>Ga0073936_10006941_pt1 | contig 14769 bp, 8 predicted proteins | sample AliMusrvi5mmetaG_FD_87041 | JGI IMG/M metagenome (GOLD analysis project Ga0073936, IMG submission 87041) | Freshwater lake bacterial and archeal communities from Alinen Mustajarvi, Finland, to study Microbial Dark Matter (Phase II) - Alinen... | ecosystem: Environmental > Aquatic > Freshwater >... | reverse complement strand
CTATGAAACCGACCATTCGATATGCCGGAATGACCGATCCGGGACGCGTCCGCCAGACGAACGAAGACAACTGGACGGCCGATCTGGGGCAAGGCTTGTTCATCGTGGCCGACGGGATGGGCGGGGAATTCGCCGGGGCGTTGGCAGCCAAGGCCGTTGTGGAAATTCTGCCCGGCTTGGTGAGGCACTGCTTCGGGTCGATGAAAGGCTTGCCCCGGGGCCGGGCCGGAAGACGGCTGAAAAAGGCGATCGCTAAGCTAAGCACGCAACTGCGCCAACAGACACAGAACGAGCCCGGTCTGGCGGGCATGGGTTCCACGGTGGTGTGCGCTATCGTGCGGGACGCCCGTGTGCTTGTCGCGCATATGGGTGATAGCAGGGCTTACCGTTTGCGGGCGGGACACCTGAAGCAGCTTACCAAGGACCATTCCCTGGTCCGGTTGCTGCTGGATTCCGGCGACATCACGGCCGACGAAGCCGCCACGCATCCAGCACGCGGACGCTTGACCCGGAATGTCGGAATGGACGGCGAACCCTTGCCGCAGACGCGGCTCTTGAAGCTCAATCCGGGCGACCTGCTTATGCTTTGCACGGACGGACTCACCGGCATGCTGGACGACCAGACAATTCAATCTATCCTGCGTGAATCCGTGCCGCTGAATCTGCGGTGTCAAAAACTCATCAGTTCTGCCAACCAGGCGGGTGGCAAGGACAATGTGACCATGGTGTTGGTTGCCTTTCGTGAGAAAAGGGACGAACCGGCCTTGTTGCAAGGAACTGCAGGCCATGCTGCCGCCTGTTTCCGATCCGGCGGCAGCGAAAAATCTGAACTCGCGCAGAATTCTTCTTCGAACGGGTAAGTAAAGGACAGGGTCGAGTTTTGCGAACAATCTGCCAGAAAGGGTAAAGCGAACATCAATCAAGCATCCATTCTCGTATCTCATGGCCTTCCTTGAATCCATAGCATCATTGTTTAGGCGCGAACGTGCTCCAAAGCCTGAGTCCGTAAAGTCTCCAACAGCACAAGAGCGCATAGTGAAGACGTCATCGCTGGCGGTCGGCGAGGATGGCGATTGGGAGCGAGGCAGCATGATCCTGGGTGAATATCATGTCGAAGATATTCTTGGGGAAGGTGGAATGGGAAAGGTGTATCTCTTAGTACGGAGCCGGAATGCCGTCCATAAATTCGCCGTGAAGCGCAACCGTATTAAGGACCATGCTTCCCGACAGAACTTTCTGAACGAGCTTCAGACATGGATTGATCTGCCGGAGCATCCGCATTTGGTGCCCTGCCGGTTTTTCCGAACGGTAGGGGATGAACTTGTCATTTTCGCCGAATACGTTGTGGGCGGCTCGCTTAGCGAACGAATTCAGAGTGGCGCATTGCATCGGTTGGAGGACATACTTGACATGGCTATCCAGTTTGCGTGGGGGTTACAAGCAATGCACGACATGGGTCTGGTTCATCAGGACGTAAAGCCAGGCAACGCGTTGATCGCGAGGGATGGCACCTTGCGAGTCAGCGATTTCGGCCTGGCTAGGGCGAGGGCCGCTAGCGGAGAGGAATCATCCCCACACCCGCAGCAAAGTGTGCTGGTGAGCTTCGGTGGAATGACGAGAGCATATTGCTCACCCGAACAAGCCAACCGTCAACGCCTCACGCCCAAGACAGACATCTGGTCGTGGGGCGTGTCGGTGTTGGAAATGTTTACTGGAGAGGTTCTGTGGAGTAGCGGCGTAGCGGCTCCCGAAGCACTATCAGCTTGCCTGGAAGGACAGTCAGGGGGCAACGGAAGCCAAACGCTGCCCCCAATGCCACCTGGAGTAGTAAAGGTCCTGAGGCGGTGCTTTGAAGTAGATCCAGCCGACCGGTGGCCGACGCTCCTCGAAGCCGCTGATGCATTGACCATGGTCTACCAGCAAGTCTGTGGGATGCTATACCACCGAGCAATGTCTGCTATGTCCGGAAAATCAAGCGAAGCGGCGGCAGCGGACAAAAGGATGCAGCTTGGTAACGTGGAGTGGGATGACCCAATGCCATGGCTTGCAAAAGTACTAAAGGCAGTTGGATGCACTCCTACTGAAGTGGAACGCTCGATTGGTTCACGCAAAGAGGATCAATCGAGTAAAGCCCGAGCGGTTGCGGACTTGGCGATCTTCGAGGAGGCGAGGGCGATTACTGAGCGATTGATTCGTGACGGACAAAAAGCGGCGGGAATCGTCATTGCCTACCTTTCCTATCAGCAGGCGCTGATCCATAACTTCACGGGCGACAAACTAGGAGCGATCAAACTTTACGATCAGGCAATCGAGATTTTTGAACAGTTGATTAATGAACAGGGCCAGTGGAACCTGGCCAAAGATTTATCCAAAGCTTATGTTAGGAAGGCTCTGACGGTTGACGACGTGGGCGACAAAAATGAGGCGGTGGAGGCGTGCGACCGGGCCATCGACATTCTTGAACGGCTGGTCAACCGGGAAGGCCGGCAGCAACTGGCCAACGACTTGGCCGATGTTTACATCGCAAAAGCAGGCATGATTAGCGGCTTGGACAACGAAGAAACGTCAGTGGCGTTCTATGATCGGGCAATCGCGATTTTTGAACGGTTGGTAGATCGAGAAGGTCGGCGTGATTTGACCAGCAACCTGGCTCGGGCTTATGTGGCCAAAGCAAATACGATTCGCCTTTCGGGCGACGACGCTGCGGCATTGATACTCTATGATCGGGCAATCAGGATTCTCGAACGGCTGGTCAACGAGGACGGCCGGTGGGAACTGGCCAAGAGTTTATCCGGCGCATATGTGATGAAGGCTCTGGCGGTTGACGACTCGGGTGACAAAGATGTGGCGGTGGTGCTATGTGACCAGGCGATCGACATTCTCGAACAGCTGGTCAACGAGGACGGTCGGTGGGGCCTGGCCAAAGACCTGGCCGATGTTTACGTCGCTAAGGCCACCATGTCGATTGCCGGATGGTGCGACAAAGAAACGTCTGTGGTTTACTATGATCGGGCAATCGCGATTTTTGAACGGTTGGTAGATCGGGAAGGTCAGCGTGATCTGACCAACAACCTGGCTCGTGCTTATGTGGCCAAAGCAAATACGATTCGCCTCTCGGGCGACGACGCTGCGGCATTGATACTCTATGATCGAGCAATCAGGATTCTCGAACGGCTGGTCAACGAGGACGGTAGGTGGAAACTGGCCAACGACCTGACGGAGGTTTACAGAAAAAGGGCCATCACGGTTCACGCGTTGAGTGTTGACAGAACTGCGATTGCTCATGAAAAACGGCCTATTGAGGTTCTCGAACGGCTGGTCGACGAGGACGGTAGGTGGAATCTAGCCGATGACTTGGCCAAAGCGTACGTGTGCAAAGCAAAATCGGCCCGCGAGTCGGGCAACAATGCCGCCGCCGCCGCGCTCTATGACCGGGCTGTCGAGATCGTCGAGAGAAGCAACTGCATCAGTCCGAGTCCAGAGAATGGCCAGATCATGGTATCGGCGCACATGGGATATGCGGAGGTGCTTCAGGATACGGGGGATTTGCCCTTGGCGAAAGCGCATGCAAACCGGGCAGTGAGATTGCTGGAAGGTGGTATGGGCTTCTATGCAGCACACGGACGACTGGAAGAAGAACTGACAGATGCGAGAGCGCTAAGAGCAAACATCTTATCTGGGCTGGGGGAGAGAGAACAATAGTGATTCCAACGCCTCACAATGCATATGTCTACTAGGCAGATACTTATATAAACTAGGCAAACAGAAACAAACAAAACAAATAATGCTAAATCTATGAAAATAAACTGGTGGCAATTATGGAAAAGCGCAATCACCCGGCAAACCTCCTCAAGTCCCGCTGAAGATATTCCAACAGCCGGGGAGCTAAGCATCCTGGAGCCAGGCGAGGCAAAAGACTCTCTTATTACAATCCTGCGGGCGGAGGTTGCGAATGCAAAGAAGAAAAAGCGGACTGTGTTTGCTTATTTTTTTGCAGATTGGTGTCCACCCTGCAGGAAGTTAAGACAAAGCCTAGATCATCCGCTAATGGTAGCAGCGTTCGCAGGAACGCACATTGTGAAGTTGAATGCGGATAAGTGGGGCCAAGAGGCCCAGACGGCTGGCTTTCAGATCGTTTCGGTTCCTGCGTTTTTCGCGTTGAATGCGAGTGGCCACCCTACTGATCGCGTGGACGGTGACGCCTGGGGTGATAACACTGCTGAGAATATGGCAGGCCCTTTGGGAGCGTTCTTTCGTCGCCATGGCTCTGGACCATCCTGAGGAATACAGAATTTGCGGCCTGCCGCGTAGAGTCATGCACCATTTCGAGTAGTTATCAGTTAAAATGCGAAAATATACGAATCCACCCTGATCAAATGAAAACTTGGTTGAGCAATGTGTTTGGAAAATAGCAAAAGTCCTTGCCTGCGGATGAAGCGAAATCCGTCCCTGTGCAAGGTGCCCCGGAACGAACGGTCCCGGCAAGCTCGGACCGGACCATTCTTGCTTCCAATTGCATTGATCACTGATCAATTCACGCTGCCGAAGCTCAAGTGGTGGCTGAGTGGAAGGTTGGCGACGTCATTCTGGACATCTACGAGGTCAAGCATATCCACGATTGCGGCGGCATGGGCCGCGCCGATGACTTAGGAACAACACAATTGAAACAGGATGAACTTTTCCCCATCTATCGACATCATTTGGCGCTTGGCAGCCAGTGAAATGGCTGCTGGTGAATTCAGCGAGATCCAGCCCGAGCATTTTTGCATGGCTGTGCTGAAGTTCGCGGAGGTGGCGGCCAAAATGCCTGGGGAAGCCGGCAGAGAGGCGGACCTCGCGTTGGCCATCGCCGGAGACGCGGAGTTGGTTCGGGAGGCTCTTGGGAAATGCGGCATCGAGAGCAAGGCCGCCCGCCGCAAGCTTCGCCGCCAATTGGGGAAAGGTGATTCGCCTTTCGATGGCGGCAAGGTTCATCGTTCCTCCGCCAGCCGCAAATTGTTCGAGTCAGCAGCAGCACTGGCGGCTGAGTCAGGCAGTGAGACACTCACTCCCTTGCACCTCCTCACAGCGCTCGTCCAGGCTCCCACGCCCGCCATCGTCCAAGCTGTTCTGGACGGTAAGGTGCCTGGGCCGCCGCCTCCGGCACTCCTGCCGCTCTTGGAAAAACACGGCCGGGATTTGGTCAAGGAAGCGGCGGAAGGGGCTATCCAGGTCAAGACGGGCTTTGAGGCTCAGAGCAAAGCGGTCATTCAGTCGCTGCAACAGAAGGATCGCAAGAGCGTGCTGCTGGTGTGTGATAGCGACGATCTGGTGGCTGACCTCTCCACCGCTCTGGCCGTTGCCATCGCGGCCAAAGTTGCTCCGGAGGAATTGAAGGGGAGACGCTTGATCGATATATCCACGAACAACACCGCAAAGTTGCCCAAAAAAGTGCGGCCGTTTCCTTGGGACGAAGCAGACTTGGATTTAATGCGTCAAATGCTGGCGGAAGCGGCAGTTCATCCTGAGGTCATCCTGCTGGTCCCGGCGGTGGAGGCCGAGCCGAAGGAGTCCGGTGAAGGTGCATGGACCCGCTTGCTAACGGAAACATTGTTGAAGGGAGCGGTACAGTTCATCTGCCGGGTGACGCCGGCGGTGTTCGCGGAGCACGTTCGCAAGGATCCTGTTTGGAAGCGGAGGACCCACGCCATCTGGCTGGAACAGGCAGCCCAAGGCAGCGTGCCGCGGGAATTGTGATAAACAAAACTTTATCCAAAACAATCGTGCGAAATCCTGACTACCTATCATCTTAACCTGACTAAAACATGTTCACCGAAAAATCCCAATCCGTCATTGATCTGGCCAAGGATTTCGCCCACGGCACCGGCTCGAAGGAGTTGAACCTTCCGGCTCTATTGCTGGCCTTGAGCCGCAACGCCGAAGGTGGCATCCTGCTGGCGGAATGCCTCGGCATGACCCCGGACAAACTCCGCGCAGCACTGCCCGCCACCGGTGAGCCTTCCCGTTGTCCGAAGAAGTTACCGGTGGCGGAGCCTGTGCGGACGTTGCTCCAGAAGGCGAAGGAACTTGCCCAGGAAGTGCCCGACCGATCACACCCGGGCTTGATCGATACGGGACATCTGGCCTGTGCCTTGGCGATGTCCAGCGAAGTGTGTTTCATGCTAGGCACGTCACCACTCGCGAACGACGACGCCATCGCGCGACTCAACACCTGGTGCATCGATGAGGCGTTGAATCCCAAGCTGGAGGAACTGACGGCGCGGCTGCGGGTCTTGCGCACCGATTTGATGGCGAAGGTGTTCGGCCAGGAGCACGCGGTGCAGGCCTTTGTGGAGGGATTGTTTAACGCCGAGGTTGTGGCGTCTTCCGACCAGCAGCGCAAGGCCCCGCGGGCGGTGTTCGTGTTCGCGGGACCGCCGGGTGTGGGCAAAACGTTCTTGGCCGAACTGGGTGCCTCACACCTGAACCGCCCTTTCAAGCGCTTCGACATGAGCGCGTATTCCGACCACCAGGCGCAAAGCGCGTTGGTGGGATTTGAGGAGAGCTACAAGGGTGCGCAGCCGGGTGCGCTGACCGGTTTTGTCGAGAAGAATCAGAACGCGGTTCTGCTCTTCGATGAAATCGAAAAGGCCCACCTCAATACCATCCATCTCTTCCTGCAGATCCTTGATGCCGGTCGGTTGGAGGACAAGTTCCTCAAGCGCGACATCAGCTTCACGGAGACGACGATCATTCTGACAACCAATGCCGGCCGCAAGCTCTACGATCATGGGGGCGACAACGGCGTACGCACCGCCAATGCCGCCTTCCACCGCAAGACCATCCTCGACGCGCTGGAGAACGAGACGGATGCCCGGACGGGCAAGCCGTTTTTTCCAGCCGCCATTTGCTCGCGCATGGCCACAGGCTACCCGGTGCTCTTCAATCACTTGCGGGTGAACGAATTGGAACGGGTGGTACAGGCCGAACTCGGTCGCGTGGCCGGAATGTTGGAACGGCAATACCGCAAGCAGGTGAAGTTCCACGAACTGCTGCCGATGTGCCTTGTTCTGCGGGAAGGAGCGCGCGCCGATGCCCGCATGTTGCGGTCCCAGGCGGAGACGTTCCTCAAGACCGAGCTGTTCAAGTTCTGCCAGTTGTTCAACACCGACCGTCTGGAAGAGGTTTGGGAAAAGGTGGACGGACTGCGGCTGGAGTTGGATGGGCTGGCCGGAAGCCTGCAGCCGGAGATCCGTTCGTTGTTCGAGGCCACCGAGCGACCGCAGGTCCTGCTGGTGGCGGGTGACGATTTGACGGAACTTTATCGTGAGTCGGTACCGAATGTGGATTGGCGGGTGGCCACGAACGCGCCGGACGCGATGCAGTTGCTAGCCGATGAGGAAGTGGACATGGTGTTGCTCGATCTATCGCTCGGCGGCGGAATGGACAGTCCCTTCCAGACCATCCAACAGTTCGACCATGTGCCAGCCGGTGCCCGCAGCCTGGACCGGGGCCAGGATATTCTGCGCCAGATCCGCGAGCGTTTGCCGACAGTACCGGTTTACCTGCTTGCATTGTCGGAGGCCGAGGAGTTCAGTGCGGATTCCGGTACGGTGGATGACGAGTCGTTCCTGGCCTGCGCCCAGGCCGGTGGTGCCAGGGGAGTTATCACCAGTCGGTATATCGACGGCATGGTCAAAGGTTGGTCAAAACATCGCGACCAGTTCATGTCGTGCCTGTTGGAAATCACGCGCCGTCTTCACCGGGAAAAAGCCGCGGCACGACTCGCCCAGGAACGCAAGGTTCTCGGCTTCGACACCGTGCCGCATGTGGATACCGCCCGCCGCGAAATCAGCATCCGGCTGCGCAACCTCCGCATCACCCGTGCAATCGCCGCCGCTGATGCGGGCGAGCTTCTGGAGGATGTGGAACGCCCCCGCACGCGTTTCGACGAGGTCATCGGTGCCGATACGGCCAAAGAAGAACTGAAGTTCTTCATCGATTTCCTGAAGAATCCGCGACGGTTCGCTGCGCTGGGGCTCAAACCGCCCAAAGGGGTGTTGCTCCACGGCCCGCCAGGGAACGGCAAGACCATGCTGGCTCGCGCAATGGCGGCCGAATCCAACGTCGCGTTCCTGCCGGTTTCGGCCACAAATTTCGTCACGATCTGGCAAGGCAGCGGGCCGCAGAACGTGCGCGACCTTTTCGCCCGCGCCCGGCGTTATGCCCCGGCGATCATCTTCCTCGATGAAATCGACGCCATCGGCAAGGCACGCACGGGAGGAGTCAGCGGCCAGGCGGAGGAGAACACTCTCAACGCGCTGCTCACGGAAATGGACGGATTCACCGGACCGTCCCCGGACCGGCCCGTGTTTGTTTTGGCCGCCACCAACTTCAATGTCCTGGGCGGCGACGATGAGACGCCTGACCGTCGGTCCCGCGCCTTGGACCCTGCACTGGTGCGCCGTTTTTCCCGCAGCATCCTTGTGGATCTCCCCGACAAGGCCGCCCGGCAGAAATACTTCATGCTGCGGCTTGGGACCGTGAAGGGCTTGAAGCAAATCCATGACTCAGTCATTGAGTTAATGGCGGAGAAATCCGCCGGCATGAGCATCGCCAATCTGGAACAGGTGATCGAGACCGCCGGGCGCAACGCCCTCCAAAAAAATCTGGAATTGTCCGGAGACCTGCTGGTCGAGGCTCTCGACACGGCCCGCGAGGGCGAAGCCAAGGAATGGTCGCCGGAATTCCTGGAAAGCACGGCCCGACATGAGGCGGGCCACACCATCCTGTATTGGCTTTCCGGTTGGTGGTCTCCGGAAGTCTCCATCATCGCCCGCGCTGACCACGGCGGGGGCATGAGGCGCAGCGAGGAGGAAATGAAGCGCGAAAGCCTGACCCGCGAGGAATTGCTCGCCCGCATCCGTACGTGCCTGGCAGGCAGAGCAGCCGAGTTGCTCTACTACGGGCCTGAGAAAGGGCTGACCACCGGTGCCTCCGGTGACCTGGAGCACGCCACGCAGATCGCCCGGCAGATGATCTGTCGTTACGGGATGGAGGAGGATTTCGGCTTGCTCTCCGCCCCCGAACTATTCAAATACGCGGAAGCCGTGAGTAGTCCCATCTACCAACGCGTCAGCGACGTTGCAAGCCGTATCCTCAAGCAGGAAATGGAAGCCACGCTGCGGCTCTTGAACGAGAACAGAACCCATTTGGACGCGGTGTCCAAGGCACTGCTGGAAAAGAACCGGCTTTACCGCAACGACCTGCACGCCATGCTCCCGGATTCTCCGAATTCGGCCGCCGCAAAATAATCTGGAAAACCCACAAAGAATTTCTATTTTGACCGGTAAGTATTCGGCACGACAACAATCAACCGATAAACCGACTCCTAAAAATGAGCATCAACTGCATGATCGGGTTTCACAAATGGGAAGGCTGCAAGTGCCCGAAGTGCGGAAAAAAGCGCGACGAAGGTCATGACTGGAGCAATGACTGCGAGAAATGCGTCAGGTGCGGCGCGACTCGCCAAGCTGCTCATGCATGGGATGGGTGCAAATGTTCCACGTGCGGAATATCGCGCGATGAGAATCACGACTGGGACAAGGATTGCGGGAACTGCAGTCGGTGTGGCAAGGCACGCACCGGCGCGCACGATTGGACCAAGGATTGTGAGAAATGCAGTAAATGCGGAAAAACCCGTGATCAAGGCCACCAGTGGGATGGCTGCAAGTGCACGAAGTGCGGAATGGCTCGTGACGAAGATCACAACTGGAACAAGGACTGTGAGCAATGCGTCAAGTGCGGCGCGACCCGACAGAACGCGCACAAGTGGAATGGGTGTAAATGCAGCAAATGCAGAAAGACTCGGGATCAAAGCCACCAGTGGGATGGCTGCAAGTGCACGAAGTGCGGAAAGACTCGTGACGAAGGTCACAACTGGGTCAAAGATTGCGAAAAGTGCTCGAAGTGTGGAAAGACTCGTGACGAGGGTCACGCCTGGGCCAAAGACTCCGAAAAGTGCTCGAAGTGTGGCATCAAATTAGCGGCGGCTGATGTATTGGACCTGTCGAAATGTGCAGGATGGTCCAAAACAAAATATGAAAAGAACCATTTTGATGAAGTGCAGATCACCTTTCAATACATATTTGACGCAACCTTGACCGTTTACATCTATGAATCGTTTGCGGGCGACGAGGAATTTGGCAATGGGGGGACATCCGTGGCAACATTGCAAGAAATAGATAGGAGCGCCAGCGAAGTCGATCAGGCAATCAACTTAGGATACTATCGTCGGGTCAAGAAGTTGCGTTCCTCGTGCGTCGAGCTTGACATGGGTGATACAAAGCAAAGTTTCAATTGGGTGTGCTGGGAGATTGTTTGGGCATCCGGGAAAAAGGACCTATCCTGGGTTCTTATCACGGGAAAGAGATTCGGTGCTGCGAAATTCTATATCAAACTGCGGCTTAGCTTCTCACCAGATCACGAGAATGTAGTTGACAAGGCTTTCCCGCTATTCCTGAAATCACTGACTTGGAAACCCAAGCTGTAGTGAAAAGTGAACGACGCTATCTGCGTATTCGCCTGACAAAAATGGAAAAAACAAAAACTGTTGTAGATGCGCATTTCTCATGCACGGAAAGGACCCCACTGGAAATGGCGCTCGATGCAGGACACATAGACACGATGGCATAATCTCAACACATGTGCAGAATTTGGTGGCGCAAAGGTAAGTAATTATTGAAATCGATTGCGCGTCACAATGTAAAACACAAAAACACACAACTAAGAAAGGGAAAATATATGAGCTCAACGGATGAAAATGTGGCTACCAAAGCGGCCTTCGAACTTGGCTGTGATCACATGCAAAATAATCGCACTCAAGACGCGGCACGCTCTTTTGAGCTGGCTGCCAAGCAAGGGCACACTAAGGCGAAGAACATGTTTGGCGTTCTCATTATGCAAATGGGCGGTGATATTCACATCGCCTATGATTGGATATGTCAGGCAGCTGATGAAGGAAACGACGTCGCGATGAACAACCGCGACACGCTCAAGAGGGTTCTTGACAGCGGAAATCCCGGACCATACCGTCTGCCGCTATTTTTCAGTTGGTAAGCCTGATTGACCGGCACCCAATTCTGGCCTCTTGAGAAGAAATGGAATGGTGGAATCGATACAACATAATAACCTCACGATCTACGCGAATAACAAAATTAACAAAGTCTAAACAGAAGACAAGAATATGAATTCAATAACTGTACATGATGCAACCACATCTGGAAACAGACCAATCATCTTTTCGGAGTTTGTGGATGTGAATTTTCCTGAATCTATCCCAAAATTCTTTTTGCGTTTCCTAGAATGCTCGAGTTCTGAAAGGTCACTCATCGAATCAACCTTGAAGGATAAGGGCGTTGAAGTTATGGGGATCGATATGGGGGTCCAGGGGCAAGACTCGCTGGGATTAATATTCCCTCGCTCAAGCACAACCAGTGATTCATGTCGTTGCTATCTGGAATCAATGGGCGTTAAGGTGGAATCTCCTCGCGGGTGTAGTCTTGGCCAGATTGCGGGCATTCTGCTCCGCCATCAATAATTGGTTCTTTTGCTGCCTGTCGAAGACAGGAAATTAGATCACATGATAGATTCCACAAATAGGAAGTAAACAGCAACCACGCTAACCATGCAAAACTTTGAAAAAATTACTTTGATTAACAAATAGAAAAACCAATCAATATGCACCTCAATACTATCCAATTTCGACCAAACGCCAAGTATGTCGCGGAAGGCAAACGCAGCATGGGAGGCGGCAGTTCGATCGGAAATTTAGGAATCCGGCTTGAGACGGACAATCTTGGGCGGGTGATTCGCTTTGAAGACGGATTCATGAACAGTTTGGACATGGCGGACACCTGGGACTATCTCAAATTGCAGGATGCCGCTACTGGAGATACGATAGATCTTCGGCTTCACACCGCAGCATCTACGGGGAATCTGGGATTGGCCAAAGAAGCGTTGGCGGAAAACGCCGATGTGGCACTGCGGATGAAACAAGGAGCCACACCCCTCCACTGGGCGTCAGCGCACGGACGCTTCGATATTGCAAAAATATTGGTTGAGCATCAGGCGGATGTCAACAGTGTGGACGAGCTTGGTTGGATGCCGATCTTTCTCGCCGCCCAAAACGGACATCAGGCTATTGTCTCCCTGCTTCAGGCGCATGGAGCTAAGCTTAAGGCCATGATTCAGGGGCAGAAGCTCAGCATCACCGTGGACAGTGATTCGAATTCTGATTTGCTCGAAGCGGCTGAATCGGGGGATGTCGAATTGGCTAAAGCGGCGTTGGAGGATGGCGCGGATGTGAATTGTACCACAGACGAAGGCTGGACGGCCTTGCTCTGTGCCGCCAAGGCCGATCCGAGTCTTACTGAACTCTTGTTATCCAATGGTGCCGATCCCAACCTGGCGTCGAATAGAGGATATACTCCGCTCATGCGTGCCGCCGGTAACGGACGGGCGGCGACGGCACGGTTGCTGCTTGCGGCGGGCGCGGACACCGAAATGCGCGACTGTGATGGCAAGACTGCGGCCCTACTGGCGCGTGAGATGGGGCAGCATGAGTGCGCACGGATGGTTTCTTAAATAGCAAACTCGTAAACTCCAAGGATGGTTGCCCAGCCAGGTTCGGAGTTAGCCTTCCCGAAATGAAAGCGGTAGTTCACAACACCAACGGCAGCAACAAACGCCATTCACGATCTGGAAATGGAACCCCATGAGTAGCCCGCCATCCAGGAACTCTGTCCCGCACGGACTCGATTGGCATTTGGGTCAGAGAGTACTCGGGCAGTATCTCGTGCGGCCTCTTCGCGACGATATGGAGTGCCATTTTGCCCAAGGCGGAATGGGACGGGTTTACAGGGTATTTCATGAGGGCTGGGGTGTGGACCTTGCCGCCAAAGTACCTCTGATCCGACGCGCCGGATTCGAGGAGGATTCTGCTGACTTTGTGGCGGAAGCCCAAGCATGGTCCGCTCTGGCGTTGCATCCCAACGTTGTCGGATGCCACTATGTGCGTCAGATCGACGGCACGCCGGTCATTTTTGCTGAGTTCATTGACGGCGGAAGCCTGAAGGAGTGGATCGAAAGCGGGCAATTGTATCGGGGCGATGAAGATGGGATTCAACGCCGGGTGCTCGATATTTGTATTCAAATGGCGCGAGGTCTTCACCACGCCCACAGTCAGGGACTCATTCACCATGATTTCAAGCCCGCAAACGTCATGATGACGATGGAGGGTGAAGCGAAGGTCGCTGACTTCGGCCAGGGGGTCACTCCGGCGTATTGCTCACCGGAACAGGCAGCGATGCTGTCCGGAACGCAAAGTTTACAGCATTCCGTGCAACCACAACTGATTTCAAGGGCAACCGACATTTGGTCATGGGCGGCAAGTGTTTTGGAAATGCTCATGGGCGATTTGACTTGGGCCAGCGGCGTGGCCGTGCGGGCTGCGTTCGATCAAGCCCTTCAAGACAAGGGAGACTTCAACGGTGCCGTTCGGATTCATGCGCCGCTCGCACGGATTTTGTCGAGGTGCCTGCAACCGCTACCGCAGAATCGGTTTCAAAACATGGCCGAGGTGGATCTTGAATTGCGAGAGGCATTTCAGGCGATTGTCGGCGAGAAATACCCGCGACCGATCCCTCGAATGGTTGAGTTGCGGGCGGACAATTTGAATAACAAGGCGTTGTCATGCCTTGATTTAGGTGATCCGGAAAAGGCGAGGCGAATGCTTGAACAAGCGTTAAAGGCGGATCCAATCCATCCTGAAGCCACGTATAATCATGGGTTGCTGGCGTGGCGTGACGCACATGAGACCGATATTGCGATTCTTGCGAGACTGGCTGACGCCGGAAGACAGCGAGAGGGTGATTGTCGCATCGCCTACCTTGGCGGGCTTGTCCATCTGGAGCGCGGCGATGTGCAATCGGCCGCAAAGTGCCTCAGGGAAGCAACCATCACCGGAGCTGATCAGCCGGAAATTCGAGCGGCGCTTGAGATAGTGTCCAGCTTGGCACCATCTCTCGGCCAATGTATCAAGTGCTTTGAAGGCCACACGGGCAATGTGACTTCCGTTGCGTTTGCTTCGGATGGTGTTCATGTCGTTTCGGGTGGATGGGACAATATTGTCCGCGTATGGAACGCGCAGACAGGGGAGCAACGACAGACATTCGAAGGGCACCAGTCAGTGGTGAATTCCTTAGCTCTGTCTGCTGATTCAAGGGTGCTCGTGACCGGGAGCGGTGATAAGACCGTCAGGATTTGGGACTATCGGAGTGGAGTTCCTGTCCGATGCCTGGAGGGACACAACGAGGAAGTCAACTACGTGGATGTCACGGACGACGGAAATTGGGGAGTATCTGGCAGCGATGACAAGACGATCATCCTTTGGGATTTGGTCACGGGTGGCGCCGTTCGGGTTTTCAAAGGCCACAAGGGAAGAATTACTGGGGTTGGGATCGCCCGAGACGGATCGGCGCTGTTATCCGTGAGTTCGGACGGCACACTGATTTCATGGGATCCAAAGACCGGCCGGGTTCTTCGTGAGGTGCAAGCCCACAGAACCCGGTTCGGCGGTGAAGGCGTGTCGGCATTTGCCATGTGTTCCGATGGCCGCAGTGCCGTCACAGGAGGATGGGACGGCATGGTCTGCTTGTGGGAAATGTCAACCGACAGGTGCGTGCAAGATATTCCGGTTGCCGCCGATCACTTTGTATCGGCAGTCGCCAT
>Ga0073936_10006938_pt1 | contig 14772 bp, 15 predicted proteins | sample AliMusrvi5mmetaG_FD_87041 | JGI IMG/M metagenome (GOLD analysis project Ga0073936, IMG submission 87041) | Freshwater lake bacterial and archeal communities from Alinen Mustajarvi, Finland, to study Microbial Dark Matter (Phase II) - Alinen... | ecosystem: Environmental > Aquatic > Freshwater >... | reverse complement strand
TCGTCGTTGATCAATACCTTGGCCAATCATAGCAAGCTGTCCAAAACATCTGTCACGCCTGGCAAAACTAAGCTGATCGGATATTTTCTCATGAATGATGAATGGTACCTCGTCGATCTGCCTGGATATGGATATGCGCAGACGGGGAAGAAAAATAGGTCGCAATGGATAGGCGTCACGCATGATTATTTTCTGTGAAGAGAATCATTGAAAAGAGTCTTCGTCCTCGTGGATGGCAATATTCCGCCGCAGGATATCGATCTGGATTTTATCTATAGTCTGGATCAGAAAAATATTCCTTTTGATGTGGTGATGACCAAGATGGACAAAGCGACGCAGAAATCCTTTAGTCTCCATACCCGTGTACTCAAAGAAAAACTCGCGAGCTTCGTCATCCATATGCCCAAGATCTTCGCTGTGTCGAATGTGACGAAGAGAGGAAAGGAGAAACTGTTGGAGTATATTGAAGAATTAATTGGAGAAAAATAATTTTTTTTGTTTTATTGTAATTTCCTCACCCCAACCCTCTCCTTCAGAGAGGGAGCAGTAATTCACCCCCCCCTCTCTGAAGGAGAGGGGGTAGGGGGGTGAGGAAAAAAAATAAAAAAAATAATATTTAAAATTTTACCTTTGCTTTTTAGTCTATGCTTTATCTCAAGGTCACTCAGCTTACCAAGTCGTATACGTCCAAGGTCCTTGTTGATCATGTAGATTTTACGATTTCCAAATGACAGAAAATTGCATTAGTTGCGAAAAATGGGGCAGGGAAGACGACGTTGTTGAAATTGCTGATGAAAGAAGTGGATGTGAGCGATGGAGCGATTGAGCGAAGAGAGGGAGTTCGTGTCTGATATCTCTCGCAGGACCCCGGCATGCCGAGGGCAGGCATTAATGTGAATGATGCACAGACTGTGCGTGAATTTTTATTCGACTTCGATACCTTGCAACATCGAGAGCAGGAAGTGGAAATGAATATCGCTATCAATAAGCTTTGTATCAAGCCCTATCTCGACCAAAAGATTTGATCACTTTCCGGCTGAGAAAAAAAGCGTGTCGCGTTAACCAAAGTTCTCATGTGAGATCCCGAGATGTTAATTCTAGATGAACCGACCAATCATTTGGATCTGGATATGATAGAGCGGCTTGAACGATATCTCAAAAGCCATCGTATCACATTGCTTATGGTGACCCATGATAGATATTTTCTCGAGAGAGTGTGCACTCATATCTTCGAACTCAATAGGGGCAAGATTATCGTCTTCCCTGGTAACTACTCGTATTACCTAGAGAGCAAGGCTATTCGTGAAGAGAACGAAAGGATAGAGGTCCATAAACTGAAACAATTATATAGGAAAGAACTTTCTCGGATCAAGAGAGCGCCAAGCGGAAGACAAACGAAATCTGATTCTAGAGCGACCAGATTCGATGCTATCAATGACCGCTACGATACCTTGAAAGATGTTGTCTTCAACGAACAAGCAAAGCTGACCTTGTCTGTCGGTGCGAGACCATTGGGAGGAAAGATTCTGAAACTTAAACATATCAAAAAAACATTCTGAACCAAAACGATTCTTGCCGACTTTTCTCATGAATTCTGCCATAACGAACGTATCGGTATTATCTGAAAAAATGGAGTCGGGAAGTCTACATTCGTTCGTATGATTTTGGAAGAAGAACCTGTGGATTCGTGAACGATTCAAACAGGCGAGACTGTCGTCTTCTGACATTATCAACAAAAAGAAGTTCACTTTCCTGAAGACAAGAGAGTGACCGATATCGTGCATGACCGTCATCTATTAGAACAATTTCTCTTCCCACCAAACCAACAACATGTGTTCGCAGAGAATCTCAGTGGTGGGGAAAAAAGGAGACTCCATCTGCTGACTATCTTACAAAATAATCCTAACTTTCTGATCCTCGACGAACCGACAAATGATTTGGATCTCGTCACAATCGGAGTGTTGGAAGATTTTTTGATGGGATATAAGGGCTGCTTGATTGTGATTTCTCATGATAGATTTTTTATGGACAAGATCACGGATCATTTATTTATCTTTGAATGAGAGGGGGCAGTGAAGGACTATCGGTGAACTTATTCTGAATATAAGGAAGAATTTACTGAAAAATCTGATAAAAAAACTGAAAAATCTGAAAAGAAACTTCCTGCTACGGGAAAAGATAGGGGAGATTCTATTTCGGCCAAATCAAAGCTTTCGTATATGGAGAAGCGTGAATTGGATCAGTTGATAAAAGATATCCATGTGTTGGAAAAAAAGAGAGATGAAATCAATCGTCTCTTTGAGCGTTCTGATATCCCGTATGATGACATTAGGACCTTGTCTGAGGAGTTGTGAATCATCGTCCGTCAGCTTGAGCAGAAGGAGTATAGATGGTTTGAACTCAGTGACAGAGAGATGTAATAATAGATGAAAAATTGCCTGATAACTGGTCGAAAGATAGACAAAAATAAACTAGAAATGATCAAATTATTGCCTGATTATAGCAGTAGCTCGTCACTTATCTGCAAACAAGGCAAATAATGCCGAGTTGTGAGACATGTTATTATATCTCTAAGCCAGATATTCAAAGTCGAAAACACGGTTGATGTATTTGGGGAATGAATTTTGCCAAAGGCGACGCTCTATCAGTCAAAAAAGAAATCATAAATATAAAAAAGTCCCAAAAAAATTTGCATTTTAGAAAAAATGCCTATAATTAGACTACCACGTTTTCAAAAGTGGCTTTTAGATATGAGCCGTACTATTTATGGAAAATAAAATAAATGATCTGTTACTAGCTAACACTAAAATACCATTAGAAGAAAGTAAGAATATTACTGATATCTTGGTCTTGCATTGAAAAGAAAGCATAAATTTTAATGATCTAAAAAGCCTCTGTAATTCTGAAGATGAGGCATACGAAGTCTTAAATAAGATATATGAACATAAAAAGCTATGCGAGAGTGCAATGAAAAATTCAAAGGGAGAACCATTATTGATCTGGCATTGAACATATAAGTTATTTGATGAATTTTATGATTGTTCTCATTTTTGAACACTAAAGTCAGCACAAGATAGGATAGTACACACTCAAAATGAATATGGAAAATCATGAACTTGACCATATATATACGGAAGCTTATTATTCTTGAACAAGATTTTGTACACATCAGAAGACATAAATGAAAATTTCGAAAGCGATTGATTAATAAAAATAACCTTACAAAAATATCCATTACATTTGAGTGATTTTGATAGAAATATTATTCTTGGTTATCATGCAAATTATACTGTCCAAGAAGCAAAAAAGATATTACATGATAGTCAATTCAACGAAGAGACAAAATTAAGAATAAAGAGAAGGTATAAGACGGAAGAAAAAATTAATGAATTTATAGAATGAATAAAAAATGATCTGAAAGAGTATGAAGTTATACTTGAAACACAAGAAAAATATTGTTGGCAAGAAAAGAATATGATCTTAGAAAACTATATCCAACAAAATTTTTGAATAGATATGCTTCAAGAATGAAATCATAATTTTCTAGCTAAATACTTATCAAAAAATTGATTATATGATTGAGTGGTATATAAAAACAAAGTTGAAGATAAATGAAAAGAATCTTTTATCTCATTTTCAGGTAAAAGCATTGTGCCAGTAATACAAAAAGATTGTAGCAATGATAAAATAAAATGTCTTTTATAGAATCAATAAAAATTATGTAAAAAAAACCACCCCTGAGGGTGATTTTTTTTATGCATTTTTGTAGGTAGACTAAGCAGCGTCTGTTGCATCTATTTTTTCTACATTTATTGCGTTGATTCCTTTTTGTCCTTCTTCTGTTTCATATTGAACAGTGTCTCCTTCTGCGATGGTAACTCCTTCTTTGAGTCCAGATATATGTACGAATACATCCTTACTTCCATCAGCTGGAGTAATAAATCCGAAACCTTTTGTTGTGTTGAAAAACTTAACGATACCAGTAGCCATTGTCTTTTAGAAAAAAATAATAAAATTTGAACAAACGTTCAAGAGAATTAACTCAGTAGAGTTATATCTATTCGTTATCAATAAGCAAGGGAATACTCAAGTTTAATTTCTAATAACAATTTACCTACGTCGTGTGATTTGATACTAATATTCTCTTATAAACTATTTCATACTATTACGCCGTCTTTAAACTATAATTAGTGATTACACCGTTTGACTTGGTATGATTCATGTATACTGTTTTTCTACTGAGCGTATCAATGTTTCCTTGGAGATAGCTTCCTTCTTGTTTAAGTTCTTTACACAGCTGATGTAGTTGTTTCAATGCTGTAGTGTTTACGTTTCCTGTAAATCATTTTTCTTTGGCATACTCATGTTCTTGAGTATATTTTAGATATATGAGATAATTATGTGCCATTCCTTTTGCTCTCTTTGCTCGGAAGACTAATTCACGAGCTGGATTACCTTTTTTATTGTAATATTTGCTATCTTGTTCTTTTCGTTCTTCTATGCATTTTTGTCAGGTAAATCGTATATGTTCTGCTTTTTCTTCACCTTTTACCTGAGCGAAAAATTCTTTTTGCAGATAACTGAGTTCTGCTATTGCATCGTTGATGAGTTTAAAAACTCATGTATTGCTATAATATTGTTCATCATAATAATCCATCATAGCTCTTTTTCCTGATTCGTAATTATTGAACATGTTATAGAGGATTCCAGCTTTTCCTATGATATCGCTTATTGTGTAGAGTACATCATCCATGACGTGTTGGACATCATTTTTGGTATATATTTTTTCATTCTGTTCAGTGATTACTTTTTGTAGTTCTCTTTTTAATGCGATAGTATTTTCTCGTAAGCTAGCATTCTCTTTTTGTAATCCTCAGTTTTTCTTTTCCAGTTCTGCTTTTTCTTGCTGTATTTTTCAGTTTTCATTTTGTAGTTTATCAACTCTTTTCTCAAGAGTATTTTTTTGTGTTGAAGTTGATTCACTTAGCATGTATGAAATAGTACATATATCAGGCTCTCAATTTCTGTTTAATTTTACTGGTATATCATGTATATGACATAGTCGTAATAGGTGTTTTTTTGCTATAAGACTTTCCATCTCTGCGGGATAGTCACCGAGATATTGATATGTTGATCTTACATCTAGTGATGGATTTTCAAAAGGTGCTAAAAATGGAGCTTGTTGTTCATATCGTTCGGCCAATCCTTTTGCTCAAACTTTTTGCAGCATTCTTTGTCTTGCAAGATATGTGAACCAATACGGATTTCTGTTATTGATTCTTTCATTAAGCGTTTGTAGTAGTTCTTCTTCTAAAGCTCATTTTCCTTTACTGTCTGTAGGAAATCATGAGTTCAACAAATCAGTATAGAGCGCATTCATTTTTTCTGATGATGAAATAGTGTCCATGAAAGTAGATAATAGGATAAATATATTTCAGTATTTATAATTATATACTATTAAATGTCAAGTTATATTTTACTAAAATATAATATATATTCTGATTTCTCGATGAAGGCGTTAATATTCTACTGAATCTGGTTTGTCTATTGTATGTTGAATCCATTATCAGTAAAATAGTTTCAATATTCTATTAGTTAATCTTTCTTTATTTCTCATTGACTTTATTATATAAATATTTATATATCGTATATAAAAAATAACAACTAATTATAAAAATAAAAAAAGAATTATGAAAACAAACAGTATGAACACAAACAGTATGGCCTATTCCGTTCATCCATTAGCTTCAGCTTTGAACCAAACACTTAAGCTTTTGGGTGGTAATCTTAACTGGATTGCTCAATCTCCCAATAAGGAGCAACAACAGCAATTACTCAATCTTGTAACACTTATCTCGCCTACAGATTTCCGTGCATTGGATATGAAGACCATTGCTTCACTTTCAGCTGATGAAATCAATCGTTTTTTGTCAGACAATGGCTTTGATATCAAACTCAGAAGATTCAATCCTGGTGAGTTTGGCATTGCTAGCATCCTGAAAATATTGATGACCTGGGAGCGTGAAGGTGAATATTGTATCATCAAAGCCAAAGATCATGTCTCGTACAAAGGAGCAAAACTCAAAAAACAACATTTCGATATTTTTGTTTCTCCGGAACATGATCAACAGATCATCTGTATAACACCAAAAGAAGATTTCACTTTGTTTATTACTCTCATGCCTATTCGGCCAAAGGATGAACAAACAATGTTTGAAATGGTAACGAACATTGCACGGACAAAAACAGAAGATCATAAAAGTAAATCCATTGCTTCCTTATCCTTTCCTGAAACTGAGATCAACTATCAGCCGGATATTTCCTGGTTATGTGGCTTGTCTGCTGGTGAAAATTTTGTTAGTCAGACAGTTATGCAGACCAAGTTCTTACTTGATAAGCATGGTGCTCGTGCCGAAGCGGCTGCAGCTATAGGGGTAACCAAAGGAATTTCTTTGAAATTGGATATAATTATCAAACAGCCTTTCTTCGCCTGGATAGAAAAACCTGGTGTACAAATTCCTACCTTTGTAGCCTGGTGTGGCTGCGATTGCTGAAAAAAAATCAAATAACAAATTCATTTTCATTATTTATAATGGTCACTGTCTCTTTTGAGATGGTGATTTTTTTACATTTTCCTATTACTTCATGGAGTAGCTAATGATATAAAACTATATTTGACTTTTTCTAGAAAAAATCTATAAAAAAATGTACACTAAATAAAAAAATATGAAAAAAAAATTATTAGCATTATTTTTTTTGATGACTATGTTCTTTGCTTGCAAAAAACCTCCCTTTCAAGAATCGGATCCTTGGACTTGTCCTACCAATTTTGATATGGTACATTGGGAGCAATTTGCTGGTTTGGGAGATTGGCAGTTTTCGATATATGGACATGATGGAGATATCGGTATCCCTACTGGTGGAGCACCGGTATTCAATATCCGTACGCATTGTGGATGGAATTATTTTGATCATCATGATGGTGGATATAATGATATCTATCAGGTCATCCCAGCTGATACATCTATGCGATTCACGTGGGAGAATAATCTCCTGCATCAGATTGAACTCTTCCCCAAATGGCAAGGCTGTACCGAGCATGGTGCAAAGATGGGAGATACGCTCAATGATTTCTTACAGAAGCAGCCCGGATTTTCGGTCACTGTAGACTCGACAATATACAGGTATACCGATAATGTCAAAGTCATCGTCACTGCAGAATTTACGGATAAACATCCAAATGTAGGCAGACTGAAGAAAATTCATTTAATCAGTTTGTTATAATGCTTATTATTGTATCCTCTGTATATGACAGAGGATTTTTTTCTCTTGCATTCACTATCCGGAAATATATCCTGGTGGAGGTTTTCGAAAAATAGATCCCCCCATTTTTACACTTTAACCTGTAAACACATGGGGTACGTTCCAACACAAGATTTTCATGATGCGATCTCGCTTTTGAGGTCTTTTTTTTTATCTAAATGATTTCTAGAAGTTCACACTCAGGACAGATTAAGCATCCTAGCAGCATGTGAAGATCCTAGTACTATCGCTACTTTTGAGTATCAATGACAAAAATGGCCTTTACCACAGACAGGACAAATGCGGCTGGAGTATGAATTACTTACCCATCCTGAATTTACCTGAGTATTTTGTGTCAGTACAAGTTATAGACAAGAGCCCAATCCTATTCCTGGCAGACATGAGACTATTTTTCCTATGTTTGAATTTGAAGCTAAAGGCGATATGGAGGACTTGATTACTTTGGAAAAAAAATTGTTGGTCTATCTCGGATTTTGAACGTCTAATCGCTTCAGCAGTGCAACATACCTAGAAACAGCACACCTCTTCGATACGGAAGAAATGAATACGACGCATGAAATGTCTTTGCGAAAAGATCATCATAAACCTGTCCATTTCATTACTTATTTCCCTGAATATACTTTTCCTTTCCGAAACATGAAAAGGTCAGGTGAGCTTGCAAACAAGGTGGATGTCATTCTCTGTGGCATGGAAACTATCGGTTCAGCACAAAGAGAAGTAGATCCAATGATTATGAGAGAGAGATTTTATTCGATATCTGATGGTCAGTATGCCAAAAATCTTTTTGATCATTTCGGGAAGGATCGTGTCGAAAAAGAATTGGAGCATTTCCTTGCGTTCGATTTTTTCCCAAGATATGGTGGTGGAATAGGCATGACAAGATTAATCAGAGCATTGAAGAATAAATAATTTACCCCGCAGAGCAGAAAGCCATATGATTAAGCTTGTGAATGAATACTCTATAACCTGCTTGCGGGGTGCAATGTCCACTTGCAGCATTGTTTGAATGCCATGGGCGTAAGCCCGTGGTGCTTTACATAAAAAAAATCAGAGAATATATTTTTGATGTATATGTATATCCGCCATATTATTCTTACTTCTCTATTGATTTTTCCTATACTATTACGTAGTATCACTCATTATCTCTTTATATGTTTCTCTATGATGGCAATAAAAAAGAAATGACGCTGACTGCTATTTATCGATACGGAAACTACCTGACTTTCTTCTACTGATCAGATTCTTCAATTCGCTGCCATCTACGGGATATTTGATGGAAAAAAATTTCATGAAGAACAGAGGATTAACCAATACATCAATATCACTACCAAGATAAATTTCTTTGCCCAAAGAGTCCATGGCATCAGTAAATCTATGGTAGCATCGTATGAATATATCGATGGCTATATTGATACATTTCTGGAATATATCGATAAGTCTGATCATGTCATCGGACATAATATTGCGTTTGATATCAGGATGTTGAGGCAGGATTGTGAAAGAATATCGAGAGTATATGATCGGGATACCATCAAAACTTTTTGCACGATGAAAGATATCAGCCATATAGAAGACTTGCCAAAAAAAAGACCAAGATTGAAATTGCTTTATACTCATCTCTTCGGCAAAGAGTTTGAAAATGCCCATGATGCGATGGCAGATATCGAAGCGACTAAGGACTGTTTTCTAGAGTTAGCGAAGAGAGGACATATCTGTTTAGAATAATTTTATTGTATAATACAATGATATGCGATTTGTCTATGTGGTTAGATGCAATGATGATACTCTGTATACAGGCATAGCAAAAGATGTAGAGAAGAGAGTCTCTGATCATAATATTTCCAAAGTCTGAGCAAAATATACCAAAAGCAGACGTCCAGTTACATTACTCCGATATAAAAGAGTTAAAAATAGAACTATCGCATCAAAGCTAGAATATACGATCAAGAGGTTGTGAAAGCAGAAGAAAGAGGATATGGTGTCTACATAATTTTTTTGACAAAACATGAATTAATCCATATAATTGAGCATAATTTATATTAGTAATGCTAGATTATTATGGATAGCTCAAGAGATCAACACCATCAAAATCCTTCTCAGCAATGAGGAAATATACATGTTATTGGTATACACCATGGACAAAAGACCAAGGAATGAGATCTTATTGAAAATTTAAATAAGGATAATGAACCTCAAGAGTATGCTATACTCAGTGTTTTACGTAATGAACAATTGGAGGAAAATGTTCGCAACCGTTTGGATTTTCAGAAAAAACATCCGACAGCTTTCATGATTCAGCAACATGAATGTAGCCCTGATTTGCCGTATGAGGATATTTTATACGTTCAACAACAGATACTGAATCCTTATGATATTTTAAATTTTGTTTTTTCGAGAAGATATGAATTTTCGACTATTTTTTGAATATTGCTTAATCAAGGTATCGATATCCGTACTGCTGAATTATTTGAAGTGTGAACATGTTTGGGAAGAGACAAACTTCATCATGTCATGTATAATCCGTGAATATCATTATTCTTTTCCGCTCAACAAATTCCCTGGCATTACCATGGTTTTGAACCAAATATTGTGATAGATGATATCAAAAAAGATGTACTCTATCATCAATCGTGTATAGGCCCTGAAACGCCTTGATTAGATATATTTATGGAACATATCACCAAAACCATTATCCCTAGCTATATATCATTGGAGCAACATATTAAGAACGCTGAATCTCCAATCATATTTTCAAACTACGTCATAGGTAGTCCTGATTTTTCTTGAGATTTTCCTTTTTGGAATTTGCCTGGCAAACATATTCATACCTTTTTGCAGGCAGATTTACTCCCCTATACTCAGAGAGAATATATACAAGATCGGACTCAAACTAAAATAATTTTACAACAGCTCATGCATCATGAATATGGTATAGAAGCTGATATTACTTTTGGATATTTTCAATGAAAAAATCATATAGTTATGCAATATGAGATTTTAAAGTAATAATTTAAAAGAATCACCCAAGATGGCTTGAGGTCTCTGTATCATGCAGAGGCTTTTTTTGAAAAAAAACTATTTGCTGACTGATGTTTCGAATTTTTCTATTTCATCCATCATCAGACGATATGCTGTAGGGTTCCTTTTTTTCGCTATATGGAGAAAATATTTTTTGGTGACTTCGATGGTACGGATTTTCTTCTCTTTCTCTACTCAGGAATTATCTCTGAGATTATGTATTCTATCTGCCAATTTTACATCTAGACCATTATCGTCTAGTGTATCCAGATGACCGAAATAATCATTATCCCTCCTTTCTTTTGCTCTTTTCATATATGGTTTGATATTCTTTTCAATGATTCTATAACGTTGCAATTGTCCTTCATCCATAGCAGCGACTATTTCTGTTTCTAGAATTTTATCTGCTGATGTGAACGCTCTCTCAGCATGCTCACTCACAAGGAATTTTCTGACTTCATTGAAGAGTATATTCTGTTGTTCTAAATCTTCTCCACACTGCTGTCTTTCTGCTTCCGTCAGATATATTCTCCAATCTTTTTTGCTCAATTCATTCACTCCATCAGCGATATAGTTTCCATAAAATTTCCTTACGACATCAGCATATTCAGGAAATGTTTCCTGGACGTCGTGGAGCAATGCAAGGATTATTTTTTTTATATTAGGATTAGGAAATTCTCTCAAGATGATTTCCATGACGCCTTTTGGATGTTCAAATGTCCTTTCTCCGCTTTCCCTTTTATCTTTTTGGAAAGAAGCTTTGGTAAACGTATAGGCTTGTTCAAAATGATCCATTTCATCTCTTACCCATTTATCTTTTTTGCTGAATTCTCTTGGACGATAGACTGTCCTGATGATTTCATCATAATACCTCTCTAGGGATCTTAAATTTTCTGTATATTTATCCCGTAATCTTTTTTTGCTTCTGATATAATCATCTTCACATGCTTCGCTGATGATGAGATACCTTTTGATTTCGCATGTTTCGACAAGATGCATGAATGCATGAAAGCTTGATCTGGAATATAATAGTTCTTCAGGAGAGAGATGTATCCCAAATGCTTCATTAAAAGCATCCAAAATAATCTTAAACGTAGGAGTATTTTCGATAATTATATCTTCAGGAAGCTTTTTGATGGTAATTTTTGGGATAGTTATTTTCAAAATTGTTGCTATATCAAAAGAGGGGAATGTATATTTACCTTTATTAGAATGTTTTCCTCATACATCGACGTCATGCTCATCGTTTGTATGGAACTGTTCTGTACTCATATTTTATGTGTTTGAGTATAAAAGTTCAAGAATTATAAATAAATACGTATAGAAGTCAACAGTTAATCTGATCTTCATATATTATGAACCTTAATAGGTGACGAGTTTGTCTATTAATTTTTTATATATTTTGGTTTCAAAGAAATGAGAACTAACTCGCTCTGAGTCCCTATTCTTATAGGAGCTCACCAAGAACCAATTCATTGAGACACAAATGCTATCATGTTGTTGAGATGATATTCTCCGTATGTATAATCAACAAAGGGTTTAATAAGCCGATTTATAGGGAAAAACTGTCCATTGTGTGTATGTCCCGCCAATTCAAGATTAATTGGATATCCTGTCAGTTTGGATAATTTTTCTGGTTCATGAGATACTAGTATGGTAAATTGCCCACTTTCAACAATGGAACTTTCTTTCAAAATTTCAGGCAATTTTTTATTTCCTCGATAACTTTTGTCATCGATTCCGACTATTTGAATTCCATCAATAGCGATACTTTTTTCTCCTAGCGGCAATATTTTCGTTGTTTCAAAAATCTGTAGTAGTGCACCCGTATTTCCCATATGGTCATGATTTCCTGCTATCGCATACACGGGCATTTTGAGTTGATTGAATGGTAGGAATGCCTCTACATATGCTAGTTTTGCAGTATTCATCAAATCTCCACCAATCAAGACAATATCTGGATGAGTTTCTTGGATATGATGTACTATTGATTGGACATATCAACGATTGTGGATGGCCTCGACATGAATATCACTGATAAAAACGATTTTATATTCTTTGGTTATCAAATCACTCGAAATAGAAAGTTGTGTAGTCTTGATACTCGTCCCCTTGTATATCCCAAATCCTACATAGAGAAGAGATATACCGATTATAATGCAAGAAGGTATTTTGTACCAGATAGAAAGAATGTCTCTTACTATAAAGAGAGGAGCAAGTACTCGACTCACATAAATAATCCAAAGAAGAATCAATCATAATATTTCTATACTCGTCCAGGATGACATAGTTAGTAGCAAACCACATCCTAGTAAAACGATAATGCTGATAGCGACGAGTATAATTCCTTTTAGTCTCATCTGAAATCCGAACATAACTATTTCTCTTCGTATTATTACTCAAAAAAGTCCTCATGCGACTATCACTACTAGTATGATAATAAATATACGGATAAGAAGATTGTTGCTCATGTGCATAGGTAATATAAAATTAATCTGTTGTGAGTATAAAACTTTTTCTTGATTCTGCAAGAGATGATTTTGTACATTCGTGATATAAACTTTATTTTGTTACGCCCGTTAAAGCAGAAATCTATTCAAATACTATTTTTATTGCTATGTTGTATAACCGTATATATTAGTGCTAATAAGGTAAAAATTACTACCTGGTAGTCTTGTTATGATGATTTACCACAAGAGAAGGGGTAAATATATATAGACTATCTTTCTTATAGGAACATACTATACTTGTTCTTGATAAGTAAATTATATGATGAATCTTTATTGTCTCATTGATAGATTATGCTGTATATAAAACATCCTCGTAAAGTAATTATACTACTTCTTATGCCATTACTATGGACATTGATTATACCACTAATGGTAACAGATATATGGATAGAGATGTATCATCGCATTCTGTTCCCCTTATATAAATTGCCTTATGTAAAACGTAGTGATTATATCCAGATTATGGATAGAGCTAGACTTCCCTATCTTAATATTATCCAAAAAATTTATTGTATGTACTGTGGATATGCAAATGGTCTCGTGCGTTATCGAGTCCAGATTGCAGGAGAGACTGAACATTATCGGTGTGGTATCCAGCATCAAAAGAGAAAAAATTTTATTGTAGAAGAACACCAAAAGGATTTTGCAAAATATGGAGATAAAAATGACTTTATCAAAAAATATTGTAATAAAGGAAGTATAAAATAATTAAAAAAATCAAAAAATAGATACAGACAAAAAAACGCAGTCCATCGTATACTCTTTACTCATTAACAAATACCATTATGCAAAAAAGGCATTATTCAGAAGATGAAGCTCGTGATACGGCTTTTAAAATAGGTATTAATTGGGATACTGTTAAGTTTGATTTTAAACAATTTATCGTCGGGATGAACGTGGAGGCTGAACACGGAAAAAATGATTTGGAAACAAATGTAACCAATGATGATCCTATCATTACTGGTAAAATTGCTTGGGCACACTTGAAAGAGATTAGTGATTATTATGATCACTTGGTCCTTATGGAAAAAGCTGCTAAAAAATAAAAAGAATATTTTTATTTTTTAAAGTCTCAAAATGAAAAAATCACGAATCATTGTATTGGTTTTGTTTACTACAATATTACTTGCAGGATGTATAAACAATCAAGATAAACAGATTCAACAACAAAATGATTCACTCAAACAACAAAACACATTATTGCAACAGCAGGTAAATCAAAAAAACACCAATACTAATCCACCAGGTTATTCTACTAATGCAACGGATAATACTAATCCATCAAATGACACTAGGACAACAGGTAATACTAAAACAATACCTTTTAAAGCAGTGGGTCCCGCTAACAATAACAATACTCAAGGATTCCCTAATCAATAGTTTAAAATAAGGAAATTAAGATTATAAAAAGATCAGACACTATCAATGTTTTGGAACGATATCATTTTCTTTTTCTATTACACCAAAAAACATGTGTCGTCCACAACACTATAATACAATGACACTAATTTATCTAAAAAGAAAAAGCCAATTGAGAACTAGTCTTATTAAAATTTTAGAGATAGTGTCTAATTTGTTACATCCTCTAGAGCAGGAATTGATAAATAAACAGATGCTGATAGGTGTATTATATCATAGCTTGAAGGTATCTAATGCAAAGGTATAAATTGTTAGTTGTTAGTTAGTGGTTAGGTAGTTAACAGAATAGGGGAATAGAACTATAAGATATCTCCTATTTTTAATTCTGTTTTTTCTCAAGATACAGTAAATAAATATGCAGATTTTTCTCATTGGATAGAACAAATATCATTATTATAAATTAATCATGTTCATTCAGGTAGTGCAATGACGGGAATTTGATAATGTTGTATATAATCAATAATTTCATCAGATTCTTTATCATCACAGTGACATACAAGAG
>Ga0073936_10006935_pt1 | contig 14775 bp, 8 predicted proteins | sample AliMusrvi5mmetaG_FD_87041 | JGI IMG/M metagenome (GOLD analysis project Ga0073936, IMG submission 87041) | Freshwater lake bacterial and archeal communities from Alinen Mustajarvi, Finland, to study Microbial Dark Matter (Phase II) - Alinen... | ecosystem: Environmental > Aquatic > Freshwater >... | reverse complement strand
ATGAATAATTATCCTAGAAAACGGTTGGGATATAAATCAGCCAATCAAGTGGCTAAGGAAAACTTACAAATTAACAGAATTAAGGAGCTTTGAAATTGTCCGACTTTGGATTACAATTCACCCACTAATTACTTTTACTTTTAAAAAATTCGCATCTTTTCTTTCAAACTTATCGCATATTTATCTTCTGAGCATGAACCTCATCTTCCAATCCTAAAAACCTCGGCACAGTTATAGCCATAGGACTCAGGTCGATAATAACCGGTGTGATACCAGTAGAATTCTGCAACTGTAGAATCATCGCTTTATCGAACTTAAACCCAGCACCACCTCCTGCGCTTTGAACCTGAAGCCTGTCATAAGTTAAATCAATACCACCCTTCTGTAATAAATCCCCAGTCATCGCCGCGTTTTTGCCCGTCTGCGCGGAGGGCAATTGATCAACCGCAGGATTAACCTGACCTTCGTCGATATTGACACCGTCCCTAAGAGCAAAATGGTTTACGATACCTAAGAGCTCCATCTTATTCATCGCAACAAGATCCCTGACTTTGGCCAACCTACTGCTCATCTGGGGCGTCAAACCACCACTTGCAAGGAATCCCGAGAAATATATATCCTGCTCCAAAGATTTTCTTCTGGGATCATTTGTCATTTTTTCTAGAAACATTTTAGCCAGAGGCAAGAGCTCTGTGGAAACCTTAGTGTAATCGGACAAATCAACCATCTGATTCTCAAACGCTGACAATGACAACATAAACTTATTGTACTTTTCCTGTTTAAAAAGATTATTGATTCTCGAATCCGTATACGGAGCCCCCACCTGGTCAAGCCATCTACCAACGGAATGCTGCATAATATCCCCCGAATCACCCATCGCTGCTCTCAAGGAATCCTGCCATTCCAGAAGAATCGATCTCCCCCTCATCCAAAGCTTTTTCTCTTGGTCTGTAGGAACAACTTTAGCAAGAGGAGCGACATCGTCCTCATTCTCCACATGGTCTTGCGATGATCCCGTCATCGTCTTGCTTTTTACCGCCTGCGCATGGCCAGACTCTATTTGAGTCTCACCAGCATTTGTTAGAACTTCTCTGGTGTTCGGCACTACCAAATTGTCTGTGTTTTTCTTTACAAACGCAGGCCATTCTTTCGCCCGAACTATCTCTATAACCACTCGACGATTAGGATGTCCATAGTTATGCTTGTAAACGGTTTTGCCATCCATGCGAAAAACCAACTCGAAGTCTTCAATAAGTAAAGGGTGATTAGGATGCCCGCCTAAAAAGAATGCAACTGCTTTAAAAAAACTTTCCATCAATTTCTCTTGAGTCTGGGCATGTTTAGAATCGAAAGAATTAAATATCAAATCTTTTTTCTGTTCTATGATTTGTAAAGATTCCTCCAGAGTTATCACACCCAAAGAATCTATCCATGTCTTGAGCCACACTGACGAAGCAGGCAAAAATGCTACTACCACATTATTAACAGGACTAAATCTTTTTTGGGCATAATTTATCACCGACGACAAAAGACAACCGCTTATCTCCCCTCCCATGGCGACAATGGCCCCTCCTAAGTCAGAGTCAGGCATCCATTCTCCCCAACTACTATGTTGTTGCTTCCAGTGATCCTGTCCTACTAACTCGTTTGGTCGTCGGTAATTAATATTTGTTAGCAGAAATCTTTGCGTAATAAAAGGAGCATTAGAAACTTCCAAAAAAGAACTTGGGTTTAAACCATCTGTGGGATGGACAAAAACAAGTGTCGAGGGTTTAGTTCTTCTTATCTCTGCCTCTTGGGCATCAAGCATCTTGCGTTTATTATCTGCGGCCGTGTCCGTTTCTGCACGATTTTGCTCTGTTCCCGTCATCGCCTTGCTTTTTTCCGCCTGCGCTGGGTCTTGCTCTGTTTTCGTCATCCCGTTGTGATTACCAGGCCTCATACCCTGTTCATCCCCTGCTGTAGAACTCTTTTTATCAGCTGAAGACTTTTTTATAATCTTCTGAAGAGCTTTTAAAGCAATCTGGCGATATTTAAAAGGAACTGTGTCTGATATTTTAAATAACGAATGTGTGGCATTCTCGCTAAAGGCCAGGGCCATATTTTCAAAGACCGAAGATCTAAAAGGAACCACGTAAGCGTCCTGACTTCCATCTTCATCCTCGAGAACACCCCCATACAAACCAACAACCGCATAATGGCCATTTCTTTTTACAAATACCGGAGATCCTGAATCTCTGTTATAACCTTGAGCCCCTTTTAAAATTAAAAGATCCTTATATCCTTCAAACTCTGACTGATGCAATCTTCCTGAGGAAATCCTATTTCCCATCTCACTAACCAGTGCCGCGGGTTCACCCTCTATGTGCTCAAAAACAATAGGAATGGGGGAAAGCCCTTCTGGAGGAACTTCCATGATAGCTATCGCCAAATCATTTTTATTTTCAAAATCATTACTATTACTCCCATAATCAGTATCCTTAATCCATCTACGAAGCTTCGGACAAGCACAAGCTAAAACATTATCATTGCGATAGTTAACAACAACCCTATTTGTTTGGTAGCGTCCAGAGAGATCGCTTATTTGAAATATATGGCTATTTGTTACTAAAACTCCATGACCATTTATTGCATCTAAAAGAAGTGCGTTGCCTCCCCATCGAATCCCACGGCCATCATCATGCCCAAGCTTAAAAACACTACCAGAAAACCTTCCCTCTCTTAGTTGTTTTTCAATTTCATCTTTAAATAGTTCGACTTCTAATTCATCTCGAAAACGATCTATCTGTTTTGAATTCATTGCCGGGTCTTTGTTCACCTGTGCATGTTTTTGCTCTTTTCCCGTCATCGCCTTGCTTTTGCCTGCCTGCTCACGGCTTTGCTCTGTTCCCGTCATCGCCATATTCATTTTGACAATCATCGCGTTATTGGAGCCGTCGACTGGAAGCATGGCCCGAGAGTGCGTTCGTTGTAATTCTCTTTCTAACTCTCCGCCAAAGATACCACCTGAAAAGTATTTCCTCGGCACAGTTTGTTGGGTTGCTGGATCAACATCTTCCTTGATGTAGTTATACGCGCCTTTTTTGAAGGCTTTTAGGTAGCGTTGGTAGATGGCATTGGTATCCAATATTTCCGTAGGGGCAGGTTCATAACCTGCCCTTTCTAGGGCGGGTTTAGAACCCGCCCCTACATCATTAATGGTAACCCCTGTAACCTTGTTCTTATCTACATAGGCCTGGGCGAGGATGGAATCTTTAATTTTCTGCTTATACCACGTCGCTAGAATAAGCGAATTGTAGACCTGACGGAGCTGGGAAAAATTTTTGCCTTCGTTGACTTCGGTTTCAAGGGCGGGGATAACGACGTCGCGGATGATTTGTGAACCCAATTCGTTAATTTTCTTGTCAGTTGGGTTTAACCCCGCGCTTTGATTTGCCAAAGGCAAATCAGCGGGGGTATGCTTCGCCATCGACAAATAATCCTCCTCAAGCAAAACCTTCAATCTTGATTCAACCACATACGCAGCATCTTTATTCTCATACACGACAGCCTTTTTAGGGACAATCCAGACCTTGTTAAACGTATTAATCGGCACATCCGTTGTGCCATACTGTCTTTTAGCTTGGGCATAAACCTTAGCCCAAAATTCTTTTCCTATTTTTCCTTCCGGATAAATCAGTGATGCTGTAATTTGCTTAAGAATATAATCCTGCGCCAAAAGATCAAGCCCCATTTCCGTCACGCCAAAAGCATCAGGAATGATACGGTTTTTCTCGTACGGAGAAAGATTCACCCAGAGATCTTTCTCGGGAACTGTGATCGAGGCGAGAAAATATTTAATCAAGCGAGTTGATTCATTTTTTAACTGTTCCGTCGAAACTCTGGAACTGCCTTTATCAAGAATAAAATCTAGACGGAATGGATTATCGGGATAAACTTTAATGCCTTTAAGTATAGCAGGATTAAAAGCAAGACTTAAAGACAACATCCTTCCAGCCTCGGGCAGAACAAAGTCCTGGGCATAGGTAGGACAAGGTCCCATGATGCCTGTAACAATAAAACACAAAAGAATAAAGGCAGTAAAAAGTCTTTTCATCGTTTTATGGTGAAAGTATACCTGGTATATTTAAATAATGCCAATTTGCGAGGTCGCATTTTAGGACCTGTTCTGGGATGTGGGGATGTACGATGATTATTGAGAGCTAGAGAGGATATCAAACATTCTTATACCTGCCCTAAAAGACACTGCCCTTCAATTTTTTCAAGCTTAACAGGAAGTATTTGATTCTGAAGATCTCTTTTGTCTTTGACCTTTATTTTAACATAATTGTCAGTCAATCCCACCCAAAAGCCCCCCTTGGCCTCTTCAAAAAGGACCTTCTGAGTAGTCCCTAAAAGCGATTCGTAAAACATCCGACGTTTTCTAAGGGATAATTCACGCAAAATTTGACTGCGTTTACTAATGATGTGAGAAGAAATACCATCGTCACGCGTACGGCTCTGAGCCATATAACGCGGCGAATAGCTAAAGACATGCACATAATCAATCGGCTCTTCGCGGATCAAATCAGCCGACTGGTCAAAATGCTCATCCGTTTCACCAGGGAAGCCAACAATAACGTCTGTTCCAATACATATCTGAGGCACTTTGTAATGGGCCTCTTGAATAAAAGCCTTAAATTCTTGGGAAGAATATTTTCGCTTCATCTGGTTTAAAATCGCATCAGCCCCGCTTTGTAATGGAATATGTAAATAACGGCAAAGCTTGCCCTGGCCCATATGGTCAAATAATCCTGGTGAAATAGTCGTCGGCTCTATGGAAGAAATACGGATACGCTCAAGCCCTTCGATAAGCTCCATCCTTTTGACCACATCCAATAAATCCTTTCCATCATGCGCATAGGTCCCAATATTAATACCGGTTAAAATAATTTCTTTATGCCCGGCCCCCGTCAACGTTTGGGCTTCCAACATAATGTCTTCAAACACACGGCTGCGGGCCCGTCCCCTGGCATAAGGAATTTCACAAAATGAACAGAAAAAATCACAGCCATCCTGGATTTTAATATTCGCTCGAGTAAGTTTATAGTCAACTCCCGCCACGGGTTGGACAAAAGGCTCTCTGTCCATGGCACCAGCCACAACAGCCGCTGAAGTGGGGTTTGGATGTTCTTGAAAAACAGAAACCAAGTCCATTTTTCGATTATTTCCGACGATCCAAGAGACATTGGGCATGGAGGCCAACTTTTCCTTTTGCACCTGGGCCTGACAGCCAACCAAGGCAATGCGGGCCTTTGGATTTAAACGATTGACCTTATTGACCAACCGGCGCGTATCGGCATCCCCACCTTCTGTAACCGTACAGGTATTGATGACCACAATATCAGAGGGCTTATTGAAATCAACCACTTGATAGCCTTGGGCCTTAAATGAATTTTGGATAGAGGCTGTTTCACTTTGATTTAGACGACAACCCAAGGTATAGAAAGATATTTTAGCCATTTAACTCCGAAAGACGCTTGATACGTTTGAGCATATTAGGATGGGTGCTTAAGAATTCCATTAATTTTTCACCCGTCGACAATTGGATTGTTTTAGTACGCAGCCTTAAGAGTTCACTACTGTCAATCGTGCCACTATGGTCTAGGTCTAATTCTTTGAGTTCATGAATCTCATTCATAGCCTGGGAGGGATCATTAAGGAAAAACGCCTTCATCCCCTGGACCTGCCTCATTTCTTCAGAATCCGCCATACGAGCAGAACCATAAACCAATTTATACAAAGCCGAGGCCAAAGCTGATGGCTTATTGCCCAGCTCAACCGAACCCTGGTCGGCAAAATATTCCCGAATACGTGAGCCATAAAGAACTAAAAGATTGGTGACAAAATAAAATAACATAGCGGCGAGTCCCAGCATCAACCCGCTTGGAGCATTACGGTCATCCCGACGACCTGCACCATACCACATCAGCTGCCAAGCCAGACGATAGAGAATCATTGGAACGACTGAGAGTAAGGTAATCGTCACAACATCGCGATTCTTGATATGGGTTAACTCATGGCCCAAAACAGCTTTTAATTCCTCGTCATTAAGTAAGCTTAGAATACCTTGGCAGACGCAGACACGTCCGTCATTGATACCGCGGCCAAAGGCAAAGGCATTGGGCACCTCGCTTGGAGATATACAAATGCGAGGCATAGGGATATTGGCCCGACGAGCTAAATCCTCTACCATAGTAAAAAGTTTTGGATTCTCTTGCCGAGTAATATACCGCACCCCCATGGTCCACTCGACAATATTAGGCCCCATCATAAACTGTACCCACATGATGCCAACAGAAATGATTAAATAGAAATAAAAATCATAAATTCCCGCCGCAGCGCCAATCACAACAACGACCGCATAAATAATCGCAAACATGGCTGTGACTAACAATGTCATGCGCGTTTGTAAAGAAAACATAACCTACTCCTTTCAATTCAATTTATATCTGAAATTTGACATACCTTCAAAATATGTTATATTCATATCGGAAGCGCTTGGGTTCCGATTAGTCGCCTTTATGGTGTGCGTTCCCGCAAGGGATAGGAACTTAAGACCCAAAATCCTACGAGCAATCGTAGGATTTTTCATTTAGGCCACACCTGTACATACATTTCCTTATGAGCAATATACCTACGATATTCCACACCCATTTTCTTACCCTGTTCATGCCTATTGATAACCCCAGCTATATAATCCGCCAACTGTAACAAACAATTCCCTCTATCTGATTGCATCTTTACTTCTTTTATGATTTGTTTATTTTCCTCATTGATTCTTCTTTTTAGATAACTTGCTAATTGGCTTCTGAAAACTTGTTTTCCGGTCTTATCAATTATCACTTTTTCTTTGTTTTTATAAGGTTTCGCATTTTCAAATACATAACTACAGGCAACTTTATATAAAGATTCTTTGACCTTGAAACCCTCTCCCCATAATTTAGAAGGGTCTTTATTAAGTACAAACCCAAAGTAAACAAAATCATAAGGCGCAACAGCTTTAAGAAAAGCCTCTCTAATTCTGTGAGAATTTTCAAAAAAATGGAAATAAAAATCTTGTTTATACCCTAATTCTCTAACCAACAGAGAAATCCTTTGATCGCACGCCTCCGCTTCTTGATGATCTTCAAAGACTACCAGAGAAATTACAAAATAACGGCTTGAACCTTCCGTTATTCTTAACCCTGAATCCCCTGACTCATCAATAAAAACTAACATTTTATTTTACTCAATAAATTCTTTAATTCTAACAGGACGCATGTGCATTCAACCATTGCAAAGCTTTTTCTAAACCTTCGCAGGTAGCTTTGAGTCTTAAATCAAAATGTACATTCCCCGACGATCCTTCTTTCAAGAAATTTTCAATTAAAACAGCATTGTCTTTTGCTCTTGGATGTTCCACCATCTGCTCGCTATCCACGCCGCCTACGGTATCTAGGGTCATTTCATGATCATGATATTGACCGTCCTTGCCTAAACCTGAAAGCAAAAGCTTGACTGGTCTAAGCAATGGAAAGGCGATTGTGCCTTCAAGACCGTTACGTACAATCACAATCCCCTTAAACCCTGCCCTTTGGGCCAGCGTCAACATCTTCTGTCCATACGGCGGATGAAAAGCAGAGGCAATAATAATATCCGCTTTAAAAGGATTAAGGAACCGCTCAATCGTCGACATAAATGGACGTTTGATCGTTTGCTTTCTGATAAGATGCCAACGTTCTATCGCCTGTGAAATATTATTCTGATAACAAAACCATCCAAAGGATGGCTTAGACAAAGCTAAATCAGCGGCGTTCTGGATAGACCCCTCTTTTAACGAAGATGCTATATCCCATAAATTCATCTCCCACTTAGGGCCGCTATTTTTGCCCACCATATGTAAGGCCCTATACCCTAAGGATTGAATGTAACGAGCCACAAGCGGCGTAATCATATAGGAATGATCCACCCCATCAAAGGGTTCAGCTAACTGCACAAGAGGCTCACCTTGGAGGACTGAATTATTAAAAGTAGGATCAACGGTATCAAGAAGAGCCTGAAGCAACCCTTCATATTCGTCATCGGTTTCATACCTCACTCGAAGAATGCTCGCCACCAAACCTCTAGCCCCGTTGCCAGGTTCGTCAGAGAATAAAAATCGGCCTAAATCATATGCCGTCTTTTTATCCAGTGTATGATTTTCCAATAAATGAACACAAACCCACCGAGCAAACGCCGAAGCATCGCCAGCAATCACTTCCACTAATTTTCGAGAATCTTCCAAGGCTCCAGGAGCAACGGCCTCAAGCAACGCCTTTTCATAAGGCTCAAGCCCCTTGGCTAGTAATCCAGCAAAAAAAGCGCCTTTGGCCGCTGATGAAATCTTATCCGCCTTTAAATCGTTGAGGATTTCAGACGCTAAATCTTCACCAAGGGCTTTACTCCCCTTTTTGCCAACACCAACGGTCTTAATGCCCCGGGTAATGGCTGATTCTTTTGGGTCAAGGATAATTGACATAAGGGGGCATTATACAGAATAAACAGTTAGAGGCACTATTTTTTATTAAGCTCATCTGTGAGCTGAGATAATTTCTTATGAAACCTCTCATAGCATTTGGACAAAACAAGGTCGGGAGATTCTTTGGCCTCCTTAATCAACTCAAGGCATAAAACCATTAAATCTCCTGTTTCGATTAGATAATGCTTACTTTTCTGAACATGCAATTCTTTAATTTCAACAACATGCTTTTCCATCATCTTAAGCAGGGCAGCCGCATGGTTTACCTTAAGGCGACGATTATGCCGTCTTGAATGGCCATGGATAGTTTCTAATTCATTGTGAGCGTATGAAGTTAATGATTTTTTCATTTATTGCCTCATTTACAGTTTCCAACCTTGTTGCACAAAATAGGCGTCTCCTGTATTAAATATTAATACATTAGAGGCCGTTGTCAAATTTTAATCCTCAACTCCTCAAATTCTTCTTAACCGCATCAATAAGCCTTATTCCTGCTTACCAATCGGGACTGGTGACCGGGCGCTTTACTTTCCTTAAACTTGGTCTTATATCTTTCAAGTGTAATGTTGGGACTGGTTCCCCATAACCTTCCCCCTTTAGACTCCCAGCAAGGACTGGTTCCCCGTAACCTTCCCCCTTTGGCTTCCAAGCAAGGACTGGTTCCCCGGAACCTTCCCCCTTTGGCTTCCAAGCAAGGACTGGTTCCCCGGAACCTTCCCCCTTTGGCCTTCCAGCAAGGACTGGTTCCCCATAACCTTCCCCCTTTAGACTCCCAGTAAGGACTGGTTCCCCGTAACCTTCCCCCTTTGGCTTCCAAGCAAGGACTGGTTCCCCAGAACCTTCCCCCTTTGGCCTTCCAACAAGGACTGGTTCCCCGGATGAACCCTCACTATCGTGATTATTAAATTGATTAGGCATTAACCAATGATTTATCTGCTCCATTTTGATTAAGCCCAAGGATTTGTGGCAAGTTAGTTACCGGCCTTATCGTGCGGATAGTAAACGTAACGCCGGTGATTTGGGCCGAATCAAAGATCTGGCCGTTCCATGTAAATGGTGAGCTCCCTTGTGGTGAGCTTGTCGAACCAGTCGAACCATCTAATTTAAAATCTTCTGTCTGCCCTTTGACCTGAATGCTCATCTGGGCAGGGTCCAAATTGATACCGCCTGGTGCAGTTTCAGATTTGTCTGACTTAATCAACTGAGCTTTATCAGAACGAATATCAACTGGTTCTCCATCGACTAATTTAACAGATACATTCTCATTCTTGAACTCGTTTAAAGAATTGATAATTTCTTTCACCTTTGTCGTTTTACCGTTCCAATTAATTTCTTTTTCTTGATCAAGATGTAAAAGAGCCAATTGAAGATGCTCTCCCGTGACTTGATGCGTCCCCTGACCGACCTTACGTGAAAAATCATCATAAATCATGATCTTCTGTTTAATTAACTGAATATTATGCTCCCAATCACGATCAGGCTGTTTTAATCTCTCTTTATAACTACGATCAATCTCGTCAACAATTGCCAAATACAACAATCGATCAGTTTCATTTCGAACTAAAATCGATTCTATCTGGTCCATCCCGTATAGATTCCCCTCATCCACCGGTTCATATCCATCGAAATCTCTAAAATTAGTCCGTGGGGCACCATCAGGGCGTGCTCCCTGCTTAAAAATGATATAAAATGGGCCATAAAATCCACTGCTGTTATATTTAGAATCTGTAAGGGACAGATTCCCCACTGAACCATTAACATCAAAATGGTCAAAACCTTCTACCACCTTTCCAGAGATAGCGATTTGAATCAACTTCCAAAACTGTACGATAGGCCTTACCCCTCGAGAAGAAAGCCTCCGTTCATTAAGCCTTTCGCCACTGGTTCCATGGGCACGGAAATTAAGTAATTTTCCCAAGAATAAAAGGTTATCTTCCTTAGCTTCAAGCCAAGAGTCTTCACTCCAATGCCACGATCTCGGATGATATCCAAGATCATTGGCACGCCTGTTGATGGCTTGCATAGATACAAGAGCATGCTGGTTATTTATAACATCAGCCAACAAAGGATATCTTTTATTCAACATATATTCCTGAAACATTAACAGGTTATGTTGCGCCTTCTGATTCTCCTTTTCATAAAGACTGTCCGGTAAAACATCAAAATATTCAGCATAATTACTCAAATCATAAAAAACATTTAAATCAAAATGCTCCCCTTTTATCTGTTTATGGAATCCCATTTGTGAATCATATGCCGTTGGACCAGAGAGCGTTGTGTTTACTGTAGTAACCGCATTGGGAAGGATATTCTCGAATTTTGCCCTAATCCTATCAATGACAAATTTTGATTCCACGACGTTAGATTTAATAATTTTTTGGCCATCATAAAAAAACAGGTCTATGGCACAGGAGATCCCCTGTTTGACAGCTTCTTGAAAAATATGCTCTATTAGTGGCGACAACCTTTCATCCTTAATTTGATTTAACAAAGCTATACGTATATTCTTCTTTGGTTCCTGAAGAATCTGATCTACCTTTTCATAGCCAGTTTTCTCATTAATCACAATCCTATTCTTAACTATAACCCCATGATGCTCCAATTCCACCCCAAAAGGAGATTGTTGTTCTGTATCTGATAAAAAAATAACGTCTTCTATGTTAGCATTCATCGCCGCATCCGTCTTCGCCGGGGCGTTCATCGCCTCATCCGCTGTCTGACTATTCATCGCCTTATCATAAGAAGTTTTTAACTCAGAAAACTCCTTTAAAGTTGTCGGAGGATGCCCTTCAAAATATGATGCCTCCGTTTCAATAAGAACTTCCCCAGCCTCACTCACCTTCTGTTTCAATAAAGCCTTATAAATTACACGCGCAGTTTCAATTAGCTCATCACGAACACCAATTTCATAAGGAGATCCTTCCTTTTTCATTTGATCAGATAAGTCTCTTTTATCAATTCCTTTAAATTTTGCCAACTCATCGGTCATTTCATTAAATGAGCCCTTATAAAGGGATGGTGGAGTTATTCTAATGCCAGCTAAAACACGACCACCAGCCCATTCAAATGTTATAAGAGTCCAATCATATGGATAATCAGACATGTAAGTCCTTCGTCCTTCAGGAGGTTTCTTCTGTGCATATGGCGTATCCATAACAAGATCTTTGTGGCGCACCCTTAATGAATGATCATCTGCTGTATCAACACTTACCTCCATAGGCATTAAAAACTTATGGTCTTTTGTAGATAAACTTGCTAATCCTATAATTACAACTCTATCGTTAGGATATTTAATTGCTTGCGCAAGAGCCTCATTATATTTTTTTCGGACCAAATTCACTGCATCAATTTCTGACATTGCTTTAATTTTTGTGTTCATCGCCCTATCCGCTCTCATAGCAGAATCTAATGCAGAATCATTGACAATACTATAAAATAGGTCACTTATTTCCATTACATCTTCTATTGATTTAAGATATGGCGAATTTTCCATTACCAACAAATAGAAATAATCACGTAAATGATGTACGCTGGCAACATACATCTGGCTTGTGCGATCACTGGAGTTATCAAGAATGTTCTTAATGAGAAGACTGATCCTATTTGAAATGCTCACATCAAGCTTGTCACCAATTTTGTTCCATTCATTCTTTAATTCTTCCTCAGCATACACACTCAGCTCACTCTTTTTAAAATTAAATTGACGTTTTACTTCACTTAAATTTTCTTCCGCTTGGAATAGTAAACGCTTATACGTATCACGAAATTCTCTAATACTTAAAATCATTTCTTCATTAAAGGAATCATCAGCAATGGTAGCCGAAACATCATATTGTCCACGGACGATAGCTGGAGATCCCAATGGATTACCCTTTATAAAATTTCTTGCCATTTCTTTTTCCGATGACAAATTCTGAAGCAAAAAATCATTACTCAAAGAATCAAGACTTCCGTCAAGCTGATTAAGATTTATAAATAAACACCTGATATCCCTGTATAAATCTAATGGTTTTCTTGGCTGCTTTATAGACCAAAGAGCTACCCTTATCATTGTTATAGGTTCCCCAATTAAATGTTCTACTCCTTTGGAAACTCCTGGTGCAAATGAATACACTCGCTTTTTCCAATCTAGCCAGTTATCAAAAAATGAAATAAGCTGTCCTCGTATTTCTTCTATCTTTATTCTTTGTTCTTCATTTACTCCAATCATCGCTTTATCTGATACTTGATGGATATCCAATGGTCTTGCAGGCAACCCTTCTGCGGTTAACGGAGGGGATTTTTTGTATCTCATCCCATGGGATGAATCATCAACTATTGATTGTTGAGTCCGTTCCAATATAAATTGTCTGTTATCCCATCTCCTTATTTCTCTCAAATGATTCATTAAAAATCGCTTACATGTGCGAATTAAACTGATGTCCCTTGATTCTCTTGCTTGGTGATAAAAACTATCAATTTTATCGAAATCAAAATATTCAAAAAAATCAAAATTCCCAATTTCTCGTTGTTCTTCAATAAATGACTTTATCGTGTAATATATTTTATCTAGTGAAAAAATATATTCTTTTAGCGTCATTCCATTACCATTTGAAGAAATCATCGCCTCATCATTCCCTGAAACAATATCTCTTTCTCCACCAAACATTTCCAGCATTTGAATCGTATATTTCATATCGCCAAGTCTTTCTAGCACAAATTCATCACCTAGACAATCTACAAATATTTGCAAAGCAATTTTAATTTTTTCGATAGAATATGGACCAGCTACCTCAAGCAAGAACTCATCTCCTTTTTGAGCACCTAAAGACAAAAAGTCCCCGGTATTCCTAAGCATGGTCGTTTCCCTTCCCTTTTTAACTGCAAAAACCAAACCATACCTTTCTTCTGCTAATTTTACTAATAAAGACATCACTGCACTAGGCAATACATGAAGCCATTTTGAATTAGATACAATAATATTTCTTTCTGCCGTCACAAAACCCTCTAATTGATTAATTTGCTCTTTTGCCTTGTTTCTTACTTCCACAGAAGATGGATCGTTTTCTAGCATACTAATCGGACTTATCACCTTATCCATCCAATAGAAGCGCTTTGTCACATCCTTTTTGATAGCAACCGCCCTCCCCCCTAATTTTATGGCAAGTCCAAGCTCTTCCAATACTTTCAATCTCATTTGGGCTTGTTTTGAATCAAGTTCTGAAAGTGCAACTCCTTCTTCACCATAATATAAAAGTTCCCTATAAATGATTGAAGCAGATTGATATTTCAATCCAACGCCTTCTCCCTCAGAGTCTTCATGTCCTAAATGCTCTCCAGCTTTAGTCGATTCTTGATCTCGTGCATTCATCGCCCTATCTGCAAGCTTGCCATTCATTGCATAGTCATTCAAACCAAGAACACCAGAAATCTCGACTATCGAAGATTTAGAAATTGCAGCCCTATCCTTAAACGTAATCATAGCTGGAGTAACAAATGTTTCAGATGGTGTCACATTTAATGACATCCCCCCTGAAAAATACTTCCTCGGTATCGTTTGATTAGTCATCAGATCAGTTTCTTCTTTGATGTAGTTGTAAACACCCCTTTTAAAAGCCTTGATGTATTCTTGATAAATTTTATCCTTGTCTTCTGCCGAGACATTCACCCCACCTATTTTGTTTCGATTTGAATAAATCTTGTTTAGGATGCTGTCCTTGATTTTCTTTTTGTACCACGTGGCCAGGATGAGCGAATAAAAGACCTGACGCAGTTGGGCAAAGTTCTTGCCTTCATTGACTTCCTTGGTCAACGATGGAATAACAATCTCCCGGACGATTTGACTGCCTAACTGATTGGTGTTTTTGGCTTGCCCTGACCCAGATTGAATCCCCCCGTGTTTGACTAACGAAAGATAATCCTGCTCCAACATCACCTTCAAATGATTTTCCAATACAAATGCCACTCCCCCATTTTCATACACAACTGCTTTCTCGGGGACTATCCAGACTTTATTAAATGTGTTAATCGGAATATTCGTTGTGCCGTACTTGGCCTGGGCTTCTGCATAAACCTTCTTCCAAAACTTCTTGCCCGTTTCTCCTTCTGGATAAATCAACGATGCGGTAATTTGTTTTAGAATGTAATCCTGCGCCAAAAGGTCTCGACCCATTTCGGTTTGGCCGAATTCTGGCGGGACAATACGGTTTCTTTCGTAGGGACTTAGGTTCACCCAAAGGTCTTTCTCGGGGATGGTT
>Ga0073936_10006934_pt1 | contig 14777 bp, 6 predicted proteins | sample AliMusrvi5mmetaG_FD_87041 | JGI IMG/M metagenome (GOLD analysis project Ga0073936, IMG submission 87041) | Freshwater lake bacterial and archeal communities from Alinen Mustajarvi, Finland, to study Microbial Dark Matter (Phase II) - Alinen... | ecosystem: Environmental > Aquatic > Freshwater >... | reverse complement strand
TTATTAAAGATTTACATGCCAGCGTGGAGGGAAAGGAAATTCTGCGCGGGATCAATCTCACCATAAATGCAGGCGAAGTACATGCCATCATGGGACCCAACGGCTCCGGTAAAAGTACGCTTGCCAATGTTCTAGCCGGTAATACCAGTTTTGAAGTCACCAAGGGAGAAGTCACTTTTTTCGGGAAAGATCTGCTCTCCATGTCGGCCGATGTGCGTGCCAAGGAGGGGCTCTTCCTGAGTTTCCAGTATCCGGTCGAAATACCGGGCGTCAGCATGATCAATTTCCTGAAGACTGCCGTTAACGAAGCCCGCAAATACCATCATTTGAAAGAGCTTTCAGCAGGCGATTTCCTCAAGGTGATGCGCGAGAAAAAGGAGATGGTCCAGATCGATTCGCAACTCACGAACCGCTCCGTCAACGAGGGTTTCTCGGGCGGGGAGAAGAAGAAAAACGAGATTTTCCAGATGGCCATGCTCGAACCCAAACTTGCCATCCTGGATGAGACCGACAGCGGCCTCGACATCGATGCGCTAAGGATCGTTGCCAACGGCGTCAATCTTCTGAAAAGACCCGAAAATGCAACCATCGTGGTGACCCATTACCAGCGGTTGCTCGATTACATTGTTCCTGATTTTGTGCACGTGCTCTACAAAGGACAGATCGTTAAATCGGCCGGCAAGGAGTTGGTGTTCGAACTGGAAGAAAAAGGGTACGACTGGATCAAAAAAGAGCTGGGGGAGTAAGGCCATGACAGATAAAAATTCATTTGAATCTGCCGAACAGCGCATTTTCCAACTATTTAAGGAGAACAATGCCCTGCTCAATGACGGAGTTCCCGACTATCTCCGAAAGGATCGGGCATTGGCCATCCAGGCATTCCTGCGCATGGGCATCCCCGACAGGAGGATCGAGAATTACAAATATACTGACCTCACGAAACTGTTTGCACTGGAAGATTACAACCGGGCCTTTGTTCCCACCTCCTTCGATTTTGACATGCAGGAGGTTTTTACTTGTGATGTACCCGAATTCGATACGCACCTTCTTTTTCATGTCAACGGATGGTTTTTTGACCAAAATAAGACCAATCAGTTTCCCAAGGGAACCATCGTTAAAAGCATGAAGCGCGCCTTTCTGGAAAACGCGGACCTTGTTGGACAATATTATGGCAAGATGGCTGATGCATCCGGTGATCCCATGGCGGCCCTCAACAGCTCCTTCGCCCAGGATGGTGTCTTCATCTACATCCCCGATCAGGTGGTCATCGACAAACCCATTCAGATCATCGACCTCCTGCGAAGCGAAGAAGACCTCTACGTCACCCAGCGAAACCTGGTGGTTGTAGGTAAAAATGCACAGGTCAAACTGATGTTCTGCGACCATACGCTGGCACCGCAAAGTTATATCGCCAACTACCTGACGGAAGTCCACCTGTCGGAAGATTCAGTTTGCGACATCTACGGGATCCAGAACCAGCACAATGGAACGGCCTATCTGAATGGCCTCTTCATACACCAGGAACGCAATGCGCAGCTGATCACCAATACCATCTCACTCCACGGGGGGATTACGAGGAACTACCTCTATGTAAAACTTTTGGGTGAACATGCCAATGCCTCTCTTTTCGGACTGACTTTGACAGACAAGGACCAGCACAGCGACTTTTTCACTTCGGTGGAACATGCTTCGCCCAGTTGCCACAGCAACCAAATCTTCAAAAACGTACTCGACGACAACTCGACCGGGGCGTTTACCGGAAGGATCCATGTGATGCCCGGAGCTAAAAAGACGGAGGCTTATCAGCGAAACAACAGTGTCCTCATGACCAAGGCTGCCAGGATGAACACCAAGCCCCAGCTGGTTATCGACAACGACGATGTGAAATGCTCGCATGGTGCCACCGTCGGACAGATCAACGAAGAAGCTTTGTTCTACCTGCAAACCAGGGGGATCAACGAAAAAGAGGCACGACTGATGCTGATGTTTGCATTTGCGCACGAGGTGCTTTCCAACATTCGTGTCGAGCAGCTTCGTCAAAGTATCGACCGGCTGGTCAACAAAAGGCTCAGGGGAGAGGTCTCCCGGTGCCACGATTGCAAGCTGGAATGCATCAGGTAATTTTCGATTTGTGATTTTCGATTTTGGAATGTCGGGATCCAAATATTTCAGGAGACAATAGACAGAGTTGAAAGATAGACAATTTAAAATGTAGAATTTTTGATTTTGGCGCAATCCAAAATCGAAAATCAAAAATCCAAAATAATTAAGGATGGCTTTAAACGTCAATGATATAAGACGGGATTTTCCGATTCTTGACCAGAAGGTCAACAACCGGCCATGGATTTATTTCGACAACGCCGCCACCGCGCAACGGCCGGTCGAGGTGATTGAAAAGATCCGGGAGTTTTCTGTTTTGACCAACTCAAATATCCACCGGGGAACCCACGATCATGCCATCCGCACCACCGAGGCCTTCGAAACTGCCAGGGATATCGTGAAGGAGTTTCTTCATGCGAAAGAGCGGGAAGAGATCATCTTCACCCATGGAACCACAGAGTCGATCAACCTGGTCGCCAGATCTTTTTGCGAAAAATTTCTCTCCGAAGGGGATGAAATCATCGTATCGGAGATGGAACACCATGCCAACATCGTTCCCTGGCAAATGGCCTGCGAACGCCACAAAGCCATTCTAAAAGTAATCCCCTTCGGCGACAACGGAGAGTTGAAAACAGAACTTTTGGAATCACTCATCACCAATCGTACCAAAATGGTAGCTGTGGCGCATGTCTCCAATACGCTCGGGACAGTGAATCCGATCAGGGAGATCGTGCAGATTGCCCATAAATACAATGTGCCGGTATTGGTGGATGGTGCCCAGAGTGTTCCACATATTGAAATCAATGTTCAGGAGCTTGACTGTGATTTCTTCGCCTTTTCGGGACATAAAATCTATGGACCTACCGGGATTGGCGTTTTGTATGGAAAACGATCCTGGCTGGATGCCATGCCTCCGTTTCTCGGTGGTGGGGAGATGATCGACCGGGTCACCTTTGCCAGGACTACCTACAACGAGCTGCCTTATAAATTTGAAGCCGGAACTCCTCATTATGTAGGAGCCATCGCCATGGGCACCGCCATCAAGTACATTCAAAATATTGGTATAGAAAACATTGCCACCTACGAGCATCAGCTTCACACCTATGCTACAGCAAGAATGTTGGCACTAGGAAACCTCAGGATCTTTGGACAATCACCTTCCAAGACCGGTGTGATCTGTTTTGCAATGGATGGTATTCATCCTTTTGATCTCGGCACGCTCCTCGACCAATTGGGGATCGCTGTCCGCACCGGCAGGCTATGCGCTGATCCGGTGATGGATCATTATGGCGTGACTGCCATGGCCCGTGCCTCCTTTGCCTTTTACAATACCATCGAAGAAATTGACTCGTTCATCGCAGCACTCGAGCGCATACGGATGATGTTCTGATAGATATTAGTTTCGTAGATGATGAATAGGTGGAAATAAGTGGAAATAGGTGGAAATATTTCTTCATTTCAATGAATTTCCCTTTATTTCTATGTATTTCAACATGTTACATATTCATTAAATTGAATAATATTAGATTTTACCGAACTTTTAAGTTATATTTAGCGAAAATTTTTGACATGACCATCGAAGAAGTACAGCAAGCAATCATTGCAGATTTTTCAGTTTACGACGACTGGATGGACAAATATACCTACCTGATCGAACTGGGAAACGAACTTGCACCCATTGATGCCTCCTACAAAACCGACCAGAACCTGATCAGGGGATGCCAGTCGAGGGTATGGCTGCAACAGCGGATGGAAGATGGACTGCTGATATTTGAAGCCGAAAGTGATGCCCTTATTGTGAAGGGGTTGGTAGCCTTGTTGCTGAAAGTCTTTTCCGGACGCACGCCCCAGGAGATCCTGGATACAGAACCCTATTTCATTGATAAAATCGGATTGAGGCAACACCTCTCTCCTACCCGTTCGAATGGCTTGATGGCCATGGTCAAACAAATCAAATTGTATGCACTGGCATACAAACAAATCTCATCTCAAAAAAAATAACATGGACCCAAGAATAGATCTGATTATCGACAATCTCAAAGAGGTTTTCGATCCCGAAATCCCGGTGAATATTTACGACCTCGGATTGGTTTACAGCGTAGATGTCGAAGGCAATACCGCCACGGTGCTGATGACCCTCACGGCTCCGGGTTGTCCGGCAGCCGATATGATCGTGGCTGATGTGGAATACATGACCAAGAAAATTGAAGGGATCGAGGAGTGCAAGGTCGAAATCACCTTCGATCCGGCATGGGACAAGTCGATGATGTCGGAGGAAGCCCGACTCGAACTTGGTTTTATGTAAAAATCGGCGGATTCCCGGCAGGGGAAACTTGGCCTGTTGACTTAAACTTTTCACAAAATACTAAAATATCCGGCATGACTAATTCAGTTCTTCACAAGTCAGCATCACGTGGCCATGCCAACCATGGCTGGCTGGACAGTTACCATACCTTCAGCTTCGCAGGATATTACGACCCCGAGAGGGTGCATTTTGGCGCACTCCGGGTCCTGAATGATGACACCGTAGCACCCGGAATGGGCTTTGGCACCCATCCCCACGACAACATGGAGATCATCTCCATCCCGCTGGAGGGTGACCTGGAACACAAGGATAGCATGGGAAATGTCACCGTCATCAAAAACGGCGACATCCAGGTAATGAGTGCCGGCACCGGAATCATGCACAGCGAATACAACAAAAATTCAGACCGGCGTGTAAAATTCCTGCAGATCTGGGTCATCCCGGATCAAAAAAATGTGACCCCCAGGTACGACCAGATCACACTAAACCTGGCCGACAGGCAAAACCAATTGCAACAAATACTTTCGCCTTCGGCGGATGACGCAGGGGTTTGGATCCACCAGCAAGCCTGGTTTCATCTTGGAAAACTGGATAAGGGATTTTCCATCGATTATCTGCTGAAAGCCAAAGAAAACGGAGTCTACCTTTTTGTACTGAGCGGTAAAATAGTTGCCGGCGATCAGGAACTAAACACTCGAGACGGATTCGGGTTATGGGATCTCTCTCAAATTTCCATCACTGCAACAACAGATGCCGAAATACTGTTGATGGAAGTACCCATGAATATCTAATATACCTACCCCGGAAAAAAGTATGCCAAAATCAGTTCAGACCGGGTAATTTTCCATCAGGCTGACCTCAATGGCAACTGGGATTTTCTGCGTGAACCGTTCGATCTGGTCACCTTCAGCCTCGTGCTTGAGCACATTGAAGATCTCGGGCCGGTTTTCAAAAAGGCTTCTAAAGCAGCCAAAACAGATGGATACCTGTATGTGGGAGAGCTTCATCCGTTCAAGCAATACAACGGAACCAAAGCCCGGTTTGAAACGCCGGAAGGAATCCATGTGGTAGACTGCTACAACCATCACCTTTCAGATTTCACGGAGGCTGCAAAGAAATCCGGCTTCGAAATTGTAAGGATCATGGAATTTTTCGATGACAAAGAAGTGAAGAGTATTCCTCGCATCCTAACCATGTTATTTCAAAAGAAACGATAATCAGACCCATCTCCCGGATAACCCTTAAACGAGGACCCCTGCCGGGATTTTGTCAATTCTCAGGATTGTACATCAGAAATAATATCCCGAATTATCATTCAATACAATTGGTAAAAATCAACCGATTTTTGCATCCCATTAGTAATGAGGCAAATTTGAATTTACAAGAGATATATGGCTTTTTGTGTTCATTCCAATATTATATTGATTAAAAAAATATCAAAGAATTTTATCTAACTTCGTTACAAACATTTAGCTATTTCGTTAAATAAAAATCTAACTATTCGAGTACTCAGTAAAAGTTGCCTGGACAGTTGGAGATTGGTATCTATTGCTGATGGGAGGAGAATAATATCTTCACTATTTCAACGATTCGGGATTAGTAAACTAACCTTTTATGACAATTGTCTCCAGACTTTATAGAACTATTCCTTTTTCAAGATTCTGCAGATATGTAGGTTTCTTCTTCTGGGTTTTATTTCTTTTTGCACCAGGAAGAGCCAATGCCCAGAATTGTTCTGTCAATGCCGGGATAGAAAGGACCATCTGTTCCAACCAGCAATTCTTTCTGGAAGGGGCATTCACAGCACCATTGTTGGACGGTGTCGTGACCTGGTCGCAAATCAGCGGTCCGGCTGCCACTATTGTCAATCCGACCTTGTTGAATTCTGAAGTAACCAATCTGACGGGTGGAAATGACTATGTGTTTCGTATCTCCACCACCTGTGCCGATGGTGCTTTGACCTTTGACGATGTACTTATTCATGTCAAATACATTTCGAAAGCGACTGCTGGATTAGACGCCATCTACTGTCCGGGAGAAACGGCCTTTCTTACTGGAAATACTCCGAGGATCACGGAGACAGGCCTATGGACCGGTGACGCCAATGGTGTGACTGTAGTTACGCCGGGGAGTCCGACCTCTCAAATCAATATTTCAGACAATGCTTCAGGAATAGCCACCCTTCGCTGGACCATTACCAATGCCGGATCAGGATGTTCCTCCTATGATGAAGTTGCTATCACGGACCGGGGAGGGGTACAGAATGTAAATGCCGGTCCGGACCAAACCCTGAGCCAATGTTATTCTTCAACCCAATCTACTACCTTGAATGGTACTTACGGGGGTCATTTTATTGGCGGACAAGTTTCAACCTGGTCGGTGGTTAGCGGGCCAAGCCTTCCAACCATTGTTAGTGTGCACACCGATCAAACTGCAGTGACCAATCTGGTGCAGGGTACTTACGTTTTTCGTTACGATGTCGCAGGTTATTGTGTAACAGGGACAGATCAGGTATCCGTAACCGTACCAGCTCCAACTGCTGACATCACCAATGCAGTTGTTGCCGGCGGCGACCAATTTTTTTGCGACCAAAGTACCACTCAGACGGTCCTGACGGGTTCGACCCCACTTTATATTGGTGAATCCGTATTATGGGAACTTATTTCACAGACCGGAGGCCCTGTACCCACAATCGTGAATCCAACTTCAGCTGTTACGCCCGTGACCGGCTTGTTGTCGCCCAACAGTTATACATTCAGGTATACCATCAGAAAAAACAATGTCTTCCCCATTGCAGATTGTACAAGTACGGCAGTGGTTACAGTGGGTTATTACCCTGCGGCCCCGACACTCCAAATTACCTCTACCAATCCGATTTTACTGGCTTTTGGGATCACCTCTGCAAATATCAACTTTACAACCGGAGGTTCCGGCACCACCGAATACCGCATTTTGACCGGTCCTGGTGCTGGTTTTCCTTCTGCATGGGCTGCTGCCGGTGCATCACCACTAACCATAAATGGGCTGACTGGCGTAGGAACCTATGTTGTACAGATGCGTCGGTATTCGACAGTGGGTTCTGCCGCAGCATGTGGAACGGTTTATGATGAAATCTCCATCATTACCTCCATCAACCCCAGTGCAACCAATGGAGGAAGTGACCAGGTTTTAGGCTGCGGCGAGACGGGGACGAACCTGGTAGGGAATGTTCCGGATGTTGGCCAGGGAACCTGGTCTCAGGTAAGTGGTCCGGTAGTATTGACTTTGTCGGATCCGCATGATCCGGCACTTCGAATTGAAGGGATGACAGTTCCTGGCAGGTATGTCATGCGCTGGCTGGTTTCCGGCGGCCCATTTAGTTCAACTTCCCAGGATGAAACAAACATTGTCGTATCCAATTCTCCGCCAATTATCCAGAGTGCAGGTCCAGATCAGATCGTCTGTTTCAATACGCCGGTTTACCTGAATGCCACAGCTCCACAATCGGGCTCTGAAGTAGGAACCTGGTCTGTTTTGCCCAATGCCGGTGTTGTCATTGCAGATATACATGATCCAAAATCTTCGGTAACCGGATTGCTGGCGCATACCACTTATACCTTTACCTGGACCATCTCCAACGGATGCGGATCGGTCTCCTCTGATGTCAAGGTGGATGTTATCGATACCGTTGGTCCTGTGGTAGCCAACGCCGGGCCCGATAAATGTTTGAATTCAGGTTCTACAAGCACAAATCTGCAAGGAAATGACCCGGCACCCGGCACCGGTACCTGGACATTAATCAGCAAACCTGTCGGTGCACCGAATCCGGTGTTCACCGCATCACAAAATAATACCCCGGTAAGCGGGTTACAAAACGGCACCTATGTTTTTCAATGGTCCATTTCAAGCGGTGGATGCAGTCCAACGACAGATACTGTTACCATTACCATTGGCGGTGCGATTCAACCTTTTAATGCCGGAGCTGATCAGCAAATATGCGGAAACATAGCCACATTAACCACTTCGCTGGGCGCAGAACCATCGCCGGGTACCGGAAGATGGTCACAGGTCTCCGGAAATGCTGCTACAATCGTCAGTCCCGCGGCATATACCACTTCAGTGACCGGGCTTGTCCCTGGCACTTATGACTTCAGGTACACCATTACCAATGGAGGTTGCAGTGAGTCCAGCGATGTAAGTCTGTATGTGTCTCAACCGGCTCCCATTGCAAATATTCCGCTTCCTTCAAAAAGTGTTTGCGGAGGTAGTTCTGTCAGTTTATCTGCTGATCCAATATCTTCAGGTTCTGGACTTTGGATTGTCATGAGCGGGCCCAATACGCCGATCATCGTCTCGCCCAATTCAGCCACAACGACAGTCAATGAACTGATAACAGGAACCTATGTCTTCAGATGGATTGTCTCGGGCGGTGCTTTCTGTCCGCTTACGCACGACGATATCACCGTTGAGGTAACACAAAGTGCGGATGCCGGTAGTGACCAAAGTTATTGTGAAGGAATTACCTCGGTCAACCTGACGGGAACTGCCGCCAGCCAGGGTACCTGGACTCAAATTGGCAATACTCCAAACATTGCTACCATCACCAGAACGGGGGGAAATACTGCTGTCGCTTCGGGTTTGATCCCAGGGGAATATACCTTTGAATACAGAATCATTTCGATCGGCTGTTCCTCTTCCGACCAAATGAAGGTGACGCTTTATGCACCGCCTTCCACCGCTCATGCCGGTCCTGATGTGACGCTGTGCAATGGGTCCAGCTTTGCCCTTGCTGCTACAGCACCTGCTTCCGGAACGGGAACCTGGAGCGTTTTGTTCGGACCTACCGGTTATGCCGGTTCCTTTGACAATCCAGCATCCGCTACAGCCGTATATACGCCCGTAGCCGGGAAATTCGGTGTTTTTGTCTTTTTGTGGACTGTTTCAAATGGCAGTTGCAGCAACAGTGACCAGGTAAGGTATATCAATGATGCTCCCCCATCGGTTGCCAATGCCGGACCGGACCAGGGAGTGACCTGTTCTTCCAACACCAAAATGGCTGCCGATCCACCGCTTGTTGGGACCGGAACCTGGACTCTTATTTCCCAGGCAGGCGATGGTCCGGTTCCATCAATTTCCAATCCATTGTCCTACAAGAGCCCTATAACAGGTTTGGGGCCTAAAAGCAACGGAAGTCCTGAAACCTATACTTTCCGCTGGACAGTTTCCAATGGATCATGTGCCAGCAATTCCGATGACGTGGCTATTTCAGTCTACCAGCTTCCCACGACGGCCAATGCAGGACCAGACCAGGATCTCTGTAACCAAACTTCAGTTACACTTGCTGCTACTCCGGTTGTTGCACCGGGCATCGGCACCTGGTCCCAAGTAAGTCCGGCAATTACGACAGAGTCCTTTGCCAATGTTAATTCTCCGACGACAACGGTCAACGGAATTATCCCTGGAATTAACTATGTGTTCCGCTGGACTTCGGCAACTGCATTTTGCTCGTCAAACGATGATGTGGCCATCAATAACCATGGAATACCTACAACTGCAGATGTAACTTCCACGGCTACATCCTATTGTGAATTGGTTCCCATTGTGCTCATCGGCAATACGCCTGTGGTAGGAACCGGCACTTGGACTCAAATAGCTGGAAGCACCCTAACAATCTTATCGCCAACTAGTCCAACTACCACAGCCATCGGGGCAACTGCCGGAAGTTCTTACGGTTTCCGCTGGACAATCAGCGATGCTCCCTGTACGAGTAGTTCTGCAGATGTAACGGTGACTATGAACAGCATTCCCAGCCAGGCACTGGCAGGGCCGGATCAGGATATCTGCAGCCCGATAACGACCGCCACCATGTCAGGTAATGTACCGGTGTTGCCTGCCACCGGCCTCTGGTCAAAGGTAAGTGGTCCGCTGGCTTTCAACATCACAGCACCCACCTCACCAACTACCACCATTACCGGTCTGGTACCCGGAACCTATGTATTCAGGTGGACGCACTTAATCGGAACCTGCACAACTTCTGACGATGTTAAAGTGACTGTCTTTGGGGCAATCACTCCCGCCAATTCCGGTCCCGACCAGACGCTATGCAACCAGACTACTTTCACCATGGCTGGGAATGTTGCTGCCGGATTGGGAGAAACAGGAACCTGGGTCCGGATTAGCGGTCCGAATAATCCGACCATTACCTCTCCAAATCTTGCCACCACTACCATTACCGGGACTGTACCAGGGACTTACGTCTTCAGATGGAAAATTACCAGTGGCACCTGCCCATCCACTGAAGATTTGGTCACAGTGACCAACCGACCTGTCATCGTCGTAAGCACTCCTTCCAATGCTTCTGTTTGTGTTGGAGGTTCCCAGACACTGACTGTAACAGCATCCGGAGGATCCGGTTTGTACAATTACCAGTGGCAGGCTGACAATGGTGGCTGGACCAATGTGGGAATCAACAGCAATTCCTTTTCCACCGGAGCAATTCCCGTTGTCGGGGCACATCTCTACCGCGTGGTAGTTACCGACCAGGTCGCTGCCGACAATGGCGGATGCGCCACAACTTCGGCAACAGCAACAATAACTGTAGTTCCCGATCCAACCATAACGGCCATCAGTCCAAATACAACCATTTGTCCGGGAAGCACCTACACGATGACTGTCACGGCTAGTGGCGGAACTCCGGGATTAAATTACCAATGGCAAAGCAGCGCTGCCGGTGCAGGAGGCCCCTGGACCAACGTGGGCACCAACAATTCATCCTTTACCACTCCCGCACTTACCCAGGATACCTTTTACCAGGTTTTGGTCTCTGCCACAGGCAACGATTGCAATACTGCTACATCGACTATTGTGACAGTCGCTGTCAATAATTTTACCTCTGCCAATACGATTGCTGCCGACCAGACTATCTGTTCCGGATCGACTGCAAGTTTAACCGGGAACACACCGACGGCTGATGGCTTGGTCTCTTACCAGTGGCAGTACAAAACGAGTCAGGCAGGAGCCTATGCCAACGTCCCGGCAGGTGGAACAAGCAGAGATTATACCACGCAAGTACTGACTGCCAATACATGGTACCAGCGCATAGCCAAATCTTCTTTTAACGGGGTTGATTGTACCATTGCCTCCAATGAAATTAAAGTTTCGATTCCGACCATTACAACCCAGCCAGCCACCAATTTAACCTCTTGCGACGGAGATGCTTATACCATGAGTGTGGTCGTTGACGGAGGTTCAGCCACCTTGAGCTATCAGTGGCAATTCAGCAATTTTGACTGCACATCGGGGTGGAATGATATTGTCGGGGCAACTTCATCTACTTATACTGCCTCTGGCCCCACTCTTCCGGCTTTGGGTGGGACCCGATATTACCGTTGTATTGTCTCCATCCTCTCTCCGGCCTGTACGGCATTGACTTCAGACTGTGCAACCGTGAAAGTGGTTGGTTGCACTTCGCGGATTGGGGTAGCCAAACAGTTGGTAAGTCTTGATTCACAAATTGACGGTACTTATGACGCACTGTTCAGCATCAGGGTTCAGAATTATGGCAATACTGAATTGGATGGCATCCAGGTAACTGATAACCTTGTTAATGGCACTTCGGCGTCATTTGGAGCCGGAAACTATACCGTGCTTGGATTAAGTAGCACCTCTTTCGATGTAAATACCTCCTTCAATGGGAGCACTGACATCAATTTACTTAACAATGCCGGCACCTCCAACAAACTGCTGGTTGGTGCATCGACCGATATCCAGTTAAGGGTAAAAATACTGCATTCAGGGTCTTACCTGAATTCCGTAATTGCAAGTACAACTTCTGATCCTGTCACCGACTTTTCTCAAAATGGCAGTGATCCCGATTACAACAACCTTTTTCCGGGTGCACCCGGGGATGGAAATCCAGGTAACAACAGCAGTCCGACTCCAATTGTCACCACCTGTGATGAACCAGTTGTGAATGTACTTCCTTCCAGTGCAACGATATGTGAAGGAAGTACTTATGCAATTACGGGAGCGACAGCCACCAACTATTCAACAATTACCTGGTCAATTGTTGGACCCGGAACCGGTTCTTTCTCCAACGTCAATGCGCTGAATCCAATTTTTACGCCTACTTCGACAGGAGTATTCACTCTCAGGTTAACTGCCACCAGCCTTGACAGCAATTGCAACTCGGTTACCAAAGATGTTACCTTGACCGTTACTCCGGCCCCGATAGTAGGGGCAGGAGCCGATGCCAATTTTTGTTCCTCCGGCACCTTTACACTGAATGGGACTGCGAGCAATTACTCATCGCTCCTTTGGACAACAAGTGGAACCGGAACGTTCTCCAATCCGGGGATATTAAATCCGATTTATACCCCATCTGCCGCTGATATCGCTGCAAGGCAAATTCAGTTGACGCTGACAGCAACTGGCAATGCAAGTTGCAGTTCTGTGAGTGACGCCATGGCTCTTAATATCTCTCCGGCTCCAACCGCCAATGCAGGCCAGGATGTATCTATCTGTGCCGGAAGTACGTTTGTGCTTTCGGGTGCTACTGCCACCAACTATGCCACGATTACCTGGACCAGTGCAGGAGGAACATTCGACAACATCCATGCGCTGAATCCAACCTTTACACCCGGCACGACAGGGGCAATTACGCTTACCCTAACCTCTACCGGACAGGGATCCTGTTCCAATGTTTCGGATAATCTGGTCCTTACAGTCAACGCTATTCCGACGATCACGGCATCATCCATCGTCAATTCAACCTGCAACAACTCTGCCGGTTCTGTCGTTCTTACCTCCAGTGACGGAAGCAGTATCACTCTCGGAGCCACCACACTCCCTTCCGGATCAACTTTTGGAGGATTGACTGCCGGATCCTACACCGCCACTTCCAATGGAGCATGTACTGCATCCGCCACCTTCACCATTATCAACACCAACAGCACACTTGCCGCTACCATAACTTCACGTATCAATGTCAGTTGCAACGGTGGCAACGATGGCTCGGCCACTGTGGTTCCATCCGGTGGTACCGCCCCATTTACCTACAAACTCAATGGTGTAGCCAAGCCTTCCAATAATTTTACTTCCCTTACCGCCGGACCCTATACGGTTTTAATTACCGATGCAAGCGGCTGTACCTACTCTTTAAGTTTTAGCATCAGTCAGCCAAATCCGCTAATCCTCTCCCTGACCAGTAAAACTAATGTGAAGTGTTTCGGAGATGCAACCGGCAGTGCCATCATGATGGCTGCAGGAGGTACAACGGCTTATACTTATTCTGTAGATGCCGGTGCTCCAAATATCCCAATAGTTACGGGAAATGTTATCTCCGGAATGATCGCTGGCACCTATACCATCCGTGTTACCGATGCTAATCTGTGTACTACCACAGCACAGGTTGTTATCAGTCAGCCGGTTGCAGCATTAAGTATAACATCAACACCTGCCATGTTGACCAATCCCGCCTGTCAAGGATCATCCACCGGAAGAATCAATATCACCCCAACCGGTGGAACCGCTCCTTATGTATTTATCTGGAGCACCGGATACAACAGGGAGGATCTTTCAAACGTCCCTGCCGGAACCTACACTGTTCTGTTGGTTGATGCCAATGGCTGTACCGTTGCCGGAGGTCCTTACATACTCAACGACCCTGCAGTTGTAACCCTTACCGCAGATGCTATTGTCAATACCACCTGCAATGGGTCATCTGGCTCTGTGAAGCTAACTTCGAGCGATGGAAGTTCAGTGACACTGGGATCAGACACACAAGCTTCAGGATCAATATTTGGAGGTTTAAGTGCCGGCTATTACACGGCTACATCCAATGGAGATTGTCCGGCATCAGTAAGCTTCAATATCGTCAATACCAACAGTACTCTTGCTGCCACAGTCAGTTACAATGAGATCTCCTGCAACGGAGGGACAACAACAGCCACTGTAACAACCTCTGGTGGTACCGGTACCAAGACCTATATACTGAATGGCACAACCAGCAACAATACCGGTGTATTCAACGGGCTTTCAGCGGGTGACTACAATGTGCTCATCACCGACGCCAACGGATGCACTTTTACGCTCAAGTTTACCATCACCCAACCTCTTGTCCTTGCACTGACCGTGACCAGCAAAACCAATGTACTTTGCAGAGGCGATGCAACAGGAAGCGTTACCATTCAGGCTGCGGGAGGAACAACACCATACACCTACTCGGTCGATGCCGGCGGTCCTAATGTACCTTCCGTAAACGGTAAAGTTGTAACCGGTATGATCGCAGGTACCTACACCATCAGGGTCAGGGATGCCAATAACTGCACAACCACCCAGAGTGTGACCATTACCCAGCCCGCTGCTGCACTCAACATCACCGCCACACCCGCTG
>Ga0073936_10006933_pt1 | contig 14777 bp, 11 predicted proteins | sample AliMusrvi5mmetaG_FD_87041 | JGI IMG/M metagenome (GOLD analysis project Ga0073936, IMG submission 87041) | Freshwater lake bacterial and archeal communities from Alinen Mustajarvi, Finland, to study Microbial Dark Matter (Phase II) - Alinen... | ecosystem: Environmental > Aquatic > Freshwater >... | reverse complement strand
TTGTCAGGTTCGGCCGTGGGTTCCTCGGCGGCCTCCTCCTCGGTGTCCTTGGCGGCCACGTAGAGGGCGGTGAAATTATCGTCGGGGTGGGCGAGGGTGCCGCCAATGGTGAGGGTAAGCCAGCGGTAACCGTCGTGGACCGGGCTGAGCATGGCGCGAATTTTGGAATTCGGGGCGAGTTTGGCGACGGATTCGGGAATGCCGACCTCCATGGTGCCGGAGAGGGATTTGTCGGCGGCGGCGGCGAGGCTCGCCTTGATGGCCATGCGTGGTTTCTTTTCCACGCTGAAGTCGCGGATCTCAATGACCGCGTTGTTGCGATGAATGACGCCGATGGCATTATCCGCGAAGATTGGATTTTCATACCATTTGTCATTGAGCGCGCGCACGAGCGCCTGGAGGAACGGGAAGCCCTTGATGCTGACCTTGGTGGACAAGGTGTTTTTGAAGGCGAGTTTGAGGTCCGCACTGGCGAGCGCGCCCGAGACGAAGGTTAATGAGTTAGACCCGGTGTCGGGGCGGGTGTCGAGCTTGGCGTTGATCAGGTCGCCGAAGTCCGCGCCGAGCAGTTCGCCGAAATCGAAGTTGTCAAGCCTCACGCTGAGGGTGGAGGGAGCCGGGGTGGCCATCGACTGGATGCTGCCTGCCAGGTCGAGGGTGCCGTGTTTGGGTTGGGAATCGGTGATGCGCAGCAAACGGAGGTCGGTTTCCGCATCATGGAATTCCATTGCCGCACGGTCGATTTTGAACGGCGGCCAGCCACTGATTTGGAGGTTGCCATGGTAGAGGCGGAGTTCGTTGTTCGTCTCGTCCATGCGCAGTGCGGCTTCGGTGGCGAGGATTTTGAACACCGGTTGGAGCGGATCGCCGATGAGGATGTTGAATCGCGGCACGGCAATGCGGTTGAACTGAACGGGAATGGTGGCAGCGTGTTGCGGGCTTGGGGCGGGCGGAGTGCCGGCGGCGGGCACCTGCAACAAGACACTGCCGTCGCGCGCGGTAACCTCGTCACCGTGCAAACGCGTCCCAAACAGGCTCAGCGGGGAAATCCTGGCCGACACACCCGTGAGGCGGAGGGCCCTGAGAACGCCGCCCTCCGGCCACTCGAATTCGACGACTTCGGCATTGGCGCTAGCGGGGCTGACGCGGAATTGCTTGAACTCGACGCTGGCCCCGGTGGAGCTGGCGATGGCATCGGTGATGGATTTGCGATAGGGAGCGGTGTTGGCGTAAACATAGGCGCCGGCGATGGCCAGCCCCGCGAGCAAGACCAGCACCAGCCCGCAGGCGACTTGAATCATGCGGGTCCGCTTCGAGCGTTTGGCCTCTTCCCGTTGGGGTTGCTCGGTGCGGCGTTTGCGCTTGCGCACGCGCATTGCCTGGGTGCCATCGGCCCGTGTGACCAACTCGCCTGCGGTGGGCGGATTTTCCGAAGGTTGCCCCTTCAGCCGTTCCATCATTTCATCGATCGAGTATTTTTCCGGTTCGCACGGTGCGGGAGGCATGAGCAGCGGGATAGGTAAGAAGGGACTGGGATCGAGCCGAGCCCGGCGGTTTCAGTGTTTGCTGAATGGTTTGCCGGTTGGATCGACGAGCTGGACATTGACAAGAAACACCACGGCCGTGGAAATCGGCTGATACGCCTTGGTTTGAAACAGCCGACCGACCACCGGCAGATCGCCGAAACCCGGCGTGTGGTCTTCGACGTTTTGAATGCGGTCCTGAAGCATGCCGCCGATGACGATGGTGGCCCCATCCACCACGCTGACGCTGGTGGCGACCTTGTGAACGCTGAACACCGGCATCAGGATGCGGTTGTCGGTGACCAGCGCGCGCGCCGCCAAGGGGTTGATGATGCCCAGGGCGTTGGGCTGCAGCGGGGCGAAAATCGGACTGCCGTAATTGACGAAGCCATCAAACTCGACGAGTGAGGGGGTGAGGGTGACTTCCACGTAACGTTTGTCCGCATCGGCGGTGGGGGTGACCTCGAGGGTCATGCCGATCTCACGCTTTTCAAAGGCCGTGGGATGGGAAGGGGTCGCGATTTGCGGGGTCCTGACGCCGGAGGCGGTGATGGCGCCGTTGGCCCCGATGTTGATGTTGACGTTATTGTTGGCCTGCGGCAGTTGCGGCGGTTCGTATTGAGTGGGGTAGAGCATTTCGCGCACCGAGCGCACGCTGGCGGCCTGGCCGCTGCGGGTGACGGTGGACGCGGCGGTCATGATATCGACGCCTTTTTTCTGGTCGAAGCCGCGCATGAGCATCTCCACGGAGCTGCTGGAGAGCACCTTGGTGAGTTGGAAGATACCGGGAGCGCGCGAGGTGGTGGTGCCGGTGGGTTGGACGATGGTGCCGCTTTGACTGATGAGTTCATCAATCGAGTCCTTGTAGATCCCCTCGTCGCCGCTGCGATTGCCTGAGGTGAGCGGATTGCTTTGGATCTGGCCGGACGGGAGGTTGATGTCGTTGAGCACGCCACCGTTGCCTTGGGTGCCGCCGCTGAAATTGAGGGTGTTGGTGCCTGGAATCCAGCCGGCCGGGCCGAAACCGGTGGGGCTCATCAGCCAATCGAAACCCAACTCCTTGAGGCGGGTTTCCTTCACGCTGATCATGGTGACGCGCACGCACACCATCACCGGCTCGGTTTTGGTGGCGACATCGACGATTTGGGCGACGATGTCCTGATTGGCGGCGGTATTGGTCACGGTGAGGGTGCTGTTAGCCGGATTGTAGGAGGCGGAGGCGCCGTCGGCAAACTGGATGCCTTGATCGCGCAGCACTTCCATCGCGCCGCGGCGTTCGGCGAGAAGCCCCTTGGCTGGCTGCTTGTTGGCGAACGGGTCGTCAGCCTTCTCGGCCGCGCCGCCGCTGGCGCTCACGCTGGTGAGAAAGTCCGGCGGAACCCGGTATGAGCGGGTGACCAGTTCCTTGGATTCCGAGCCGTGGGCGTGGATGATGACGGTGAAATCGTCGGTGGTGTAGGTGGTGTGGGTCTGCTCGTTGATGTAGTGGAGCACCTGGCTGATGGGCACGTTGTTGAGCCGCAGGTTGAAGCGGACGGCGCGGATTTCGTTGCCGGTGGAAGAATTGTCGTCGCCAATCTCGATGTTGAAGTTGATGCCGCGGCGGGCGGGGTCCAGTTCGGTGGTGTCGAGTTCGGCGGCGCGGACGCGCAGCAAATCGATGGCGTCCTGCAGCGACGCGCCATCGAGAATGACGTTGGGAATGACGATGCGGTCGAGTTTGTTGGCGGCGGGCACGAAGTCGGCGGACTTGGCGGCGGGCGCACCCGGTTCCATCGCCGCGACATCCTCAATCGGCGCCGGCACGGTGGTTTCCCACGAGGCGGCCACCTCGTTGAGCATCTCGGCGCGGGTCTGGTCGCTGGCGGCCTTTTGATAGGTGATCCTTGCCGCGGCGACCTGCTCCATGCCGCGGCGGGCGGCGGTATTGGTCGGATCAATGTGCAGGACACCTTCGTAATGTTTTTTCGCCTCGTCGTACTTGCCCAGATTGTAGGCGCCCTCGGCGGTATAGAGGAGCTTGCGCACGGCATCGACGTCGGTGGTGTATTCCTTGGTGAGAGCGGGGTTGGTGCGGATGGGATCGTCCAGTTCGTGGCGTTCGGCGAGGGCTTGGGGATCGTCGGGAGCGATGCCGGGCTTGAGCACGGCATCGACGGCGGCTTTGGCGGCGGCCACATCGCCCTTGCGGGAAAGGGTGCGGGCCTGGGCGACCGAGGCTTGGGCAAAGCGTTGGGTGGCGGCGCTGCGGAGTTCCGCGGTGAGCGGCGAGTCGGGGATCATTTCGCGCGCACCGGAAAAGGCGGCCACGGCGTCGGCGTAGTGTCCGGCGTTGTAGGCCTGATCGCCTTTGGTGAGCAATTCCTGGGCCTCTTCGAGCGCGGCGCGGCGTTTTTCCAATTCCCGTTGGGCCAGCGAGGGCGGGGCGTGCGGCTCTTTGGCGAGCAGCGGAGCGCTCCAACACGCAGCCGCGAGAAAGGTCACGCATCCGTGTTGGAAAGTGAATCGAGTGGCGTTTTGCATGCGGAGGTTCTGGGCGAGTATAGTGAGCCGCAGCCGGAGGGCACGCGCAAATTCAGGAATTTTTCAAATTTTCCGCGGTTTGGGGAAACGCCGGCGGATTTCGCGGAGTGGGCGGTGTGGCGGCGGGGCTGGGGCGCGATTTTGGGACGAAGGGCGCGCGGAGGGAGTCCTCGAAATCGAAGCTGCCGGCAAAGTCCTCCTGACAATCGGAATCTTGCTTGCCGAAAATCTGCTCCTCGATGAGATGGAAGACCATGTCGCCGATGTCGCCGCATTTGCGCACGCCCCACTCGGTCATCAGGGTGGCGGCCATCGGTCCGAACTGCTCCAGCGCCAGGTCGCGGAAGCCGGCGACGAGTTCCGGGCCGCTGACGTGGCGGGGTTGCCCGCTATTGCCATCGGCGATGCGCTTGAGGGTGAAATCCAGCGCATCCTTGAGGAAGAAGTAAGCATGGGGGTCGAAGCGTTTGTCGCGCTTCAGGATGGTACCCACGGCCTGCTCGAACTGAATGGCTTGCATGCCGATATTATGCGGGAGGACAGAGGCTGTGTCAAAGCGCATTGCTCGCGAGTTCATTCATTGCCGAGCCGCTCGACGAATTCGTCGAGCAGGGATTTGAGTCGGCGCTCACTGGCGATGACGGTCGGATCGTCAAAGCCGATCCAGATGGCGGTGGCGCCGCCGGGGCCGAGGCGCAGCGTCCAGGCGTCGCGTTCCGAGCCGGTGGACCCGGTAAAACAGCGGGTGCCGGCATGGCGGCGCAGGACGCTGGTGGCATCCAGCGCCGCGTTGGGACTGATGGCGGGGCTGAGGTCCGCGGTGGCGCTGTAGAGGCTTTTGCCCTCGGCGTCGAGGATTTCGCGGATCAGGAACGGTTTGGGCCGCTTGCCCTTGTTGCCCAGGGTGGCGAGGCCGACGGACATTTCCAAGGGGGTGGCGGCGACCGAGCCGCGGAACAAATCGTCGGTTTGGAGGAGGAACGGCCCGGCGATGCCACAGCGTTTGGCGATGCGCTCGACTTCCGCGGGGCCGATCTGGCGGCCGGTCTGCACCGGTTTGCCGGGCAGCACGAGTTTGCCGCGTTCGGCGGCGGCGGCAGCGACGAAGGGCTCGAAGGCCGACCCCAAGTCGCGCGTCGAGCGGGTCCGGTCAAAGCGCGAGTGCTGGTAATCGCGGCCGCCGATGAGGGCGAGGATCGCCCCGCTGCATGTCTCGGTGGTGACCGCGGCGTATTGGACATAGAGCGGCTTGTCGCCCGTTTGATAGGCGGCGTGGGTCGGGTGCGCCCAGGATTTTTCCTGTTCCAAGGCGGCCACCGCGCGGGTCAGTTCGGTATCCAGGCGTTCCTGCCAGGCGGCGTCGAGGGTGGTGTTGACGCGCAGGCCGCCGAGGCGGATGTCGCGCTCGTCGAGGATTTGGTTGAGTTCGCGTTGGATTGCCTGCAGCGCATAGGACGGCTGGATTTCCGCTTGGTCGTCGCTGGCGAGTTTGATGGGTTGGGCGCAGATGGTCGCGCGCCGCGCCTCGTTGATGAAGCCCATGGCCACCATCCGGCCGAGGGTTTGGTTGCGCTGTTCGATGGCCGCATCGAGGTGGCGCAGCGGCGAGAACAGATGCGGGCCGCGGATGATGCCCACGATCATCGCGCATTCGCCCTCGTTGAGGTCGCGGGTGGCTTTGCCAAAATACGTCTTCGCGGCTTGTTCGATGCCGTGACAGCCGGAGCCAAAGTAAATGCGGTTGAGGTAGCCGGTGAGGATGGCGTCCTTGGAGTAGTGCGCCTCGATGCGCAGGGTCAGGGCGATTTCCAGAAACTTGCGGTGCAGCGATTTGGCCCGGATGTCGAACGTGTTGCGGGCCAATTGCATGGTGAGGGTGGAGGCACCCTGGGTGAAATCGCGGTCCTTGAGGTTGCGCAAGGTGGCGCGACCCAGACCCCACACGTCCACCCCGCCGTGTTGGTAAAACCGCGCGTCCTCGCGCGCTTGCAAGGCTTTCACCAGAAAATCCGGAATGTCCTTGCGGGTGACCAAGCGGCGTCCCGCGCCCGCGGGCGAGGGCAGTTCCTTGCCCCGGCGGTCATAGTAGATCGGATCGGCCGGCAGCCGCGCCACCTCGTTCAGATCAAAGCGCATCGCCAGCAGAAAATAGAAGAACGCCAGCCCGGAAACGACGACCAGGCCGGCGATGGAGAGTTTCGTCAACCAGCGCAGCGGCCCATGCAAGCGTTCCGGCAGCCAGCGCTGCCAGAAAGGTGGGGGGGGAATCGCTCGCCAAGTGGACATGCGCGCCAAGCCTGAGGCCCTTGCCCCACTTCCGCAAGCGCAGGAAGTGCCCGCGACCGGGGACTGCCGCAGCCCGCTGCGGCAAGAGGGGCACGGGCGGCCCTCCCGTGTTTCAAGGGCACCCCAAATGGCCTTCCCATCGTAGCGCGAGTACACGGATTTTTGGAATTCCCCACCATCTACAGCACAGGAGAAGCTGCGGGAGGCACTGATTTCAATCCGTACAATCCGTGTCTTCTCTTGCGCATGACAAAAGTGCTTACCATCCGCCTCGATCCTGACCTCCTCGGCAAGGCCGAAGCACGGGCGGCGAGGATGGGCTCGACTGTTCGAAATATGTCCGGGCTTTGATCGAAGAGGATTTGGCTGGCGCGGCGCGGGTCTCCTCACGGAAGTATGCGTCCGAGGATCTCGCCGGAATGTATGTCAGAAGCGGACAAGCGGCCACCAATGCAATGGCCCGCAACCGCTTGCAACCACGCGCCGCCGGGAAATCATGAAAGAGATCGCCGATACCGGCATGCCGGACCCGCAAGATACGCCGTGATGTTCGCGTTCACACGGGCGGGCCGCCCAATACTGTTCGTATAGGCGGCGCTGGATTGGAAAGGAAGAATGGCGGCGGGCAGGATGCCCGCGCCACCGTGGTCCGGGCATCCTGCCCGGAGCCATCAATTGCCACTCAATCTGCTAACCGAACAGTATTGGGCGGGCCGCCCGTGCCCCTCTGGTTCCTCACGGCACCACCTCAAGCCTCACGCTGGCGGAATGGGCGCTGAACTCGGGGGCGTACATGCAGCGGATCTCGGCCACGCCGGTCTGATAGATGCCGGCATGTTGGACGCGCACGCTGGTTTCAAAGACATGGGTTCCGGCAGGCAGCGCGGCGGATTCGGCTGCACCATCAGGCTCTTGGCGGTGAGCGTGTTGCCTTCGAGGCTGCCGAAGCGCATCGCCGCATCGTGCGCGAAGCCGAGAAACCGCCACCTGCCCAGGCCCTCCGGCATGGAGAACGAAATTCTAACCGCTCCGTCCGCGCCGCTGCTCAGATGCGGATAGAAAAACGCCGTCTCGCGCAGGTCGCGGCGGGCGCGGAGCGAGTCGAGCACGCGGCGCGGGATGTCGGCACCGGCTGAGCCCTTGGCCTCGGTGGGCTGCTCTTGGGCCGCTGACATCAGCCCATCCGTAAAACCCGGCAATTGCGGCGGCTCGTGAAATTCATAGGGCAGCAGGTCCAGCCACACGTTGTGGCGGCCAGGGCCCCTGACCCAGCATCGTCCCTCCGGCGCGAACGAGATGCCAACCAGCGATTGAGGCGCTGGATGCCGCGCCAGAGCAATTCTGCCCCGGGTGACCGCTTTTGCATATTGTCCCGATAACCGCCAAGGCGTGCGATCTTTTCCACCGCCTCGGCGACACTCATGATTTGCGCCTCCCCACTCGGCGACTGTTGTCGCGCTTGGTCCAAGCTGAGCGAGACCGTCCCGGGCGGCGCTGTTGGGGGCGCAGTGTTGCCTCTTGCAGGCTTGCGTCTTCCTACGGCTGCTTGGCGGTTTGCAAGGCGGCGAGCATGGCCTTTTGTTCGGCGGGTTCGTTGCGTTCGCCGTGCGTGCATGCGACAAAGATCCTGCCGCCGACGGTGAACACGATCACCTCGGCCTGACTTGGGTCGCCGTCGTCGGCTTCGGTGCCGGTGCCGAAGAGCTGTTTGGCAGGGGAACCCGCGACGGTGATGGCTTTCGTCTCGGTGAGCTTGAACCCCTTGACGTCCCATTTTTCAAGCAGGCCACTGACCATGCCGACCGCATCATCGAGCGATTTCGCCTTGGACGCGTGCCACAATTGGAAAAACAACAATGCGTCGGGCGCGCTGACATCGGTACGACCGTCCGCCGTTTTCACGACGGCGCCCTTGGGCAGTTGCAGGGCAATGGCGGGCTTGCCATCGCTGGCCACGACGACCGGAGTGGTTTCGGCGGGAACGGCAGGCGTCGTGGCCTGGGGTTTTGTCGGAGCGGCGGGTTCCTTGTCAGCGGCGAGGGCGACCATGGTGCAAACTGTGGTCGCACATCCGGCAATGAGAAGTTGCGTTAGGGGTTTCATGTTGATGCCAAGTATGGGTGCCGATTATTCGGCGGCCTTCTGATGATTTTTGAGGAATTCCGCGAGGCGGGGATGATTCTGCAGGAACTGCTGCTTCTGTTCGGGCGTCATGGCCTGCAATTTTTCATGCATCCGCTTGCGGAACTCCATCATGCGTTCGCGGATTTCCGGATGGGTTTTCAGGAAATCACGGCGTTCCTCGGGCGTCATCTGCAACAACTTCTGCACAATTGCCTTGCCTCTGCCCTCGGGCGCCGGGGTCGCGGTCTGCGCGTGAAGGGGTGAAGCGGCAAACAAACCAAGTAGTGACAGGATCTTCAGTATTCTCATAGCGAGGATTGAAACCGGCCCGGCCCGGAAAAGTTCCAGAAATGTTTCGGCCACCTCCGAGGGATGAATCCGGGCACGCACGCTGCTCGCCGCCATCCGTACGTTGGGCGTTCTGCCCGGCCTGCGACCTGAACCTCGTGGAGTTCACCGCCTACGGCCCTGCTCACCCCTTCCACGCCGGGCCGATCATGCCGCCCTTGACGAACTCTGCGGCAAAGAGCGTTTGTTTGACGTCCGCGCGGCCCTTGCTCACATTGTCGGCCCGGCGCACGACGCGCCGGATGACGGGTTGGGGAGCCCAGCGGATGTGCGAGACCGCAGGTTGGCACCAGTCAACGGCGGCGTCGTAACGACCAAGGCCAAGGTGGAGAAGCTGCTGTCAAAGGCGTAGTCCCTATCGACGGGAAAAGGAAGGCGGGTTAGATTGCCGGATCCGCGCGTTCTTCGGGGAATCTTGACGCGTAGGCTGCGGTGATTTCTGCGATTTGCTCGCCTACCATGTTGTGTCGGCTTTTTTTCGTGAGTGTTTCCCGAAGCTCCCACGCGGCGGTTTCGGACATGCTGTGGCTCATGCTGATGCGATTGGCATCTGCTTCCGTTTTGTCGGATGCCTCGTATTCCCGGATGGCGATTTCAGGCGAGCTGTCAAACAGGCCGCTGTTTGCCAGATCCCGTTGTTTTTCGGAGATCAACCCCAATTCGGCCAGTATCCGGGTTTCGATGGTGTAAACCGAAGGTCGGCCGCTGAGTTTGCCAATTAGGCGGGTGGCGGCGATTGCCCCCTTTTTATAGGCAAGGTTCAGGTCAGCCGTCAATTTCGCTTGCCGATTGTATTCGTCCGCGGTTTTGGGTATGGGTCTCATGGTTCTTTGGTTTCACGTGGCAGCCAGCGCTCCAGCACGACCGCCAAGGCCTGGGGCGACATCGGCTTGCTGACATAGTCGCTCATGCCTGCCTCCAGACACTTTTCCCGGTCGCCGCGCATGGCATTGGCGGTCATGGCGATGATCGGCAGGTGGGGATTGGCGACAGCGGACAGCGGCGCGCGGATCTGGCGGGTTGCCTCCAATCCGTCCATCACCGGCATCCGCATGTCCATGAGCACCAGATCGTAGGGTTGGGCTGCCAGGGCCTTGAGCGCTTCCCCGCCGTCGGCCACCGCCTCGGCACGCAGGCCCAGCACCCTCAGGATGCTCAGCGCCACCCGTTGGCTGGTGCGGTCATCCTCGACCAGGAGGATGCGTGCCCTGCTCCCAGCGAAGCGCTTGTTGAATGCATGTGATTCAGCCGGTGCGGCCAAGGCCTGTGCCTGGGGTGCCACTGCCCGCTTGCCCAGGCACACGGTGAACCAAAACTCCGAGCCCTCGCCCACCGTGCTGCTGACGCCGACCTCGCCGCCCATCAGTTCGGCGAGTTGTTTGGAGATCGCCAAGCCCAGGCCGGTGCCGCCATACTTGCGTGCGGTCGAGGGGTCCTCCTGGGCGAATTTCTCGAAAAGGATGGCCAGCCTGTCCGCAGGGATTCCAATGCCCGTATCCCGCACGGAGAAGCGCAGCACGGCTTCCGTCGCGGTTTCCGCCAACTGGGTCACCTGCACGGCGATCTGTCCCTGGCGGGTGAATTTCACCGCGTTTCCCGCCAGGTTGACGAGCACCTGGCGCAGGCGACCGGGATCACCGATCAGCGTGTCAGGCACATCGGGGGACACCGAGCAAACGAATTCGAGCCCAAGGTCGCGGGCTTGCTGGCCCAGCGAGGCGGCGATGATGTCGAGCCAGATGCGAAGCTCGAAGTCAAGCGTTTCGAGTTCGAGCTTGCCCGCCTCGATTTTGGAGAAGTCCAGGATGTCGTTGATGAGCCAGAGCAGGGATTGGCCGCTGCAGCGCACGGTCTCGGCATACTTGCGCTGCTCGGCACTGAGCTCGGTATTGAGCAGCAGTTCCGTCATGCCGATCACCCCGTTCATGGGGGTGCGGATTTCGTGGCTCATGTTGGCCAGGAACGCGCTCTTGGCGAGGTTGGCTGCCTCGGCCCGCACCGCCATCTCCCGGGCGGAGACCGAGGCGGCTTCGAGCTGCGTGTTGGTCCGGCGCAACTCCTCGTTCTGCATTTCAAGCGCGACGTGACCCAACCGCAGCTCGTGGAGCGCGGCCTCCATTTCCTCGGGCAACAGAGCAGCGGGGCTGGCCGGGGAACGGGCGAGTCGTGATTCCGCCTCAATGCGCAGTGTGGCTCGATCGGTCATGGCATCATCTGTCTGATTCGCTGCCTTCCGGACGCGCCAACATCTCTTGTTCGGTGGGATGAAGACAAAATTGATGGCCGCAACCAAAACCGAGGCGGTACGGGCCGTGGCCGCCCCCCACTCCCAAGCAATAGAAACCACCTCCGAACCCGGCGCCCCTGATGCGACAAGGCACGAGGTCGTACAAGGCCTCCGGCGGCCGGAGGGATCGGCCGCCGGCATCGGTCTCGGGATTGGATTGGCTGGCGTTGAGAATGGCAAATCGTGTATAAAAACACCTGACTACAGTAGATATACCTTGGTATATTCATATTTCTCGCCGCCAAAAATGCCGCCCCGGTCGCGGTTTGTCAAGCCCCTGCGGGACGCTTCGGCTGGCGTCCATCCTGGCTGTGTCAAGCCATGCGTGCGTGGGCCGGATCATTCGAGGCCCAATGATTTTCACGGTGATAGGACTGTTGCAGTCTCGTTTCGGGGTCGCATTTGCCGGGCCTGGATCCAAGGTATTCCGGGAGTTCGTTGGGAAGATCGACGAATACCTTTGCATTGTTCCAACTGACACTCTCAATCCATTGCGGTGAAACCAGCACCTTTTTGCCTGGCCACCAGTTCCGCGTGTCAATGATTAGATAGCGAATCGCCCAAGTCTCGTCATCGATGATGAAATCCTCGACATTGCCTATATCGCCGGCTCCGGCGTGGATATCATACCCGCTCACAGAGGCCGTGTTGTGCAATTGCAGAGCCGGCACCTCGACTCCCTGAGTGGCCGCTTCCAATGTTGCGCCGTCACGCACCGGGTTGGAATAAGGTCCCCACAGGTATGGGCCCGCCCAATACTTCGGCCAGCCATAGTAGCCGTGGTAGGCCTCTTCGAATTGGCGGGACACAGGCATGTCGTGGCGCAATTCCGGACTGTCCTCGATTTGCTGTCGGGTCAGGTTGATGGCAACGGCATGCGCTTGTTGAATCGCGGCGGCCAGCGCATACGGGGACAACAGGACCTGCCGGTCAGTGAGCCAATCTCCGGTGTTGGCAACCAGATAGCGAATCGCCCAATTCCGGTCGTCGAAATAGAAATCCCGCAGTTCGCCGATTTCCCCGTCTAGGCTGTCCACGCTGTAGCCCGTTAGTGCGGTGGCTCTGGTTAACATGATCGTGCTCTCCTGGTTTGTGTGGTGATGGCCTGACGACGGGCGTTGGGCGGCCAGCGGGATTGGGAAAAGAGCGTTGGGAAAATGGAGATGCCGCGAGCCGGACTCCGCCGCCTCACTCATTGTACGCCGCCGCGCCGGTTGTGCAATGGGGAGAAACCCTACTGCCCCTGTGGCCCAAGGACGCGCGGTCAAGCCTCCCCGTCATGAGAGGAAAACAATGCGGACGGGCGTGCCCGCCCGACCCAAGGGTCTATTTCCCAATCCACCGTCACGAGCAGCTTGCCGTTCGTCGAATCCATGATGGCGGGTTTGCCATTGTTGCCGGCGGTGAACAGGCGGTGCGATGCGGCGTCAAGCGCGAGGCCGTGTGGTGTGACGGCCGGGCCGACGTCAAATATGGCAAACCACGCTTGCGGATCCTGAAATAACAGCGAGACTGGCCGTGAGGAAAATCTGGTCCCTCGCCCCAACCGCCATGAAATCCATCAAGAACCTCGATTGGTCCGGCACACAGGGACTTCCCCTACCACAAACCGGGATGAGACCGGTGAGTGTCAGGCGGCGCATCACACTTGGAGTGGCGGCGGGCTTGGCGACGTCGATGCTGGCTGGTGCGGCCAACTCCGGGGAGACCCTGGATATTCAGCAACTCCGCGACATGGCCGGCGTCGGCCGGTGGGCGATTTACCCCCATAACCCCGTGCTGCGTCCGGGTTCCAAGGGCGCGTGGGACGCGGGGGCCTTGGGGTCGATGACGGTGGTGAAGGTCGGCGACGTCTGCCACCTGTATTACGAGGCCTGGGGTGCTCGCGAAAACAGTGCGGCGGATTACCTTACCCTCCAGATTGGCCACGCCACCTCGCCCGACGGCCTGCACTGGACGAAGGACCCTGCCAATCCGGTCCTGCCGAAGGGTGCCGCAGGCGAGTGGGACCATGATGGCACCTGGGATCCGTTCGTCCTTTACGAGGACGGCGTGTTCAAGATGTGGTACGGCGGCGGCGAAAACACGCATTGTGACTGGGGATATGCGGTTTCGAACGACGGCGTGCATTTCGTGAAGAAGGGCCGACTCAGCCATCTCGGCAATGTTGAGGACGACCACGTCGTGCATGACAAGGTGGCCGGCCGCTACTTCATGTATTACTGGGACCGGAAACATGAGCCGGCGGGGTTGTTCCGCGCCCAGTCGCCAACTGAAACCGATTTTGATTTCGCCCGTGCCGAGTCCGTCGAGATCACAGGTTTGGTGAAGCCGGCGATGTGCAAGTTCACCCATGTGATACAGGATGGCGGCCAGTGGCGGATGTTCTTCGGCGAGTTTGTCAGGCCGGGCTGCAAAGGCTGCCACACGGGCTACGCCACCTCACCCGATGGCGTGCATTGGACGGCAAGAAACCAGAACCTCCTCGTCGGGCAAGACGGTGAGGTGCTCAGGCTCGCCGACGACCTCTGGCTGATGTTCTACGGGCCGGATGGTTACTTTGATCAGGCCGGATGCGACATTCGCGTCGCGTTGTTCAAGGGAGCGCTCGCCGATCTGGCCGCAAGGTGATCCACTTTGCCGTCGATCGATAGAGATCCAGCTTCCCATTCCCGGGAGGCATCGGGCGCTTTGTGTCCAACCCGCGCCTGGCCGATTTGAAGGACAAGCTCGATGGCTTGGAGAAGGAATTCACCCGCGCCACCCTGGACTTCGTTGCCGGCTACGGCCCCTTAGGGATCGCGTATTCGGAGTATGGCCGGTGGCATACCTTATGGCATCGACATGAAGACGAATACGCAGCGCACGGCATTTATCGTCAGCGCTATGCAAACAGCCGCAACGACAACCCGCCAATATTCGCCGCGTCTGCGCAAATAGCCCACGCCATTGGTTGCACGGATTTGCCCTGATTCTGTGTCTTCATGATCCATGGCTTTGACCGTTTGATTGAACCATCTGCGGTCTAACGGACTACGGCGAGACCCGGATTGGCGCTTCCCTGCAATCTCCGTTCGCGGACGATTCCTAACGCATCACGGAGGACCAGCCAAGCAAAATGAGTCTCCGCGCGAATTCCAGGGCTTCATAGTCCACGGCCCCTTTCCGCACCCGAGATCAGAAATCCTGAACCTCCGTGCCATCCACCAGGGCCGCCATTAGCCCGGCGGCCGCACCCCATGACTCATGTCCCCTGACTCAGGACCGCTACAACCCCCAACTGCTTACACCTCCATTCCAGCCCGTCACCTGCCGGATGGAAAACCTGATCTTGGGGCAGGAGAAGTTTCTTGCCGGCAAGGCCTAGCAACTCGATTTCTCCGTTAGAGCGTCTGGGGTCGAGAACCTGGGAAACATGCCAGTGGTGGTCAGGAGCGGGAACAATCAGGAAGCGGTCCATGGCCCAATGGATCCGCTCGCAAGCGGCAACCCGTCAGGCACTTGCCTGAAAACGGAGCATACGCTACAATGCCCGCATGATGCAGCCGAAATCCCCGATCCGTTCCCTGGTCACGATCCTCGCACTGGTTGTCGGCCCGTTGGTCTTGGTGCACGCCGGGGATCAGGCCGGCGCTGAGAAAACGAAGGTTCCTGTCAGGGCGGCGGTGGTGGACGCGAAGCAATGG
>Ga0073936_10006931_pt1 | contig 14781 bp, 8 predicted proteins | sample AliMusrvi5mmetaG_FD_87041 | JGI IMG/M metagenome (GOLD analysis project Ga0073936, IMG submission 87041) | Freshwater lake bacterial and archeal communities from Alinen Mustajarvi, Finland, to study Microbial Dark Matter (Phase II) - Alinen... | ecosystem: Environmental > Aquatic > Freshwater >... | reverse complement strand
CCTATTACGAAGAACGCGGCGTGCGCGTCATTCCCAACGTCGCGACGGCGCGCTGCGAGCCCGCGGGCGGATTGGTCAACGTGTACCTGGAGAATGGGGAAATGCTCACGGCACAGGCGGTCGTGGCCGGCCTGGGAATCGCTCCAAACGTCGCGCTGGCCGCGGCGGCCGGCCTGGCCGTGGGCGACGGGATTGTCGTCGACGAGTGCCTGCAGACAAACCGGCCGAACATTTTCGCGGCAGGGGATGTTGCCAACTTCCCCTGTCCAGCCCTGGACAAGCGGGCCAGGCTGGAACACGAGGACAATGCCAACGCCATGGGGGCTCTGGCAGGCAGAAACATGGCGGGGGAGCACGAGGCGTACCGCTACCTCCCGTACTTTTACTCCGATTTGTTCGATGTCGGCTACGAAGCCATCGGAGAGACGGATCCGGCCCATCGCACGGTCATCGAGTGGTCGGGGCCGAAGGCGAAGGGCGTAGTGTTCTACACCAACCAGGGTCGGGTGAGGGGCGTCCTGATGTGGAATCTTTTCGGGAAGCTTGAGGCGGCGCGAGAGTTGATCGCGGCGCCGGGCCCGTTCCGCGATGCGGAATTGAAGGCCTGGGCGATGAAGAGAGTTTAACAAGGAGCGGACATGCCCACCAAGATTTTCGTCAACCTGCCGGTGAGAGATATCGCCAAATCTACAGAGTTCTTCGGCAAGCTGGGGTTTGCGCCGAACCTCCAGTACACCGACGAGACGTCCGCGTGCGTGGCCGTGTCCCGGAATATCTACGTCATGTTGCTGACCGAGGCGAAGTTCAGGAGCCTGACCCCCAAGGTGGTATGCGACGCCACGCGAAACACCGAGGTGTTGGTGTCGCTGTCATGTGACAACCGCCAGGAGGTCGACGAACTGGTGCGCAAGGCCGTTGCCGCCGGCGGCACTGCCTGCCTGCAACCGCCGGAGCAGGGGATTCGGTACGAGCATGGGTTTCAGGATCTGGACGGCCATATCTGGGAACTCACCTGCCTGGACGGCGTCGGCTCGCCCGGAAGCGAGGACCCGGGGATGGCCAGCCTGCTGCGATTGCCCTAGCAGTCTGTTGAATGCGCTTTGCCCGTCGCGAACAGGACGACGCGGTTCTTGCCTTGGCGCTTGGCTGCGAGAAGCGCCTGATCAGCGGCTCTCAGGATGGCGGCCGCCGTCGCACCGTGTTCGGGGCATGAAGCCACCCCAATACTGCAGGTCAGCCCGGCGAGGTTGCTTTTGGCCTGTCGCACGCTCACGAGCATCCGTTCAGCCACTCCCACCGCTTCTGCGATCGCGGTATCCGGCAGCAGGACCATGAATTCGTCGCCGCCGAAGCGACCGCACAGGTCCACGTCCCTGAGCAGTCGGAGCACCGTTGCGGCAAATCCGCGAATCGACTCGTCGCCGGAGTCATGCCCCAAGGTGTCGTTAATGCGACTGAACTCATCGATGTCGAGCAGGAGCAGCGAGCAGGGCCCGCCATGACGCCGGCTCCGGCGGATCTCGTCTTCCAGCCTGACGAGAACGGACGAGCGGTTGGCCACGCGCGTCAGCGGATCTTCGACGGCCATCCGCACGATGGCGTCCATCGACGGTCGGGAGATGATCACGGGCGTTTCGATCACGTGCTGCAAGTTGGCGAGGTAATCCAGCGCGGCAACGGCGATACCGACGTTGCGGCCGACCTTTTCGGAAAGCTCATACTTGTGCCGCAGGATGCTGCCCCATTTGATTTCCGCATCCTCCTCCGCAAAGTATTGATGCGTAACCGCAAAGAGCAGTTGGGAGAACAGTGCCCGTCCGCGTACCCGCCACAAGCGATCCGCCTCGGTTCGCTGTTCCGGCGTGAGTTCGCGGTCACCGCTCATCGCGGCAACCAGGTCATCCGGTAGCGGTTGGTCGCCGCCGCCGTCGTGCAGTTGGCGAATGACGGCTTGTTCGTCATTCTGCATCGTCGAGCCTGCCGTCGCGAACATGTGCGGTGTCTCCCTGTTACCGATTTGAGTTTTATCTTGTGATGGTCCGACCGGCCGAAACAATCAGGTAGACCCTGACGAAGCGCCTCTATTTTCCTGACGGCGATTACGGGCCAGGTCCTCTAAGATTGTCGCGTGATTGACCGGGAACCGCGCCCGGTGTACTTTCGGGGGAACATGAGCGCAAATCATCGGAGTGAACGCGAGCAGAAGGGCAGGGAATCCGTTATTGCCGGTGGTGAGAAGCCAGACCCCTTAACGGAGGAACCGGGCCTTGAACCGGCAGGTGCCACATCGGGCATTCCCATGCTTCGTGGTTAAGACGGCTCGCAACAACCGCCCCATGAGCACTGGCCAACAGATCGCCCACACTGCCCCCGGTTGGCCGACACGATTCGCGTGGCTGCCCATTCCGCTGCTGCTGGCGACTATCGCGGGCTTATGGGTGGCCGATCTGCGGGGGGTTTACGAATCGCGCACCCTGATGGTGCTGCTGAATCTCGTCTTCACGTGGCTGGCATCCCTCTGCATTTGCATTTTGACTGCTCGCGGTTTTCTCGGCACCGGGCAACCGGGCTTGCTCATGTTTGGCTGCGGATCGTTGGTGTGGGGCGTTTCGTCGTTGGCTGCCGCAGCGATCGTTGACCGCGTCAACACAACGGTCACGGTCCACAACGTGGGCATGCTCGGGGCGGCGCTTTGCCATTTCACCGGTTTGCTGTGGCGCGGGCGCGTGCCGCGACCGGGCCGATGGCTCGCCGTGGGCTATAGCGGTGCGTTGGTGATTGCGGTGCTGATCGTCGGCTCAGCCCTGGCGGGACTGACACCGCTGTTTTTCGTGCAGGGTCAAGGCGGCACTCCGATCCGGCAGGTCGTCCTCATTCTGGCCACGGCCCTGTTTGCCTTTGTCGCCTTGCAAATGATCGGCAAGTACAGACGGCAAGCCGGCTCTTTTTACTATTGGTATGGGCAGGGACTGGCCTTGGTCGCAACGGGGTTGACGGGGGTGGTCTTGCTGTCGGTGCAAGGCGGTATCCTGGGGTGGACGAACAGACTGACGCAATATCTCGGCAGCGCCTACCTGTTTGTCGCGGCGGCAGCGGCGGCGCGAGAGACGGGCGCGTGGGAGATTTCACTGGCCGGCTTGGAGGATACGTGGCGCGGCAACTGGTCGTCGGCGATCTTGTGGAAACAGCCGCGCTTATGGCTGCTGTTGCGTTACGGGTTGGCGACCGGAGCGGTGGCGGCGGCCTTGTGGTCGCGGTTGGCGCTCGTGGCGTGGGTCGGCCCCGGATTGCCGCTGTACGTTACGTTTTTCCCGGCCGTTACGGTAGCGGCCCTGCTGGGCGGGTTGGGGCCGGGGCTGGTGGCGACGGCGTTGGCAGGCCTGTTGCTGGACTTTTGCTTCCTGTCGCCCGTCGGCCGCTTGGCCGTCGCTTCGCCTGTGGACCGCCTGGGGTTGGTGATCTTTGCCGGCATGGGTGTGTTCGTGAGCTTCGTGGCCGAAGTTCATCTCCTGTATCGGCATAAGGCGGTGGCCTATGACCGGGAGGCGGCACTGCGCGCGAGCGAGGAACGCTATCGCCTGCTCTTCCAGAGTCTGCAGGAAGGTTTCTATCTGGCCGAAGCCATCTTTGAGGACCAAGGCAAGTGCTGCGATGCCGTGTATCTGGACGTGAACCCTGCGTTCGAGCGGCTCATGGGGTTGTCGCGGGATCAAATCATTGGCAAACGCGTCAGGGAGCTGGTGCCTGGAATCAAACCCGAATGGCTGGACGTTTTTGGTGAAGTCACGCGGACTGGCCAGGCCATGAGTCACCAGGCCCATTCAGAAGTGTTCGGGAAGCACTTTGAATCCTTCGTCTTTCGACCGGAGCCCGGTCGAGTCGGCGTGCTGGTTTCGGACATTACGGCCCGCAAACTGGCCGAGGAGGCGGTGAAGACAAGCGAGGAACGTTTCCGCGCCGCGTTCGAGGGCAGTGCCGTCCCCATGTCTCTGACGGCGTCGGACGGCAAGATTCTCAGGGTCAATGCGGCTTTCTGCGAGATGACGGGCTACTCGGAAACCGAACTTCTCGCACGGGCCTTCTACGAATTCACCCATCCCGACGACTTGGGCGTGAATCGTATCGGCGTTCAGGAGTTATTGGACGGCACCCGCTCTTCACTCCGCCTGGAAAAACGGTACATTCGAAAAGACGGCCGGATCATCTGGGGCGATATGAGTTCGGCGGCTGTCCGCGGCGCGGACGGTCGGCCGCTCTACATGGTCACCCACGTCCAGGACATCACGGACCGTAAGCAGTCCGAGGAGAAGTTAAACGAATCCCGATCCGCGGCCCTCAACCTGATGCAGGATGCCGTCGAGTCCCGCAAACAGGCGGAGCAGGCCAAAGCGGGTCTGGAGCGGAGCGTGGCGGAACTGCGGGCGGCCAATGCCGACCTGGCGCGCTTCAACCGCGTCGCCGTGGATCGGGAACTGCGGATGGTGCAGTTGAAGAAGCAGGTGAACGAATTGTGTGAGAGGCTTGGGCAGCCGAGTCAGTACAGGGTGGAATTTGAGAAGGAACAAGGTGCGTGACCTATTTTCTGGAGCGGAAGCCTTCGCGTTCCGGGAGAGGAGACCGGCGCGGGAAGCCGCGCCGCTCCGCAAGCAGGAGCGGAGCCGCTTCCGGCTCCGGCATGTGGCGCCTCATGCACGCCTGATCCTGACGAACTAGCGCCATGAATGAACAACCTCCAGAGCCCGCCGCCCGCCTCTGGCGTCGCCTGAGGCTGCAGACGTCTGTGTCGTGGGCCGTGCGCTACGCCCTGGCGGTCCTGGCGGTGACGCTGGCGTTCGACGTGCGGCTCGTGCTGACGGAATGGGTTGGGCCGGGTTTGCCCACGTACATCACGTTTTACCCGGCGATCATGGTGGCGGCGCTGGCGGGGGGTCTGGGGCCGGCCCTGGTGGCAACGGGATTGGCCAGTCTGGCCACGGCCTACTGGATCTTGCCGCCGGTCGGCCAGATCGCTATCGCATCGCCCGTGGATCGCCTGGGGCTGGCGATTTTTTCCGGCATGGGCCTGTTCATGGGCGTGGTTGCCGAACTCTACCGCCGTCGCCGACACAAGGCCGCGGCTTATGACCGTGCCCAGGCTCTGCTTGAGGGCGACGAGCGATTCCGCAATATGTTTGACCGTCATCACGCGGTGATGATGGTCGTCGAACCCGAGACGGGCGCCATTGTCGACGCCAATCCCTCTGCGGCCCTGTATTATGGCTATTCGCGCGAACAGCTTCGCGCCATGCGCATCCAGGACATCAACCAGTTGTCGCCCGATGCCGTGGCCGCTGAGCGGGCGATGGCCGTTGCCGAACAGCGGAACTACTTTGTTTTCCCGCATCGCCTGGCCAGTGGAAAGGTGCGGTGGGTGGAAGTCTATTCCACACCTTTCGAAACCCGCGGGCGGCCCCTGCTTTATTCCATCATCCATGACATCACCGCCCGCAAACGGTCGGAGGAGCAACTGCGCGAAGTCACGCAGCGGCTGACGTACCACGTCGACAATTCGCCGCTGGCGGTGATCGAGTGGGGCCCGGACATGCGGCTCACGCGTTGGGCCGGCGCGGCCGAGCGGGTCTTCGGGTGGAAGGCCGAAGAAGTGCTGGGCAAACGGATGGAAGAGATCCGATGGGTCTACCACGAAGATGAGGCACAGGTCGCGGAGGTGAGCGGCGATTTGACGACCGGCGCGGATTCACATCGTTTCTCGGCCAACCGCAACTACCGCAAGGATGGCTCCGTCGTTTATTGCGAGTGGTACAACTCTTCGCTTCTGGACGAGTCGGGGAAATTGCGGTCGATCCTGTCATTGGTGCTGGACGTAACCGAGCGCAAGCGGACTGAGGATGACCTGCGCGCCTCCCGCGAAGCGGCCTTGAACCTCATGGAGGATTCCGTTGAGGCGCGTCGGGAGGCCGAGCAGGCCAGTGCCGATTTGCGGAAGAGCGAGGAACGACTCGCCCTGGCGGCAAGCGGGACCCAGATCGGGATGTTCGATCGGGATTTCGTCACCGGTGAAATCAGCGCTACCGAACAGTTGATCCGGCTTATCGGTCTACGCCCAACAACAACAACAACAACAACAACAACACTTTCTCAAACGTATACGTACCGCGAGTGGGCTGAGCGCGTCCATCCCGAAGATCTCCTGCGGATCGAGGCGGAGTTGGCCCGCTGTCTGAACGAGCGCGCGCCTTTCGAGACGGACTACCGGGTCATCTGGCCGGACGGCGACCTGCATTGGGTTTCGGTTCGGGGCGTCTTTCAATACGACGCGCAAGGCCAACCCCTGCATTTGCTCGGCATCATCATGGAGATCACCGCGCGCAAACAGGCCGAGGCGGCGTTGCGGGAGGCGGCCGAGGATCTGGTGCGCTCCAACAAGGACCTGGAGCAGTTCGCCTACGTGTGTTCGCACGATTTGAAGGAGCCGCTGCGGATGGTGACCGGGTTCACAAGTCTGTTGAAAGAGCGCTATGGGGACCGGTTGGACGCCAAGGCCGGGGAATACATCAACTATGCGTCGGAGGCCGCGACCCGCATGCAGGGGCTGGTGGACGACTTGCTGGCGTATTCCCGGGCAGGGCGCGAGAAAATGAACGAACCCGTCGACGCGACGGCTGCGCTAACGACGGCGCTGAAGAACCTGCGAGCGGCCCTGGAGGACTCCGGCGCTGCGGTCACGCACGATCCGCTGCCAACCGTTCGCGCCAACCCGCTGGAATTGGCGCAGGTCTTCCAGAACCTCATCGGCAATGCGATCAAGTTCCGGAAAGCGGGCGTGACGGCGGAGATTCACGTCGGTGTGCGGCGGGTCGAGGCCGAACTGGTTCCTGACCACTGGCTTTTCTCCGTCCGGGACAACGGCATCGGGATCGATCCTCAATTTGCCGACCGGATCTTCATGATTTTCCAGCGACTCTACACGCGCGAGGAATACCCGGGCTCGGGCGTGGGGCTAGCCATCTGCAAGAAGATCGTGGAGCGGTGTGGCGGCAAGATCTGGGTCGAGTCGGAACCGGGAAAAGGCAGCACATTTTACTTCACATTGTCGGCGGAAAGCCAGTGAACAGTAAACAGTGAACAGTGAACAACCAACAGGGATCGGTGGGCAGTCAACCGTGATCGATCAAAGGTTTACGAACTGCCGTTCACTGTTGACTGTTCACTGATTACCTCCCATGGCCGAACCCTTACAGCATATCCGGTTCGCTGGCCGGACGACTCGGACGGCGAACTACGTCACCAAGCGATCGAGGACGACCGTCGCGCCTTCATCGGAAGGCGTGAACCCTTTCATTGCGTGGGTTCTTGAGCGAGCCGGCCTGGACGCGGCGTGTTATCGTGCCGCCCCGCTCGAGCGCCGGCTGGCCGCTTGCCTGCGGGCCTTGCACGCCCGCACCGAAGCGGAGGGCAGACAGATTCTGGAGCGGCGGCCCGAACTGTTGGCCACGGCTGTGAGCGCGCTGCTGATCGGCGTGACGGCTTTCTTCCGCGACAGGGCGGTGTTTGAGGCGTTGCGCACCGAGGTAGTGCCGCTGTTGTCGCGTCGCCGCAGGCCGCTGCGAATCTGGAGTGCGGGTTGCGCCAATGGGGCCGAACTCTACAGCATGGCGATTCTGCTGGCGGAGGCCGGACTGCTGGAAGGCAGTTACCTGTTGGGCAGCGATTGCCGGCGCGATGCGGTCGAGCAGGCGCGGACGGCACGGCACGAGCTGCCGGCGCGGGAAGCCGCACCGCTCCAGGGCGGGATAACCCGATTTTCGGAGAAACAATCGTGGCATCCGATCGAACCGCTTCGTAGGTGCCTGCACTGGAAGGTGGCGGACTTGAACCGGGGTGTCGAGGCAGGTCCTTGGGATATGCTATTATGGCGAAACATGGCCATCTATCTCACGAGCGAAGTCGCCGCATCCACGTGGCAGGCATTGGCGGCAGTCCTGTCGCCCGGGGGTGTGCTGGTGGTCGGCCAGGCGGAACGGCCGCCCGCGGAGTTGCCGTTGACGTGCGTGAGCCGGTGTATTTACCGATTGATGTGAATGAAATGACGCGGCGAGGCCGCAGAGAGTCTGGAGATTGTCGCATGAAGCTTGGCGTGAAATTGGCCGTCGTCTTAGTCCTGGGCGTGGTGATGGTGGGCGCGATGGGCATCCAATCCTACCTAGGGATTCGACGGTTGACGGAAGCGAATCGTTGGGTGGCGCATACGCACGAAGTGATGGAGAACCTGGAGCACGTGCTATCGGTGCTCAAGGATGCAGAAACGGGTCAGCGAGGCTTTCTTCTGACGGGCGAGGACCGTTACCTGGAGCCCCATAACGCAGCGTCTGCCGAGATCGCCAAGGATCTTGATGCGGTCACTGGCCTGACGCAGGACAGCGCCGAGCAACAGGCGAGCCTGCAGCAGCTTCGAAAGTTTACCGTCGACAAGCTCGACGAGCTGCGGACGACCATTAAACTTGAGCGGGAGGAGGGGCCGGCGGCGGCGATGGCGGTCGTCCGCAGCGACCGCGGCAGGCATATTATGGACACCATCCGGGTTCTTATCGACCGGATGATTGCCCGAGAGCAGACCTTGCTGGAACGGCGAAATCGGGCGGCCGACGAGGTCGCACGGCAAAGCGTCCTGAGCGTGTCCACCAGCGTGCTGTTGTCGCTGCTGGTACTCGGCGTTGCCGCCATCATTGTCACGCGCAGCGTGCGGCTGGCGGCCGATGGCGCGCGCCCCGGCGCCGGCAGGGGACTGCCCGGAGTCGTGTTGCGTTACGGGTCTGCCGTGGCGGCGGTTGCGGCGGCCACGGGCGTGCGTGCTTGGTTGGAGCGGCATGTTGGCCCCATGCCGCTCTTCGTCACATGGTATCCGGCGGTGCTCCTGGTCGCGAGTATCGCGGGCGGCGGACCAGGCGTGTTGGCGACTCTCCTGGCGGCCTTGGCGGCCGACTACTGGTTCATCGCGCCTGCGGGCGGATTGGGCATCGCCAACGTGAATGACGCCGTGGCGACAGGTATCTTCGTTGGCACGGGCATCTTCCTGAGCCTCCTGGCCGAACGCCTCCACCGCGCCCGTTGGGCCGAGGCGGTGAGTCTCACTCAGGAGCAGGAATTGGCCTTGCTGAATATGGGCAACGTCATGGCCCTTGATATGGATCATCACATCGTCCGCTGGAGCGAAGGCAACCACCGTTTGTACGGCTTCGATGCCCTGGAAGCGCAAGGGCATCTGACCGTCGAATTGCTCCGGACGCGGTTCGACCTGCCCATGGAAGCCATTCACGCCGAACTTGAGAACAAGGGTTATTGGGAGGGTGAGGTGACTCGGTGTCGCAAAGGTGGGGCCCTCCTATCCGTGGCGCTTCTGTGGGCGCTGCGCCGCGACGAGCATGGAAAACCCCAGGCCATCCTGGAAGTCAGCACGGATATTACCCGGCAAAAGAGTGCGGAGGCAGCCTTCCGGGATTTGTCGGAGGAACTCGCCCAACAGAACGAGGAACTGACCCAGCAATCCGAGGAGTTGTCGCAGCAGAACGAGGAGTTGCAGGCCCAGTCGGAGGAGATCCAGGCGCTGAACGCCGAACTCGGTCACCGCGAGCAGATGCTCCAGACGCTGTTGGACGCGGCACGGCTGCCGCTGGGCGAGCGGGAGGTAATGGGCAAGATCTGTCGGTCCGCCATGGCGATGGTGGGACAGCCCGCCGCAGGCGTGGTTGTTTGCGAACGCCGGGACGGGCAACTGCAGATTCTGGCCCATGCGGGTTTCGAGGGCGGGACTGTTCCCGCCTCCTGGCCGGCGCAGGGTTCCTTCGTCGAGGTGGCGATCGGGCAGGACCGTACGGCGAGTCTGGAGGATGCGTCGCTCCGACCCGACCTGCACATGCTGCCGGTCGCGGGCCTGCCGCGGTTTGCCGCCGTCCTCGTGTCCCCGGTTCACGTCAAGGGTGTGTGCGCGGGTGCGGTCAGTATTTACGCCAATACGAAACAGCAATGGACCGCCGAGCATTTCCGGTTGGCCGAGTGGCTCGCCGGCAAGTGTTCGAGCACCCTGGAAGCCATGCGGCTCGCCGCGGCCGTCGCTGCGGGTCAAGAACAGAACGCGTTCCTCGCCAGCATCCTCGAAGCATCGTCACAGGCTTTTGGCGTGGGGTATCCCGATGGGCGGTTGGGTTTGGTCAACACGTCCTTTGAGCAACTCACCGGTTACACGGGGGCGGAATTGAGGGCCATCGACTGGGCGAGGACACTCACGCCGCCGGAATGGGTTGAGCCCGAGCGGCGGATGCTTGAGGAACTGCATCGGACGGGCCTGCCGGTGCGCTACGAGAAGGAGTATATCCGCAAAGACGGAACCCGGGTGCCCATCGAACTGCTGGTGCACCTGGTGAAGGGGGCGGACGGCAACCCGCTCTATTACTACTCGTTCCTGACGGACATTACGCAACGCAAGCGGGCGGAAGAGTCCCTGCGCGTGGCGGCCGACGAATTGCGCCGCTCCAACAAGGATCTGGAACAGTTTGCCTATGTGACGTCGCATGATTTGAAGGAGCCGCTCCGGATGGTGACAGGATTCACCAGTCTCCTCAAGGACCGGTACCAGGGGCAACTCGACGACAAGGCTGACGCATACATGGGCTTTGCGGCCGATGCCGCCACGCGCATGCAGGGCCTGGTTGACGACTTGCTGGCCTACGCCCGGGTCGGGCGGGACAAGGCGACCGCGGCCGCCGATGTCAACCTGACCGTGGACCAGGCCGTGGAGAACTTGCAGGCGAGTATTGCCGAAGCCGGCGCAAAGGTCACACGCACGCCGCTGCCGACGGTGCAGGCGAATCTTCTGAACCTGACCCAGTTGTTCCAGAACCTGATCGGCAACGCGATCAAGTTTAAGCGACCGGGCGTGGCGCCGGAGGTGCATATCGGGGCCGAGAGGGTCGGCGGAAGTGCATCGGCCAATGACGCCAAATGGCTGTTCTTCGTCCGCGACAACGGCATCGGCATCGAGTCCGCCTATCGCGAGAAGATCTTCGAGATCTTCGAGCGGTTGCACCCGCGGGAGGAGTATCCTGGCTCGGGGGTTGGCCTGGCCATCTGCAAGAAGATCGTGGAGCAGCATGGCGGGCGGATTTGGGTCGAGTCGGAAGTGGGCAAAGGGTCGACGTTCTTCTTCACGTTGCCAGGATGAAGATGTGATTGGTCATTCGGGTGGAGGCAGAGATGCATCACGCGGAGCCGCGGAGAACGCGGAGCCGAGCGGACGGAATACAATGGATTTGTGTTCTCCGTGTCTCCGCGACTCCGCGTGGAAATTCGGGTCATTCGGTAGCGCAAGTTTCGGAGGTCGATCGATCCGTTCGGCATTCGATGTTGGAAGTCTGAGGAATTAGGCAATGAAACCCATTGATGTCTTGATGGTCGAAGATAATCCCGGCGACGTGGTGTTGCTGCGCGAGGCGCTGGCCAAGGCCGGCATTGATTACCGTGTCAGCGTCGTGCGCGACGGTGTGGAAGCCTTGAGGTATCTGCACGGTCAGGGCGAGCATGCTGGGGTCTCGCGGCCGGCACTGATCGTGTTGGACTTGAAGCTTCCGCGCAAGAGCGGGCGCGAGGTGTTGGCCGACATTGGCAGCGATGCCGCGTTGAGCACGATCCCGGTGGTCATCTTCAGCAGTTCGCGCTCGGAATTGACAATTGCCCGCCTGCAGTCATCGCCCCGGCGGACCTACCTGGTCAAACCGAGCACATTCGCCGGCTATGTTACGCTGGCTGGAACCATCGAAGCGTTCCGGCAGGGACTCGAAACCGCGGGAGCACCGGAGGCCGGACATGACTGCTGAACCCAAGCGCATTCTTCTCGTCGAGGACAACCGCGCGGACGCCGCCTTGCTCCGGGAGATGCTGGACGACGGCACGGGGGCCTTCAGCGTTGTCTGGGCCGACCGTCTGCAGGCCGCGCTCGACCGGTTCACCGATGAGACTTTCAGCGCCGCGCTGCTCGATCTATCGCTGCCCGATTCGCACGGCCTGCCTACGTTCGAGCGCCTGCAGGAGGTGGCTCGGAACATTCCCATCATCATCGTCACCGGGCGTGAAGACGAGCAATTGGCGATCAGCGCCATTCGTCAAGGCGCGCAGGACTATCTGGTCAAGGATGGACTGACCGGTCGCGCCATCACCCGGGCCATTACGTACGCCATGGACCGCAAGCGGAGCGAAAAGGCGCTACGCCGTAGCGAAGCCCGCTTCCGGCTTTTGTCAGAAACCGCCGCCAAACTGTTGGCAGCGGAGAATCCTCAGACCGTGGTCAACGATCTCTGTCGCGGGGTCATGGCGCATTTGGATTGTCAGTTCTTTTTTAATTTCATGGCGGACGAGGGTCGAGGGTCGCCGTTGCCTGGCGGCCTGCGACTGAACGCCTGCGCCGGCATTCCTGACGATGAGGCGCGCAAGATCGCCTGGCTGGAGTACGGAAGCGCGGTCTGCGGCTGCGCGGCCCGGGACGGGTGCCGCATTGTGGCCGAGGACGTTCAACACACTCCGGACCCGCGCACTGAGTTGATCAAGGGGTATGGAATCCGGGCGTATGCCTGCCATCCGCTCCAGGTGCCAGGCCGCGTCATGGGGACACTGTCCTTCGGCACGAACACGCGTGACCGTTTCAGCGACGACGAATTGGCGGTGATGAAGACCGTGGCCGATCAGGTTGCGGTCGCGATGCAGCGCCTGCAGGCGCAGCAGGTTATCGAGCGAGCCAAGAACGAGTGGGAACGCACGTTCGACAGCGTGCCGGACCTGATCGCCATCCTGGATGAGCGGCACCGAATCGTGCGCGTCAACCGCGCCATGGCCGAGAGGTTGGGGGTGACTCCCGGCGCCTGTGTGGGGCTCGCCTGCTACGAGAGTCTTCACGGCTGCGGGACTCCGATCAGCGGTTGTCCGCACGTTTTGACACTGGCCGACGGACAGGCACACACCGCTGAAGTGCGCGAGGCGCGGTTGAACGGCGACTTCCTGGTCACGACGAGCCCACTGCGCGATGCCGCCGGAAGGCTGACCGGAGCCGTGCATGTCGCGCGCGACATCACGGAACAGAAACGCGCGGAAGAGGCGGTGCGCACGCTGCAGCAGCGGGAAAAGGAGGACGCCATCCGTATCGCCTGGGGCCAGTCCGCCATCGACACAATCAACGTCATGCGCGAGGGCGTGGCGCTGTTAGAGATCGACGGCACGATCTTGTCGGTCAATCCGGCGGTGGAACGGTTGACCGGTCTCGTGGGCGGGGCGATTGTCGGCCGTAATCTTGAGACCCTGCTGCCGGATTTCATGACGGGGGCCGACCTTAATACGGCGCGGCATGGACTGGTGGTGCTGCGGCGCGGCCATGTGCCCGACTTGCCGCCGTTGCGTTTGACGAGGCCGGACAGAACGTCGTTCCTGGTGCTTCCCAGCGTCTCCTTGATGACGGCGCCGGAAGGTGGGCGGCGGGTGGCTGTATTGTCGCTTAACGACGTCACCGCTCTGCATGAGATGTCGCGGGGGTTGGAGCTAAGCGAGCAGAAGTACCGCGAATTGGTGCAAAGCGCCAACAGCATCATCATGCGGATCACGCCGGATCACGCCATTACGTTCTTCAACGAGTTTGCCCAGAAGTTCTTCGGGTATGAAGCCAAGGACGTGGTCGGCAAAAACGTGCTGGGGACGATTGTGCCGGAGGTGGATTCCGAAGGTCGCAATCTGCGCGAGTTGATGAACGCCATTACGGTGGCCCCGGAGCTCCATGCGAATAACGAGAACGAGAACATGCGCAAGGATGGACGGCGGGTGTGGGTCCACTGGTCGAATCGGGCCGTCCGTGACGATCAGGGGAACGTCGTGGAAATCCTCTGTGTGGGAGCGGACATCACCAACCGTCGTGAGATGGAGAAGGACGCCCTGCGCTATCAGCAGCGGCTGCGTGAACTCACGGAGCGGCTGGCGGGTGCCGAGGAAGAAGATCGCTGGCGCATCTCGCGCTACATCCACGATACGATTATCCAGAACCTGTCGCTATCCAGCATTCGCCTGGGCTCTATCGCAAAACCGTTGGTCGACTCGGATCTGACGGAGGAGGCCGAGAAGGTGCGCCAAGTCCGGGTATTGCTTGATCAGGCCACGGACGAATGCCGCATGGTCATGTCCGACCTGACCCCCGCGCTGCTTTACGAGTTGGGGCTGATCCCGGCGTTGAACGATCTGGCCCATCAACTGGAGGTGAAGCACGGAGCCCGGATGCTCGTCGAACACGACGGCCTGGAGGTGTCCCTGCAACCCGCGCTCCGCGGTCTGGTCTTCCAGTCTGTTCGGGAATTGGTCATGAACGCCCTGAAACACGCGGGCCCTTGCGAAATCCGGGTGGACGTGAGCCACGGCACGCGCGACCTGGTAGTCCGTGTTGCGGATGACGGCAAAGGGTTCGACCCGGTCGCGGCGGCAGCCCGATCGCACGAGCACGGAGGCTTCGGCCTCTTTAACATCCGTCAGCGCCTCGAGGGACTCGGCGGACGGATTGAGATCGAGTCAGCCGTCGGCAAAGGCACGAGGGCGACGATCGTGGTGCCGGTGGTGCCGGCCGTGAACAGTGAACAGGGGCGCATGTGACCTCCGTAGGGGTTTTTGCGTCAGCCCTTGCGGCAGGTTGCCTGTGATTAACTGGATTTTCTGGTCTGGGCTTTGGCCGCCGGGGTGAAGAACTCGATCGTGCCTCGCCTG
>Ga0073936_10006925_pt1 | contig 14789 bp, 5 predicted proteins | sample AliMusrvi5mmetaG_FD_87041 | JGI IMG/M metagenome (GOLD analysis project Ga0073936, IMG submission 87041) | Freshwater lake bacterial and archeal communities from Alinen Mustajarvi, Finland, to study Microbial Dark Matter (Phase II) - Alinen... | ecosystem: Environmental > Aquatic > Freshwater >... | reverse complement strand
GGCGGTGCCGGTGTTGGAGGTGGTGCCGAAGTTGGCCATGCGCCAGATCTCCATGGGTGTTAAATCGGGCAGGTAGGTGAAGGTGAGCTCATGGAGTTGGCCGCCATTGACCAGCACCGTCTGTTGGGTAGGTGCCTGGAAGCCGTTCAACGTGGTGAGCTGCAGGATATAACTGCCGGAATTGAGTCCGGTTTTTTGCGCTTCACTGAGGCGGTAGGACGTTTCAGGTTTGAGCCGCCAGCCGGCGCCGGCATTGCGGGCCGCCGCCGGTTCGATGGTGACCTTGAGCACCCCGGGCAGGGTGGTGCTGCCGAGTGACGTGACACTGGTATGAGTGATTCCGCCGCCCGTGTTGTTGTCGCCACCGTTGCCACTCACTTCAGCGCGACGGAATAACTCGATCACGCTGCTGTCGATCGAACGCACCACGGTTTGCCCCGAACCGCCCAGATGGATCGGCGCCGGATACTAACTCCCGCCCTCGAACTGGACACACAGCGGCCCGCCCGATGCACCACCGCTGCTGCGGATCGCCGATGTGGTGTAGGTGTGCCCGTAGGCGCGGGCAAAAAACACGTTGGCCGCCGGCGTTGCGTGCATCCGCCCCTGATAGAGCGCGGCGATCCCGTCCACCGGATAACCCGCCAGCATTTTGTTAGCCGCTGATAACAAAAACTCATTGTCGTCCGCGTCGCTGGCGAGATAGCCGCCAAAGCCGCCGCGGCCTGCGTCCACCAGGAAATAGATGGCCGCTGCGTCGAGGTTCTGTGATTGCGGCGTGGACGTGCCGGGCGTGTGTTCCGCCGCCCGCTGCGCCGCATAACTGTCAAACAGATAGAACCCGCGCGGAACCTGCGGCTTCGGCTCGTTGCTGCCGCGGTCGCGCTGGAACAGCCATTCCAGCCCGGTGACCGCCGCCAGCCGCGCGTCGTCGAACACCACGTGCCCCGCGGTTGCCACCACCCGCGCCTTGACCACAAATCCCGTGCTCACACCCACATCACTGCGGATCTGCCCGACATACGCATACGGCATCCCCGGGCTCGTCGCCACCGTCTCGAACGGCAATACCCCCGGTGCTGTGCCAGCCACCGCGTCTGCAAGGAAATATGTCAGCGTGGTCAGCGCGGTCTGCCCGTCCTGCACCCACACGTCGCCCGGCGGTGGCGTGCTGCGCTCCGCCACCGGCTTGCATTCAATCAGATAGTCACCAGGCACCAACCCGCCCAAGGTGGCGTTGGAGTCACGCCAATGGCTGTCGTCCTCGCCTAACAGACGCCACTGTGCGCGCTGCGCCTGTGGCACGCCCGCATCGGCCAGCGCCTCCGGCTTGAGCGTGACGGTGATGCTTCCGCTGCCGCTGGCCGGTGTTTCATAATAGACCCGCTCGACGACGGTGGCCGCGCCGCCGCTGACCACGCCGACCGTTTCCGCCGGTGGCTGCAGATACCCCGGCACCGGCCGGAACTCGATCACCCGGTCGGCGGTGGCCAGGCCGCCCACCGGCACGCCCGCCAGCCGCCATTGTTGTTCCCCCGCGAAGCGCCAGCCGCCGACGCCATACGGTGTTAGATTCACAAACACATATCCCAACGCGTCCGGCGGTGTGAGGGGAAACGTCTGGGCGAATTGGGACAAGGCATTCACCGTCAACAGCGCCTGGGAACTGGTGGAAACCCCACCAATGTTGGAAACCACGCAATCGTAGTTGCCTTGGTCCGTGACCTGGGCGGATGGAATGGTATAACTTGGATCATTCGCCCCCGCAATCTCATAACCGTCCATGCGCCACTGGTAGCGAAGCGGGGCATATCCCGTTGCCGCCATGCTGAAGGTCACCTGCTGTCCGGGGATTACCGTCCGCGATACGGGCTGCCGGGTGATCTCCGGCCGTTCACCCAGCAAAAACGCATAGGCGCTACCCGTATTCGTCCCCGCCGTGTCGTCATAAGATGCGCCGATCAGCGCCGTGTCACCTGAAAGTGCCACGGCGATGCCGAACTCATCATTGGATGACATATCCACCCCCGGGGTCAATGTCATTTGTTCGTTCCATACCGTCCCGCTGCGCGTGTAGACATAGACATTGCCAGCCGATACGACCCCTGTCACGTCATTCCATGGGGCCCCAACCAGCGCGGTATCGCCCGCAAGCGCAACCGAAGTGCCGAATTTGGCAAACGGCACCGAGTCATCGACAATGAGCTCCGCCTGTTGGCTCCATGTCGCTCCGCGCCGCACAAACACATAGGCTATGCCTGCGCTAACATCGTACATATCGTAGAAGTCCCCATCAGCTTCACCCGCTAAGTCGGCCTCTGGTGCTCCGATCAAGGCCGTATCACCGGAAATTGCCACGGAAGATCCAAAAAGTTCTCCCCCCCAAGCATCGTCGGCGGTAAGCCTGGCCTGCTGGTTCCATACGGTTCCGCTGCGCTCAAACACATATGCGCAGCCCGCTTGATTGCCCGCAGCGATATCGTCATAAGGTGCTCCGATCAACGCGGTGTCACCCGAAAGCGCAACGGACATGCTGAAGTAGTCAGACACGGCCGCATCGTCAGCGGTAAGTTTGGCTTGCTGGCTCCATGTGACTCCGTTGCGCACGAACACATACGCTCTGCCGGCATCCTTCCCGACTGCGGTGTCACCCCATGGCACCCCTATCAGCGCCGTATCTCCGGAAAGCGCCACCGCCCAGCCAAACATGTCACCCGCCACCGCATCCTTGGCCGTAAGCTTTGCCTGCTGGCTCCAAAGTCCGCCATCCCTCACATACACATACACGCTCCCCGCATCCACCCCGGCACCCGTATCGCTATAAAACGACCCGACCAGCGCGGTGTCACCCGAGATTGCCACCGAATGGCCGAAAAAGTCATATCGCGCCCCATCTTTGGCGGTTAGTTTTTTCTCATGGTACCAAAGATTCCCATTGCGCGCGAAAACGTACGCGCTCCCCGCATCAACCCCGGCCATGGTGTCGTCATGATACGCCCCGACCACCGCGATGTCGCCCGCGATAGCCACGGACGAGCCAAACGTATCATACTCCCCGGCATCGTCATTGGAAAGAATGGCCTGTTGACTCCACACGGAACCCTTGCGCACGAATACATAGGCATGCTCGGAATCTGATAGCCCGATCAGCGCGGAGTTTCCCGAAAGCGCCACTGCATGGCCGAAATTATCCATCTCAATACCGTCACCGGCGACAATCCTGGCTTGCTGCTTCCATATTGAACGTGTTCCTCCCAGCATTGAATTAAGTATGGAATTATTGCTCGTAAACACATAGATACAGCCCTTGTCCCCCCCGGTCGGCATATCGGCGAAGGGCGATCCAACCAGCACGGTAGTGCCCGAAATGGCCACGGATTTGCCGAAACCACAGCCATTCGTGCCGTCCTTGGCGGTGAGTGTTTCCTGCTGCTTCCATTGCGTTTTCTTGCGCACGAACACATATGCCTTGCCCTTGTTATCACCGTCGGATTGCGCACCGATTTGGGGCGCGCCGATCACCGCAGTCTCGCCCGCGAGCGCAAGCGACGAACCGAACCAATCGCTTTCGATGCCATCGCTGGCGATAAGCTTGGCTTGTTGTGTCCACTTCACTCCGCTGCGCACGAACGCATACACGCTGCCTGCCATTTCGCTGACCGAAGTGTTGGCGAACGGGGCGCCGACCAGCACGGTATTCCCTGAAAGCGTCACAGATGTACCAAACGTGTCGTAGGATTCTCCGTCTGAAGCTGTGAGCTTGGTCTGCTGGCTCCATAATCCTCCGTGGCGTATATAAACATAGGCGCTGCCCGCACCTATTCCACCCGCAGCGTCGGCATTGTCAGCACCGACCACCGCCGTATCGCCGGAAATCGCCACCGAATCCCCATAAAAGTCATCCACAACACCGTCGGCAGGAATGAGCTTAGCCTGCTGACTCCAGGCCCCACCGCTACGCATGAAGATATAGGCACTACCGGCATCCTCCCAAGGTGCCCCAATCAACGCGGTGTCGCCCGAAAGTGCCACCGCGGTGCCAAATTGTTCATTCGCACGGTTGCCTGTGAGCTTGGCTTGGAGTGTCCATACGGTTCCGCTGCGCACAAACGCATACGCGCTGCCTGCCGACCCGCCGATTATTGTGCCTTCATTAGCGGCTCCGACCAGCGCGGTGTCACCCGCGAGTGCCACCGCGCTCCCGAAGAGCGAGCCGGTGACGGACTTCTGGGTCAGCCGCGCCTCCACATTCGCGAACATCGGATCAATCGTCACCGGATAGCTCGCGCCCGCATCGCTCACAACCAGGGCTAACAAACCAGGCGCACGGACATCCATGCGGGCAGGCAACACGCGGCCCGCGGCGTCCCAGGCTTTCAGGGCGGTGTAGTGGACGACTTGCGCCCCCGTATCATCGACAAAGCGCACGCTGTCAGGTCCCTCCAACGCCTCGGCATGGAGGTTGCCGGTGACATCTAACAGCACCAGCACTTCACCCGCCGCGCCGCGCGGTTGTTCCGTTAGAACAAACCCTTGTTCCAGTCCCTCCTTGCGGTTCTCGAACCATTGGGTGACGCCCCCCTCCTGGTGAAGCACCTCGACCCGGCTGCCCACACTCGCCGCATGGCCGCCGGCGATATGTGTTAGATCCCCCGTCCTGCCGACGGCGCGCAGGCGCAGCGCCACGTTCCACGGCTCCACGCCGTCGGGTGTCGGAACGCCACTGGCCAGTTCAACACCGCTATTAGAAAACCATGCCCGCAACTGCTGCTTGGGATTGGCGGCGAAGAATTGTGCGTCCCGCGAATTCGGGTCTGCGGGATCGATTTTCTCCACCGCGTGGCGGGCGGCCGCGAGCGCCTCGCCGAGCGATTCGTATGGGCCGTTTTTGCGCAGTTCGGCTTTCGCCGCCTCGCCGGTGAGGGTGGGCGTCGCGGAATTGGATAGCCTCCCGAAACCGGTCGGGGTTTCGATCCTATTGTCGGCTGCGGCTGATGCCGGCTTCGTTGACAGCTCAGCATTTTGATCGATTGAACACCCGGAGACAGGACGGGGGGTGGTGCTGGCAGGGTGCGAATGCCGAATGGCCAACAACAAGGCAATGACACTGATTATCATGACCGCATATCCGGTCAAACGAATAAATGCGTTTGATTTCATGACTCGGGATGGTTTGTGCGTGAGGAAACGCCGAACTGAGCCAAACCAAACCGGAAATTGTCAGAGTTGGCAAGACCGATCCCACACGGCGGGGCGGTGCTCCCGTAGGTTCCGGGTGATCTGGCAAGCGATAGCGTCGAGCTTCTTTAGGGTTTTCTGATTGTAGAGCCACAGTCCGCCATCGCTTTTGGAGGTTGCGCCGCTTGTGAGGAAAGGCCGATCCACATCCGCTCAAGAGTCCGGGTTCATGCTGGCCTGGCCGGGTCCGATGGGTGCCGGTGGAATGGCTTGTTGGCCGGTCAAAGTGGCGATGGCTCGCCGCTTCGCTCGGTTCCTGAATCGTCCTCGTCCATGGGATGCCAATGGCGGGTGGCTGGCCTCAGTGCATTGGCGTTTCATGGGCGGACAGGCGGGACGCGCTGTCTGCCCTCACAAACTGGAAGCCTGTTCTCCAATCGCAGATTTGAAATTGATCCGGGTGCCATTGTCTGCTAGGGGTACGTCCGATGCCAGATGATGGGAACCGATTCACCGTGCTGATTTTCACCGACATTGTCGGTTCCACGGATATGAAGAACCGGCACGGTGTGCCGGCCTACAGCGAGGCGCTGCGCATTCACAACGGCCATTTCGAACGGCTGGCCCGCGAATGCCCGAACATCCGCATCCTGCGGAATATGGGGGACGGCTACTTCGCCGAGGCGGGCGGGATCGTGCATGCCGTGCGATTTGCCCTGCTGTTTCAGAACGCCATGCGCGAGGGTCCGTGGGGGAAAGTGCGCCTGACCACGCGCGTCGGCATCCATGCTGGGGAAATCAGCGAGGTCGATTCCGAAGGCGGCTGCGGCATCGTCGCACCGGCCGCCGATCTCGCGGCGCGCGTTATGAGCTTGGCCATGGGCGGCCAGATTCTTCTGACCCGCATGTTATTTGACGAGGCCCGGCATTTCATCCGCGAGCACCCGGAGATCGGTGGCACTCCCGCACCACCTCTCGGCTGGCTCGCCCACGGCCCCTACCTGCTGCAGGGGCGCGATGACTCGGTGGACATCTTCGAGGTGGGTGCCGAGGGACTCGCCCCGCTCGTGCCGCCACCCGATGGCGAAAAAGCCAAACGGGCGATTCGTCCCGGCGAGGAGGAAACGCTCGGTTGGAGGCCCGCCGTCGGGTTGGAAATCCCGGGTCGCCCGGGCTGGAAACTCATCAAGTTGCTCGGTGCCGGCGGTTTCGGTGAAGTGTGGGCGGGCGGCAACCGGAAACTCCAACAGCGCCGCGCCTTCAAGTTTTGCTTCGACAACGAACGCCTCCGCTCCCTCAAGCGGGAGGTCACCCTTGTGCGGCTCATCCGCAGCGCCTTGGGCGAACGCGACGACATCGTCAAAATCCACGAAATCAAGCTCGACGTCCCGCCATTTTATCTTGAGAGCGACCTCGCACCGCACGGCAACCTGATCCAGTGGGCCGCCAACCAAGGGGGACTCGGGCAAATCCCGCTTGCCCGCCGTATCTCGCTCGTCGCCCACACCGCCACCGCCCTGGCCGCCGCCCACAGCATCGGCGTCCTCCACAAGGACATCAAACCGACCAACATCCTGATTTTCGACGGCCCGGATGGAGAACCGCTCCCGCGGCTCGTTGATTTCGGTATTGGCACCCTTGCCGAACCCGCCGTGCTGGTCCAATTCGGCGTCACTTCCGCGGGTTTCACCCGGGGCACCATCGAGCACAGCACCGGCACGCCGACCTACAGTCCCCCTGAGTATTTGGCGGGGAGGCCCTACACGATTCAAGGCGACATTTATGGTCTCGGGGTGTTGCTCTATCAGGTGATCACGGCCAAGCCGTTCGACCCGTTGGCCGCAGGTTGGGAGCGTGACGTCCCTGACCCGTTGTTGCGCGAAGACATTGCGGCCTGCGTGGATGGCGATCCGGCCCGCCGCTTGCCCAGCGCCGCCGCCCTGGCCGAGCGACTCCTGAACCTCGAACAACGCCGCAAGAAAATTGAGGAAGACGAACGACTGGCACGCGAAGCCGCAGCCTGTGCCAGATTCGAGGCTGCGGTCAGGGAAGCCCGTGAGCACACCGCCCGCCTGCGCAAACTGGCCAGCGTCTTCGGCCTGCTCGCCTTGTTGGCGATTGCGGGAGGCGCGCTCGCCTGGCGCAATCAACGCAAGGCCGCAGCCGCACTGGCCGAAGTCGAAGTGAAGAAGCAGGAAGTGGATCGCAAAAACACCGAGTATCGCGCGATGCTTGTCGAGGCCGCGCGCTCTGACCGGTTGGTGGCCGAGGAAAAGTTGCAGGCGGGATTGAAGCGCGAAGCGTTCGCCCATCTTGCCCGTGCCTGTGAATACGATCCGGGTTCCACCCTTGCTGCGGAAAAGGTCGTGGTGGCGCTCAATGACTGGCCGTATCTGCTCCCTGCAACCATCCTCGCGAATCACAAGGATGGCGTGACGAGTGCCTGTTACAGTCCGGATGGCAAGCGCATCGTGACCGCTTCCTGGGATGAAACCGCCATGGTCTGGGATGTGGAAACGGGTGCCTGTCTGGCCACGCTCGCGGGTCACGGCGGCGAAGTGGTGGGTGCGCAGTTCAATTCGGTCGGCACCCGCATTCTGATGGCATCACGTGGCAGAACCGCCCAGGTGTGCGACGCTGCCACGGGGAAGAGCCTGGTCACCCTTTCGGCGTTTGACGGTGGGATCACCAGCGCCCAGTTCAGTCCCGAGGGCACGCGCATCGCCACCACGTCCTTGGACAATATCGTCCGCATCTGGGACGCCGTGACAGGCAAGTGCCTCGTCACTTTCGCTGGGCATGAGGCGGGCGTGACCAGCGTCCAGTTTGACCCGGTCGCCACCCGCATAGTCACCACATCCGAGGACCATTCCGCCCGGGTTTGGGAGGTTGCGACAGGCAAGAGCCTTGTCACGTTGAAGGGGCATAAGGGCACTGTGCGCGGCGCACATTTCAGTCCGGATGGCCTGCACCTCGTCACGGTTTCGGAGGATAAGACCGCAAAGGTGTGGGATTCAGCGACGGGCCGCTGCCTGAATACCTTTGCAGGGCATTCCGGCGGTCTGACAAGCGGGTGCTTCAGTCCGGACGGATCGCTCATCGTCACGGCGGCAGAGGACAAAACCGCACAGGTGTGGGATGCCGCCACCGGCCAAAACCTCGCCTCCCTCACCGGGCATGCCGGCAACGTGACCAGCGTGCAGTTCAGTCCCGACGGCACCTTCATCGTCACGACGTCATTGGACCGAACCGCCCGCGTCTGGGACACCGCCACAGGCCGGAATCTGGCCATCCTCGCCGGGCATGAGGGCGGTGTGACCAACGCGCGGTGCAGCCCGGACGGCAGTCACATCGTGACTGCCTCGTGGGACCGGAGCGCGCGCGTGTGGAATGTCGCCGCACGGCTGCGACCGATGACCTTTTCGGGGCATGAACTTGGCTTGACCAGCGTGACCTTCAGCCCGGACGGCAAGCGCCTGGCCACGGGGTCAAGGGACCAAACCGCGCGGGTCTGGGATGCCGCGACAGGGCAGTGTCTCACCACTCTCACGGGGCATGAAGGGAGCGTGCTCGGCGTGCGGTTCAGCCCGGACGGCAAGCGGATCGTCACCGCATCCGAGGATAAAACCGCACGGGTTTGGGACCCCGCGACAGGTCATTGCCTTGCCACCCTTGAGGGGCATGAGGGCGGTGTGATCAGCACGCAATTCAGTCCCGACGGCAATCATGTCTTCACGGCCGCTTACGATGACACCTCACGGGTTTGGGATGCCGGGACTGGCAAGTGCCTTGCCGTCCAGGAAGGGCATAAAGGCATCGAAAGGTGTGTCCAGTTCAGCCCGGACGGAACACGTATCGTCACCGCCTCGCAGGACAATAGCGCACGAGTGTGGGACCTTGCCTTGAACCAAATCACCGCCACCTTCGTCGGCCATGAGGCGGATGTGTTGAACGCGCGGTTCAACCCGCAGGGAACGCGGGTCGTTACGGCGTCATTGGACCAAACCGCCCGCGTGTGGGATGCCGCGACCGGCGACTGCCTGGTCACACTCGCGGGCCACAAACTGTTTGTGACCGATGCCCAGTTCAGCCCGGACGGATCGCGCATTGTGACCGCTTCGGAGGATCATTCCGTGCGGCTGTGGGATGCGGCGGCCGGGCAGATGATCGCCTCGCTCACCGGTCATAAGACCACCGTGTGGAGCGTGGGGTTCAGTCCGGACGGCTCCCACCTCGTGACCGCCTCGCCCGAGGATGAATCGGCACGACTATGGGACATCCTGCCGACCGCGGCAGGCCAACCGCCCGTCTGGTTCGCGGACTTCCTGCGCTACCTTGCCCAGACGCGCTTCAAGACGGACGGAGAGTTTGAATCGATCAAGCCGGATGACTGGCTCGCGCTCCAAAAACAATTGCGCGCCGTGCGACTGGCGAACACCGGCGTGGATACACCCTATCTGCGCATTCTCCGCCGCTTCCTGCCCGATTGATCCTTCTGAATAACTTGGAGATTTACCGCCAAGTCGCCAAGTTCGCCAAGGTGGGTTTGCTAACGGGAAAACCTTGCTTTCCTTGGCGTCTTGGCGGTGTATTATCTGGATTTCCTCACAGCTCGAAGAACGACCGGATCATCTTGAGCACGCGTGCCTTGTACTCGCTTTCCCGATCCGCATTCGTGCCTTTGGCACCGGTGGCCGCCTCGTGGGCCGCATCGCGCAGGCGGGTCGCAAACCCCTCGGTTTCGAGTTTGCGCCGGGCCAGCAATTCACTCAAGCGTGGCAACAGGTTTTCCTCCCGCTCGATGATCATCCCGAACACGGATTTGGTGATTTCCAGCACCTCACAATCACCGATGGCCTGGATGGTGGCGTTGCGCGGCTCACCGGTGAGCAATGACATCTCGCCGAAACATTCTCCCGCCGCAAGTTCCGCAACCTGCGATGGCGCGGCGGCAACACCGCTGATGATGACCGCCGCGCGCCCGTTGGTGATCACAAACATGGAATCCCCCGCTGCCTTTTCCTCAATGATCCTCTCGCCGCTGCCGAACCACTGCATCCGGCTGTGATCTAACAAAAATCCGAGGTGGTCCGGAGTGATGGCCTCGAAAACCGGTTGTTTCCCGAGCATCCCGAGCAACGCGTCGTGGCGGTGGCCGTGGCGGCCAGTCCCCGGTGTGGCGCGCGGCTCGATTTTGAGCGTGCGGATCGGAAACGGGATGCGGATTCCCTCCCGGTGTAGCGCGTACCAGATATTGGTGCGAATGCCCTCGGAAACGCGCTGGTGCTCGGCGTGATCCGCGAGCCAGTACCGGACTTCGTAAATGATGTTGGAGTCGCCGAAATTCTTCAGAAACACGTCAGGCTCGGGTTGGGACATCACGCGAGGCACGCTGGCCGCCGCCTTGGCGAGCACCTCCTTGACCCGGTTGGGCGGAGCGCCCGAGTCAACGCCCACCTCAAGGCGCATGGCGTGCGGGCGGGTGTATTCCTTCGCCTTGCGGTCATGGCCGTAATAGTTGATGATCGTCTGTTTGACAATGTGGCTGTTCGGCACGTCGATCCGGGTGTTGTCATTGTTGCGGAAACGCGTAGAACGCCAGTTGATTTCGATGACCTGCACATGTTGGCCGTCCAGCAGGATCCAATCATGCACCTGAAACGGCCGGGCGAAATGCAGGGTGAAGCCGCCGATGATATTGCCGAGCAGATCCTGCGCCGCCAGGCCGATCGCCAGGGCCGCGATGCCGGATCCCGCGATCAGCCCGGGGATCTGGACGTGATAACCCAACTGCAGGACGAGCAACACCGCCACAATGAAGATGAACAGCGACAGCACCTCCCGCAGGAACTTCGGCAGCGGCTCGGCCCGCCTCTCACCGGCAAGCCGGAAAACCAGGACCCGGTTGACCAGCGGCAGCAGCGCCCGCACCCCGGCCAACACCGCCACCGTCGCGAATTCGCGCCGCCATGACAGTCCCGGCTCGATCAGCCCGGTGGCTAGATAAAGGCCGGTGGCGGCGGCCGCCGCCTGATAGGCCAAGCCCAGCGGCAAGTCCATCCGCCGTTTCAACCAACGGCCGATGGCCAGCAATATGAGATAGCCCAGGATTGCGAGCATAACGATCACGCCATCGCGCTCCCACTGTGAATAGTGCCGCAATTCATCCAATAACTTCCGCATGACACCACCACCTTGCGAACCACCAGCGGTTATGCGAGACAAATTTGTTGGCATTTTATTGCAACGTCAAAGGTGATGCGTCGGCGCGGTGGACTCTGAACTAACTACGGGGGTCTCGCCGGCGCATCCACCGCCTTGGTCGATTTCAGGGGGATCACCGCCTGGATCTCCACGTCGCCACCAGGGCGGCGTTTCACCTCCAGATGCATCCGCAGGAGTTTTCCCACAGGCGGGTCGAATCCCATCGCGGTATTTTGCACCGCAGCCAGCAAAGAATCGGATTTTCCAGGTTTACCTCTGGGTGCATCCGGGTAAGCTCATGCCAGCCAAACCACCATGGAGGAAACCGGAAAACTCGACACCCTGCAAGCGGTGGAACTCGCTGAAGGCGTGGAAATCCGCCTGCGCATTGCCGGTCCCTTGCCGCGGGCCGGGGCTTATCTGGTCGATTTGCTGATCCGTCTTGGGGTGCTGATCGCCGGGGGCCTTCTGCTTTCGCTGGCGGGATTGGCGATCGGCATGCGGGTGGCAAGCGGCCTGACGCTGTTGGTGTGGTTCTTGTTGGACTGGCTCTATCCGGTCATGTTCGAGGCGGGCCGTCGCGGGGCGACTCCAGGCAAGCGCCTGGCTGGCTTGCGGGTGGTTCAAGCCACCGGTTCGCCGATCACCATGGGCCAGGCGGTGGTGCGGAATTTCCTGCGCGTCATCGATGGCATGCCGTTTTTCACCTACGCGTTCGGCATGACGAGCTGCCTGGCATCGAGGCGATTCCAGCGGCTCGGGGATTTGGCGGCCGGCACGGTGGTCATTTACGACCGGGTGCCGCCGCTGCCGGTGGTGGTCGCGCCCCCGCCGATCACCCCGGTGCCGCTTCCCGTGGGACTCACCGCAGATGAAACGCGGGCCATGGCTTTGTTTCGCGAACGCGCCGGCTTGTGGTCGGAGGGACGACGGGTGGAAATCGCCGACCAGGCATCCGTCCTCAGCGGTGCCACCGGTCCGGCCGGTGTGAGCCGCCTGATGGCCATGGCCCATTGGGTGCAGGAAAAACGCGAGTGAATCACTTGAACCACCAACCCCTCGACCAAGCAAAGGCCCATGATAACTCCAGAGGATCTAACTGGCAGCGCCGCCACTCCCGCGGCTGCGCAACAGCCCAAACGCCAACATCCCATCGGCAAATGGATTGGCATTCTGCTAGTATGCGCGTTGCTCGCATGGGCGGCAATGTGGGGCAACGCCCATCTGGCGGGACTCGCCCGGAAACCTGCCGCCGTGGTGCGGGGGGAAATGCCGCCGGTTCCCGTCATGGCCGGCGTGGTCGCGCAAAAGGACATACCGATCTATCTGACGGGGCTGGGCACGGTGCAGGCGTTCAACACGGTCACCGTGCGCGCCCGGGTGGACGGCCAACTGCGCAAGGTGGCGTTTGTGGAAGGTCAGGATGTGCATGCCGGCGACTTGCTGGCGGAAATCGATCCGGACCCGTTCCGCACCGCGCTGGATCAGGCGAAGGCGAAGCAGAACCAGGACCAGTCATTGTTGGAGAACGCCCGGGTGGATCTGGAGCGATACTCCGGGTTGTTGGCAAAGGAAGGTGTGACCAAGCAGGTATATGATACTCAGAAGGCGCTGGTGAACCAATTGGAAGCCGGCGTGAAAGCGGACCAGGCGGCGATCGAAAGCGCCAAGGTGCAACTCGCCTATACGACCATCACTTCGCCCATCGACGGGCGCTCCGGCATCCGTTTGGTGGACCAAGGGAACCTGGTGCATGCCAACGACGCCACGGGATTGGTCGTCATCACCCAACTGCAACCGATCTCGGTGGTGTTCACCCTGCAGGAACAAAAACTCGGTGAAATCCAGTCTCAGGCGGCGGCCGGCGATCTCACGGTGCTCGCCGTAAAGCGCGACAACGCCACGGTGCTGGGTGAAGGCAAACTCGCCGTCATCGACAACCAGATCGACCCCACCACCGCCACCATCAAACTCAAGGCCACCTTTCCCAACACCGATCTCCATCTCTGGCCGGGCCAGTTCGTCAACGTGCGCCTGCTCCTGACCGTGCGCAAAAATAGCATGGTGGTCCCCGCCTCAGTCGTGCAACGCGGGCCGGATGGCGCGTTCGCCTTCGTCATCAAAAACGATCAGTCCGTGGAAATCAGGCCGGTAAAAGTATTGCAGATCGAACAAAGCGAGGCGTTGATAGAGGAGGGCCTCAAACCCGGCGAGAAAGTCGTGGTCGATGGCCAGTACAAATTGCAGACCGGCTCGCATGTCAGAACCGCTGAGGCTGGCGGCGATCATGCGGGCGGTCCTTCCAAACCAGCCGGCGCGGGAAATGACAGTGGCACACGGGGATCCAAAAAGTCAAAACCGTGAGCATTTCCCAACCCTTCATCCAACGCCCGATCGCCACCTCGTTGCTGATGGTTGGCGTGTTGTTGATGGGGGCCCTGGGCTATCTGTTATTGCCGATCTCCTCATTGCCGCCGGTGGATTTCCCGACCATCCAGGTATCGGCCCAATACCCGGGTGCCAGCCCCGACGTCATGGCGTCCTCCGTCACCACCCCGCTCGAACGCCAGTTCGGCCAAATCAGCGGCCTGGCGCAAATGACATCCATCAGTTCCTTCGGCAACGCCAGCATCACCCTGCAATTCGAGCTTGACCGTGACATCGACGCCGCTGCGCAGGATGTCCAGGCGGCCATGAATGCGGCCGGCGGCGTGTTGCCGAAAATGCCCAACCCGCCGACCTATAACAAAGTCAATCCTGCGGACGCGCCGATTCTCACCTTGCGAATCACATCCGACTCATTGCCTTTGGAAAAGGTCAATGATTTGGCTGACACGGTCATCGCGCAGAAGCTCAGCGAAGTGAGCGGCGTCGGGTTGGTCACCATCGAAGGCAACCAAAAGCCCGCCGTGCGCGTCCGCATCAATCCGGCGGCTGTCACTGCGCAGGGTATCAGCATGGAGGATGTGCGGGCCGCCCTGGTGCAGAACAACGTCAATGCGCCCAAGGGAAGTTTCGACGGCAAGCGTCAGTCATATTCCATCAACTCCAACGACCAGATCTTTTCCGCCGAGGAATTCCGCAATGTGATCATCACCTATCGGAATGGCGCACCCGTCCGCCTCGGCGATATCGGCGACGTCATTGACAACGTGGAAAACGTCCGCATGGGCGGGTGGGTGGACGGCCGGCCCGCGGTGATTCTGGACATCCAGCGCCAACCCGGCGCCAATATCATTGAAACCGCCAACCGCGTGAAGGCGTTGTTGCCCAAACTGCGCGCTGCCATCCCGCCATCGGTCGCGATTTCCATCCTCACCGACCGCACCGAAACCATCCGCGCGTCGGTCAATGACGTGCAGTTCACCTTGTTGCTGACCATCGGTCTGGTGGTGATGGTGATCTTC
>Ga0073936_10006923_pt1 | contig 14794 bp, 12 predicted proteins | sample AliMusrvi5mmetaG_FD_87041 | JGI IMG/M metagenome (GOLD analysis project Ga0073936, IMG submission 87041) | Freshwater lake bacterial and archeal communities from Alinen Mustajarvi, Finland, to study Microbial Dark Matter (Phase II) - Alinen... | ecosystem: Environmental > Aquatic > Freshwater >... | reverse complement strand
GGCGTAAATCGCGTTAATTAAAATCATTAAAGCCGAGATTGCCGTATTAAATTTAAAATCAACAATATCTTCCCCGACTTTTTTCAAAGTTTTATGCAATAAATTTTGTAAATCAGCCGGAGTCGCCTCGGCGCTAATTGTAATTTCGGCAATTTTATCCAAAAATTTACGCGAACCGATTACGCTATTCGAATTCCAAACCGCTGATTGTTCAAAGGGTCCGATAAACATTTCATAAACTCTTAAAGTGTCGGCGCCAAATTTCTCAATAATATCATCCGGATTAATTACGTTGCCCCAACGCTTCGACATTTTGCGACCGTCTTCGCCCATTATCAAACCAACGGTTTTTAATTTTGTAAACGGCTCTTCGTAATTAACAACGCCAATATCAAATAAAAATTTATGCCAAAAACGAGCGTAGATTAAATGACGGGTAGCATGTTCGGCTCCGCCGACGTAAAAATCAACCGGCGACCAATATTTTTCTTTTTGTTTATCAACCAAAACCTCATGATTATGATTGTCGATATAACGCAAATAATACCAAGAAGATCCGGCCCATTGAGGCATCGTATTAGTTTCCCGCTTGGCGCTACCGCCACATTTAGGGCAAATTGTATTAACAAATTCGCTAATATTAGCCAATGGTGACTCACCGGTCCCGGTCGGTTCATAACTCGTAACGTCCGGCAGAAGCACCGGTAAATCCTTCTCCGGCACGCCGACTAAACCACACTTATCGCAATGAATTAAAGGAATCGGTTCACCCCAATAACGTTGGCGCGAAAAAACCCAATCTTTAATTTTGTAATTAACTTTAGCATTGCCACAATTATTTTTGGCTAACCATTTAGTTAATTTCGCGCGAGCGTCTTCTGATTTTAAACCGTCATACTCGCCGGAATTTTCTAAAATTCCGTCATCCGTAAAACAAGCGACCTCTTCATTATTATCAATCGGTTTGATAACTGGCTTAATCTCCAAATTATATTTCTGAGCAAAGGCAAAATCACGGGCATCATGAGCCGGCACGGCCATCACGGCGCCGGTGCCGTAATTATTTAAAACATAGTCAGCTATAAAAATTTTTACCTCTTCATTATTAAAAGGATTGATTGCGCTTAAGCCCTCAAGACAAACTCCAGACTTATCTTTATTCAAATCAGTTCGCTCCAAAACCGTTTTATTTTTAGATTTATCCCGATAAGCTTCAAGCTCCGACCAATTTTTAATATTATTTTTCCAGGTATCGAGCAATTGATTTTCCGGCGCTAAAACTACATAAGTGCAACCGAAAATTGTATCAACTCGAGTCGTATAAACCTGCAAATTGGTTTCTAAATTGGTGTCGCCGGCTTTAATTTTAAAAATAATTTCCGCGCCTTCGCTCCGACCGATCCAATGTCTTTGCATTTCTTTAACATTATCTTCCCATTCCGACAATTTATCTAAGTCGTCAAGCAAACGATCGGCGTATTTAGTAATTTTAATTACAATTTGGCGAAGCGGTTTTTGTTCAATCTCACTATTACATCTTTCGCAACGACCGTCTTCCAAATCTTCGTTAGCTAAACCAGTTTTACAACTTGGGCACCAATTAATCGGCTCAAAAGATTCGGAAACCAGTCCGGCGTCAAACATTTTTAAAAACGCCCATTGGGTCCATTTATAATATTCGGGATCAGTCGTACTCACTTCTCTTGACCAATCATAAGTTAGACCAATTTTTTCTAATTGGCTTTTAAAATTTTTAATATTATTGGCAGTGGCGACGCGCGGGTTAATTTTATTTTTAATGGCAAATTCTTCGGCCGGCAAACCAAAAGCGTCAAAGCCCATCGGATGTAAAACATTATAGCCCTGCATCATTTTTAAGCGCGCCAAAATATCGGTAGCAATAAAACCCTTGGGATGACCAACATGAAGTCCAACTCCGGACGGATACGGAAACATATCCAAAATATAATATTTCGGCTTATCAGTAGAATCACTTACTTTATATAAAGCTTGTTTCTCCCAAATCTCTCGCCATTTTGTTTCTAATTGTTGATGGTCATACATATATTTTCACTGTCATCCCCGTCCCGTCGCTCGCGAGCGACGGGAGGGATCTGACAAGTTAAGCACAAGATTTTCTTCCCCGGCGTGCCGGGGGAATTTACTTTTTGTTATTATCGGTGCTAGATTCCCGCTTGCGGTCTCGCTAAAGCTCAACCTTGCGGGAATGACAAATCAATTTCTATCGGAGCATGGTCTGAGCCCAAAAATTTATCAAAAATTTCGGCCTGTTTAATCATATTTTTAAGTCTATCGGAAACCAGGAAATAGTCAATCCGCCAACCGATATTTCGACGCCGAGCGCCGGCTCGAAACGACCACCAAGTATATTGGATTTGCTTAGGGTTTTGAAAGCGGAAACTATCAATAAAACCGGCCTTAATAAACTTAGTAAAGTCCTCTCGTTCTTCGAGCGTAAACCCGGCCGAACCCTCATTCTCTTTCGGTCGAGCGAGATCAATCGCTTCATGAGCGACGTTAAAATCACCGGTAATTATCAAAGGCGATTTTTTATCAAGTTTCTTTAAAAAAGCTAAAATTTCCAGATTAAATTCTTGTTTATAATCCAAGCGCGATAATTCATGATTGGAATTGGGAAAATAAGCGTTTAAAAAATAAAACTTCTTAAATTGCAAAACTTGCAAACGACCCTCAGCGTCAAATTTATCTAAAGTTAAATTGCTAATATTTAAAAGCGGGTTTTGTTTAAGCCAAGTCTTTTTTATTAAAACCGCTGTCCCACTATAACCCTCGCGCCGAGCGCCGTTAGTTAATAATGTATAACCCGGAAATACCAATTTTAAAGCTTCTAATTTAGCTTCGGAAATCTTGATTTCTTGCAAGCCTAAAATATCCGGCTTAGCCGTTTTTAAAAGCTTGGCCAATTGGCCTTTAGCCAAAACCGCCCGTAGGCCGTTAACGTTCCAAGACATGATTTTTGCCATAGTCGGGTTTCAAAAAAAATGTTATAATCTAAACATCCTAAGCATACTAAAAATTAAGCTTTTTTTCAATGGGAATTCAAGAACGCGCCAATTGGCTCGAACGCCAAGCTCGCTATAAAACTCGCCCCCGCTGGTATAAAAAATGGTGGGGAATTTTGATTTTAATTATCTTATTTTTGTTTTTGATTTTACTGGTTGGTTCCGGTATTTACGTTTGGCAACAAGCTAAAGAAATTTCCGCCAATAATTTTTATTTTCAAAAAACGGCCGAACAAAAAACTCAAAAAGAATTAGTCGAGGGTTTCGGCGAAAATTGGCTCGGTACTTCAACTCCGAAGTTAACTATAGTCGAGTTCTCGGATTTCGCCTGTCCTTATTCAAGAGAATCGGCTCCGATCGTTCGCGAAGCCGCCCTGATGTATGGCCAAAATATAAAAATAATTTTCCGCGACTTTCTCGGTCATGAAAATTCAATGGATCTGGCCAATGCCGCTCGCTGTGCCGGCGCCCAAAATAAATTTTGGGAAATGCATGACCTATTATTTAGTAAACAAGATCAAATTACTGTCGCCGATTTACCGAGTTTAGCTAAAGACTTAGGCCTTGATGTTGATCGTTTTAATCAATGTTTACAAGCTAAAACCTATGATCCGATTATTACTCAAGATTATTACGACGCCGCTCGTTTAGGCGTCGCCGGCACTCCGACTTGGTTTATAAATAGTTATAAAGCTCAAGGAGCGATTAACCGCGCCGATTTTCTAAAATTAATCGCCGAGGTTTTGAATAGTGCGCCCGCTAAGGGCGCTGTCATCCCCGCGAAAGCGGGGAACTAAACTTTTTGTGTTATGATTTCACTTCGTTTTCATGGCCGGGGTGGCCAAGGCGTTGTCACCGCCGCCGAACTTTGCGCTATCGCCGCCTTTAAGGCCGGCTTGTTTAGCCAAGCGATTCCCTTTTTCGGGGTTGAACGCAGTGGCGCCCCGATTCAATCTTTCGCCCGGATTGATAAAAGTCCGATTCGTTTACGCGAACATATTTATGAACCAAATGTAATAGTAGTCCAAGACGAAAGCTTACTGGCCTCAACCGATATTTTATTCGGCGCTGACGCCAAAACTTTAATTGTTATTAATTCCGAAAAAACTGCCGGCACCTTAGCCAAAGAAATTAGCGCTGATAAGATTCAAAGCTTTAAACCGGCGCCCAAAAGTATTATCTCGGCGCCGGCTACTAAAATCGCTTTGGAAATTTTTAAAAAGAATATTGTTAATACTACGCTACTCGGCGCTTTAATCGATAAAATTCCCGGTATCACTTTTAAATCCCTAGAGTCGGCTATTAAAGCCAAATTCGGCGATAAAGGCGAAGCTATAATTTCTCAAAATATTATAGCTATTAAAAAAGTTTCCGAAACTAAATAATCATATGGCGAATACCAAAAGATCTAAAAAAAATATTGTTGTCGCTCCAAATTCAGCTTTAAAAAATAAAACTGGAGCTTGGCGAACTTTTAAACCTCAAGTTGATTTAGCTAAATGTATTGGATGTAGCGTCTGCGTTAAAGTTTGCCCCGAAGGCACAATTGATTTGATCGATATTAAAGGTCAAAAAAAATCACAAATTAATTATGACTATTGTAAGGGTTGCGGGGTTTGCTCTGCCGAGTGCCCGGTTAAAGCGATTATCATGAATTTAGAAAAATAATTATGTCTACCAATTCCCAAAGTTCTCAAAGATCCCAACGATCTCAAAGATCTCAAAAAGCTCAGCTCCTCGAAGGCTCCCGAGCTATCGCTTTAGTTATTAATAACATAAATCCCGCCGTGGTCTCCGCTTACCCAATTACCCCTCAAACCCATATTGTCGAGGATTTAGCCTCTTTTAAGGCTAGCGGCCGCGCCGACTATGAGTATTTAAGGGCCGAAAGCGAATTCGCGGCCGCTTCGATAGTGCTCGGAGCTAGCGCCGCCGGCGTCCGGACTTATAGCGCCACTTCGTCCCAGGGCTTATTATTGATGGCTGAAGTTGTTTATAATATCGCCGGCATGCGTTTGCCGGTCGTAATGACTGTCGCTAATCGGGCAATTTCTGGACCGATTAATATTTGGAATGATCAACAAGACATTATGGCTGTCCGCGACAGCGGTTGGATTATGTTATTTGCTGAAGATAATCAAGAAGCGATTGATCAACATATTATCGCCTATAAGTTAGCTGAAAAGCTTAAATTACCGGTCTTTGTTAATGTCGATGGTTTTGTTTTAACTCATTGTTATGAACCGGTAGTAATCCCAACCACAAATGAAATTAAAAAATATTTACCAAATTATAAACCAACTCTAGGCGAATATTTAAACCCCTTAAAACCGGTAACTCTTGGTGCTTTCGCTTCCCCAGCCGATTATTTGGAAATTAGAATGGATTTGCATCAAGATTTATTAGATAGTTTAAAAATTATCAACCAAGAATTTGTTGATTATCATAAAAAAGTTAGACCAATTATAAAAAATAAAAAAGTTTTAATTGATAACGGCCTAATCGAATATTACGGACCAGCCAAACCAGAATTAATTATTATCTCCTTGGGCTCGGTTATCGGCACAATTAAAGATACAGTTGATGAATTGAAAAATAAAATCGGCGTTTTAAAAATAAAAACCTATCGCCCTTTCCCGGAAGCGGAAATTAAAAACACCGTTAAAAAATTGGGTGCTAAAAAAATTATTGTGATTGAAAAAGCTTTAAGCCTCGGCGCCGGCAATCCAATAGCCGTTGAAATTAAATCGGCCCTCTTTGATTTGAATACTAAAGTTTTTGAACAAGCCCTCGGACTTGGCGGTCGCGATATTACTAAGACTATGCTTAAAAAAATAATCAGTGATATAATTAAATTATAATCATATGGCTTTGAAATCTAAAAAAATAATAAGCGCCTTAAGCCTTGTTTTATTTTTGGCTTTTGGAGCTTTACCGGCCTTGGCCGGAACCAAGACGGTCGGCGATACTTGCAACAGTTTAGATTCAGAATGCAAAGACGGCTTGGTTTGTAAAAGTAATCCAAGCGATGGCGGGGATACTAACGTTTGTGCCCCAGGCACGGGAACTGCCGGTAATGGCGATCGTTGTATTTCCGAAGACTCGGAATGCAAAACCGGTCTAACTTGTCAAAGTAACCCGGCCGATAAAGGTGAAACTAATATCTGCAGTGATATTGGTTCAACTGTCGGCGACGGTAGTCGCCCAATTTCCGCCGACCTGCAAATGAAACAACAGGTGGTAATTCCCAACAGTATTTATACCGGTTTAATTACTTTTAAAGATGGTACTGCCCCAATCGCTCTTTACATTAAAGATATTTATCATTATGGCGTTAGTATCGTCGGCATCTTAGCCGCGATTATGTTAATGATCGGCGGAGTAATTTGGCTAACTTCCGAAGGTTCTTCAGGAAGAATTGAACAAGCCAAGACGATGATTTTCGCTAGCTTATCCGGTTTATTCTTAGTTCTATCTTCATATATTCTACTAAGCGTTGTTAATCCTGATTTAGTTAATTTTAGAATTCGTGAAATTCCGGCGATTGCCAGAATTCAATACGCTGAATGTTGTAAGTCTGGCGCCGATGGTGGTTTACTTAGAGAAGTTATTAAAATTGATTCGAAAACCGGTCAAAAAGTTTGTACCGGTAGTGTCGGTTCCGGTTGCAAACTGGGAGCTGATTTTAATGACTACTGCACCAACCAAGTCAAAGGCACTACTTGCGCCGAAGGCCAAATCTGTATTAACCTCAAAGGTTCTTCTTATGATTGTCAAAAAGTAATTGGTTGTAGCGCAACTTGTGGTTTAGATAAAAATTCTAACGGTTATTGTTTTGATAGCGCTCCAGAAGGCTATAAGTCTTGTAGCACCGACCAAAAATGTCCAGACGGCCAATCTTGTTTTGGCGCAGCTCTAACCAAGGGCCAAATATGTAAAGGAATAACCACTGGATCATCCATCGGGAAATGGTCCTTGTATATAGGTGGAGGAGTTGTCATCGCCGCCGGAGCAGTTACCGGAATCTTTACTGGCCTCACAACTACCGTTATTGGTGCGGCGGCCGGAGGAGCTATGATATCCGCTGGTGCTACCATGGGACAAAACCAAGGGATCTGCGTCCCTGATAAAAGTTGCGCCGGCATAGTAGCTGGATACAAACTAAATGACACTGACTGTGGAGAAAATTTATTTTGTTGCGGGGTTGATGATCCAAAAACTTATATGTGTAAAACCGCTACTCATGTCGGTGTTGAAGAAGGCAAGCCTTGCGATTTTCTTAATACGATTACCGGTAAATCCGACCAAGGAATATGTAAAAATGGAGCTTGCCAAACAGCCTCTTCTGCAGAAAAAAATTGCGCTAATCAATGTAGAAATTCTGATAACAGCAATCTAGCGGATGGAACTAGTTGTAAGGCAATTAATTGTCCTGGCGGCGATCCAAATACTGGATATTGTTTAAATGGCGTATGTAACCCTTGCGTAGCTGTCGCAAATGATTGCTTTGCTGGCAGAAACGCTAACCCTTGCGCAGATATTAGTGGACATTGTGGCGACAAAGCAGATACGGGGTCCGGCACAAAAGGATATTGCCAACACTTTGAAGCCCTAATTGTAGATGGATTAATCCAAAAAACTGGATATTATTGCAGACAAGATACCAATTCAAATTTTGGTAAAAACTGCCCAGACACTAGTCAATGTGACGGAACAATTTTAGGTAGTCCAATGTGCTGTGTCCATACTCATGGAATAATGGTTAATTCTTGTGTCCCTAGATCATGGACTCTTAATACATCAGGCAAAGACGCATTAGATTGCGCAACTAAATAAAACCAAAATGCTAAAAAATAATTCAAAAAAATATCTCCTCTCCCCCGGCGCCAACTCTTGCGCCGGTTGCGGTGAATTAATCGCGGTTCGAGCCGCTGTCCGCGGGCTTGATAAAAATACTATCGTCGTTAACGCCACCGGTTGTTTAGAAGTAACTTCAACTGCCTATCCTTTAAGTTGCTGGGGTTTACCTTGGGTGCATTCTTTATTTGAGAATGCTTCGGCCTTAGCTTCCGGCATTAAAGCGGCTCTCAAAAATAAAAATACTAAAGTTGTAGCTTTCGGCGGGGACGGCGCGACCTTCGATATCGGGCTTGGACTTTTAAGCGGAGCCTGGGAAAGAGGCGATGATTTTTTATACGTCTGTTTTGATACCGAAGCTTATTCCAATACCGGTTTTCAAGCTTCGGGCGCAACTCCGCTTGGCGCCAATACTTCAACCGCGCCGGCTAGTTTAGATAAAAATCATTTTGCCGTCGGTTCCGAGCAAAGAAAAAAAGATATGATCGCGATTGCTTTAGCGCACGGCTTAAATTACGTCGCTTCTAGTACCGCCGGTTTTCCGGACGACATTACCGCCAAAATTAAAAAAGCTCTGAGCCTTAAAGGCCCGAGTTATATTCAAATTTTATCACCTTGCGTCCCGGGTTGGAAAATAAATTATGACTCGGCGGTTAAACTAGGAAAACTAGCTGTTCAAACAGGACTTTATCCCTTACTCGAATATGAAAATGGAGTTTTAACTAAAGCTACCAAATTAAATAAAATAACTCCAGTCATAGATTATCTTAAAGCTCAAGGTCGCTTCGCTCACTTGTTCAAAAATGAAGAGGGAGCAAAAGAATTAGACAAAATTCAAGAATTAGCCAAGGCTAATATCGCCAAATATAAATTGAATTAAAATGTTTCGAGTCGCCAAAAATAAACTGCTAATTTTAATCGCTATTTTAATTGCGAGTTTCTTTTTGGCAACCCCAACCCTGGCAGTCGGACCGATTCAAGCGGTCGAAGATGCCAATTCAAAAATAATTAATCCGCTTGATAATTTACAAGTTAAAATTCCCGGCCTCGAAGCTTTCTCGGCTACAAGTAAGATGGGCACTTGCACCACCACCGAAGGACAAACTACTTGTGATATGCCCTGGATCGCAATTTATATTAAAGCGATAGCTAATTATTCCTTCGGCATTATCGGATTCCTGGCGGCTATAGTTTTAATGATTGGCGGGGTAATTTATTTGGCTTCCGCCGGTAATACCGATCGCATCAGCACCGCTAAAAAATTTATCGGCGGTAGCCTAACCGGACTTTTGTTAGGACTGGCCAGTTTTATCTTACTTAATGAAGTTAATCCCGACCTAATAAGATTAAAATCAATTAGACTAAATATTGTGCAGAATGAATCAGTCTTCGATAAAACCGCTTTTGAATCGACGTCATTATATATTACTGTCGGTAAATATTGTGGCTGTATTGACTGGAAAAGCCTAACTTTCGCCAATAGCAAATTAAAAACTACCGATCAAATTCAAGCAGCTATTAAAGCTTTGAATCCTAATTCCCCTCTAACTATTTACAGCCAACAAATATTAACCTCAGCTAAAAAATATGATATCGATCCGGCTTTAATGCTAGCTAAATTAAATGTAGAGAATGGCTTAGCTACTGCTCCAAGCGGGGTTTTTAAAGTTTATAATAACTTAGGCAGTATTACCTGCAACTCGCAAAATTCTACCGGTCAAAATTGGACCTGTGCGACTGATCAATATACCAAACGTTATTGGAGAAAATATGCTAATTTCGGTGATAGTATTGACGATTACTTTTCGTACATGAAAAATAGCAAGATCATGCAGGGATCAACTAGCGTTAGAGAAATGATTTCTAAATATGCTCCGCCTTGCGACAATAATGACACCACTCATTATATAGATTCGGTAATGAGCGGGCTAGCCAGATATAATCAAAACGCCGCCCAAGACACATCTCAAAGTATAAGTTGCACCCAAAAATGTTGGGAAATTTGCACTGCCTGCAAAAATGCCGGCAAAACCTGTGACTCCGCTACCGGTCTATAAGCCCTTATCCATCGCTTTATTCGCGAGCGCATCGGCGGCCGAATTTAATTCTCGGCGAATATGAGTATAAGTAATTTTTTTGAAAGCTAAAGACAAATTATAAATTTTTAAAAACAAAGGCGCTAAGTCTTTGTTTTTAACTTTGTATTCCCCTCGAAGTTGTTTAACGATTAATTCACTATCAGCAAAAATATGAATATTTTCCGCGCCTAATTTCTTGGCCTTTTCCAAAGCGAAAATTACCGCTTGATACTCGGCTTGGTTATTAGTCGCTTTACCTAAAAATTCCGAAACCTCGGCGACTACTTGTTTATTTTCATCGTAAAGGACGGCCCCGATTCCAGATGGCCCAGGATTTCCGCGTGCCCCGCCGTCAGTGTAGATAATGAGGGATCTTGGGGATCCTTGAGAACTTTGGGATCTTTGAGATAGCTCAGGCATATTATTGTGATTTTATAAACTTTATTAACAAAAAGGCTACTTTATTTATTTCTTCTAATAATTTATTATGATCATTTTTTGAAATATAATTTAAATCGCAAGCAACTTCGGAAAAACAATCTAATTCCACTAACGACCCCCTAGCTATATTAAAAAAATTACATCTATCCTTTTTGGCCATTCTAGAATTACCTTCGGCAATATTTGCTAAAACGGAATATGATGCCCTTCTCATCTGGGACACCATAGCAAATTTCTCTTCGACTGGAAAATTTTTCGTTAATCTATAAACTAATAAAGTTAGATCTTTACTTCTCTGCCAAACCAATAATTGTCTAAATGTATTTCTATATTCCATAATCTCAAAGTTCCCAAAGATCCCAACGATCTCAAAGATCTCAAAACTTAATATCAATAATCTTCAACTGTGGCTCAATCTTGCCATTAAATTCATTAAGCTCTAAATAATAAGCTAAATCAATTTTTTGACCGATTTGAATATCAGCATAAGCTTCGCTTTTGCCAAAAGCAATCGCAAATAAACCGCCAACTTTAATTTTAATATGCTCATTCTCCTTTCCCATCCTAACTATATCTTGCACCAAAACTGAATAAACCGCAAATTTCGGTCGCGGATTATTTTGTCCACACGGTTCTAACTTCTCTATCTCTCTAAATAATTTTAAATCAATCTCGGCCGGATTTAATTCAGCGTCAATCTTTAGTTTTGGAATTAATTCTTGACCAGCTAATTTAGCTTCCGCAATTTCAGTAATTTTATTTTTAAATTTAGCTAATTTCTCATCGCTATAAATTGAGAAGCCACAAGCCATCGGGTGACCACCATACTTATCTAAGAATTCTTGAGCTTCTTCAAGGGCTGAGATCAAATTAAATTCCTCGATACTCCGGCCAGAGCTTTTATAACCAAGTTCAGTCTTAGTAATAATGAAAACTGGCCGATAATATTTTTCAGTTAAACGCCCAGCCACCAGTCCAATCACGCCCTCACTCCAAGGCTCACTGGAAAACTCCGAGGAAGCCAAAATAATCGGCGGTAAATTATCCTTATCAACCTGCTTTTCAACTTGAGCCGTGATATCTTGAGTAATTTTTTGTCGTTTACTATTTTTATCATTCAAATCAGTCGCTAGTTTTTGAGCTTCAGACTTATCATTAGTCAATAAAAGTTCTAAAGCAGTGCTAGCGTGCTCCAAACGACTGGCCGCGTTTAAACGCGGACCAATTTGAAAACCAATATGCCCGGCGTCCAAGGGCTGACCTTTTTGCCTGATACCGGCGACTTTTAATAATTCTTGCAAACCCAATCGTTTAGTATTATTTAAAACTTCTAAACCTTTTTGCACCAAAACTCGATTTTCACCCAAAAGACTAACCATATCAGCCACTGTCCCAATCGCCACTAAATCTAAACTGCGTTTTAAAATTTTTTGCTTAGTTGATTCTTCCAAACTACTCTTAGCCAACAAGGCTTCAACTAATTTATAAGCCATGCCCACTCCAGCTAAATTTTTAGCCGGATAATCCTCGGACTTATCAGCGCAATCAATAGTCAAGCAGTCGGCAATCTCTTCGGAATTTTCCGGTAAAGCGTGATGATCGGTAATTATAATTTCCAAACCTAATTCGGCAGCATAATCAATTTCCGATTTATTTCTAATTCCGGTATCAACCGTAATCACTAATTTATAATCCTCTTTAGCAAAATTTTCCAAAGCCTTTTTATTCAAACCATAACCTTCGCTAATTCTGTCTGGCAAATAATAACTGGCCTTAGCTTTTAAAGTTTCTAGGGCTTGATAGAGCACAGCCGTAGCGGTTACGCCATCAGCATCATAATCACCATAAACCATGATTTTATTACCTGCCTTAATATGAAATATCAAACGATCAACAATTTTAGCCATATCGCGAAAACGCGCCGGATCATAATCGGCCGGCTCGGCACCTTCTAAAAAAGTTTTGATAGCTTCAGAATTTCCTAAACCACGATTATAAAGCAATTGCAAAACTAGCGGATTGTAAGCCGGGTTAGAGCTAATTATTTTTTGATCAATTTTTGGAGATAAATACCATTTCATATTTTTTTGTCATCCTCGCGAGCCCCTTCGTAGCCCGAAGGGCGAAGAGGGGCGAAAGCGGGGATCTAACAAGTGAAGCACGAGAACTTCTTCCCCGGCATGCCGGGGGAATTTACTTTTTGTGATTATCAACGCTAGATTCCCGTTTGCGCCCTTCGACTCATACTTCGACTCGCTGCGCTCGCTCAGTATTCGCTCAGGGCTTACGGGAATGACATACTTCAAGCTTATTTCATAAAAGCCGCGCCGATAGTCCAGGCAGTCATGCTAAAAATAACTAAAATCGAAACTACGATCCAAAAAACTTTAATCACTTGTTTTCTTTTTATTTTCATAATATTATTAACGTTTTAAAATTTTTACAAAAGTATCGGGCGGGATATCAACCGTTCCCTTGCCCATCGCCATCATTTTCTTTTTACCTTTCTTTTGTTTCTCTAATAATTTCTTTTTTCGCGAAACATCACCGCCGTATAATTTGGCTGTTACGTCTTTACGCATCGCCGACAAATGCTCAGCGGCGATAATCTTACTGCCAACGGCGGCTTGAATCTTTAAAACAAACATTTGCCGATCGAGCGTCTCTTTCAAAATATTAACGATTTTTTTACCCTCCCGAAAAGCGTCATCGCGATAAACAATTGTTGCCAAAGACTCAACCGGCTCCTCGGCCACTAAAATATCAAGTTTGACGACGTCAGCTTCGCGATATTCGAGATAATCGTAATTAATCGAAGCATAACCGGCACTGACGCTCTTAATCTTATCATAAAAATCAGTTAAAATCGCGGCCATCGGAATTTCATAATGTAATAAAACTCGCGATTCGGAATTATCAGCCGAAATATATTCGGTGTTCTTATAAACTCCCCGTTTCTCTTGGGTTAATTGCATAATATTGCCCAAATAATCTTTAGGCACGACAACATCAAGCCTAACCCACGGCTCTTCGATCCTTAAAATTTCCGAAGGATCCGGTAATCTTTGTGGGGTTCGAATAGTTTCTTCGTCGCCGTTAGTTTTAAAAACTTTATAAGCGACGCTTGGCACCGTCACGATAATATCTAATTTATATTCCCGGCGCAAACGTTCTTGAAAAATTTCCAAATGTAATAAACCTAAAAAACCGCAACGGAAACCAAAACCTAAAGCGTCGGATCGTTCCGGTTCATACACCAAAGCGCTATCATTCAATTTTAATTTCTCCATTGCTTCGCGCAAATCTTCAAGTCCGTCGCCCTCGCTTGGAAAAATTCCGGCGAACACCATTGGTTTAACTTCTTTATAGCCAGCCAGAGGCGCCGTTGCGCCGTGACTACTTAAAGTCACCGTATCGCCAACGCGACATTCACCGACGGCTTTAAAACCAGTGACGATATAGCCAATCGAACCGGCCGGCAAAGATCCGGTTGATAAATAGTCAGGTTTAAAAACGCCAATATCTAAAACTTCGCTCACCGCCTTGGTCGCCAATAATTTTATTTTATCACCTTTGTGAAAAGCGCCGTCAAAAATTCGCACGTAAGCGACAACACCTTTATATTCGTCGTACTTAGAATCAAAAATTAAAGCTCGGGGTGTATCAACTTCAGCTAATCGCGGCGGACGCCCGACGGCAATCACTTTCTCTAAAATTTCCTTAACGCCGGCGCCGGTCTTTCCGGAAGAAGCTAAAATTTCATCATCCCGACAACCCAATAACTTCATAATTTCCTTTTTAGTTTTAGGCACATCAGCCGCCGGCAAATCAATTTTATTAACCACCGGAATAATTTCTAAATTTTGTTCGAGAGCTAAATACAAATTAGCCAAAGTCTGAGCTTGAATCCCTTGAGTCGAGTCAACCAAAAGCACGGCGGTTTCAACCGCCGCTAAAGATCTTGAAACTTCATAAGAAAAATCAACGTGACCGGGCGTATCAATTAAATTTAATTGATAACCCTCAAAATTCATGGTTACCGGTTGTAATTTAATCGTAATCCCCCGCTCGCGCTCGATATCCATCCCGTCGAGCAATTGGGCTTTCATATTACGCTTCTCAACCGTCCCGGTGATTTCGAGCATCCGGTCAGCCAGCGTCGATTTGCCGTGGTCGATATGAGCCAAAATCGCGAAATTCCTGATTTTATTTATTCCTTCTATCATTTAGGTTTTTTAAACATTTATTTAAATCTGATAATCTTTTCTTGTGTTTTAAATATGGCTTTATTATAATTAACAACTTTTCAAGAGAATCAGCTCTACTGACCCTAACTCTCCATAAATCCTTATTATACTTATAGCCATATTTAAT
>Ga0073936_10006917_pt1 | contig 14806 bp, 12 predicted proteins | sample AliMusrvi5mmetaG_FD_87041 | JGI IMG/M metagenome (GOLD analysis project Ga0073936, IMG submission 87041) | Freshwater lake bacterial and archeal communities from Alinen Mustajarvi, Finland, to study Microbial Dark Matter (Phase II) - Alinen... | ecosystem: Environmental > Aquatic > Freshwater >... | reverse complement strand
GCATGGGGCTATCTCCTTTGGTTTAGGGCTCGTCAAAGCCCGGTTGTTTGTAGCGACCAAAGAATACCTCATGCCACTCGTTTTTATAACCCTGAATTTACAGGGATTTTAAGACATAACCTGCCATTACCTCTAAGTTCGGTCTCTTTAGCGCTGTCTCTAAAAGTTATCTTGGAAAACTCATAACCCACATAATTATTCATGGGCACATCCCTTCCGCTAATAACAGTGCTGAACAACAACGCATCCCCGTCGCTCGGCCTGCTGCCCCACCAGTTACCGATACTGCTGAAATTGTTATCAATAAGTGAAAGTCCGAGCCACTTACGTTCCGCGGTAAACGCCGGAGTCACGGGTGAAAAAACGAGGGATAGGATCGCGACAAGCGAGAGAAGCTTTTTCATGAGGTCTCCTTCAAGATATCCGGGTGAAAAAAGAAAACAAGTGCTTTCATTTTTCGGCAAAAACTCGGAAAATCTGATGGCGGATTCTAAAATACCCCTACCCTGCGGGGCAAGACATTAAAAGACGCGGTCGTAGCGTGATCCCTTCACAGGACTTGCCGAGCGGCCGTCCGCAAGCTTGAGCCCTCAAAAATAAAAAAAAGACCTAAAGGCCTTCGGCTTTTCCATGTGGCTCTCCGAGCTGGCCGGAAACAAGGACCTCCGGGCTCAGAGTAAAGGCAGTTTATTGAAGTATCGTAGGGCTCAAGGCTCCCGCTCTTACCTTGAAGAGGTGCGCCGCCGGCATTCAGCCCATCAAGAACGAGCAGCTGATCGCGAGAATAGGGGGCTCACAATATTCCAAAAGCGGCACGCAATGCCACCGCTGGGCGCGGTATAATTCATGAGATTCCCGCGAATGTTTCCAAAGATCCAGACCTCACCCTTCGCGAGATCACCGCCCTCCGAAATATTATCCCAAGTGTAAGAGCCTCCCTCATTATCCGTGAACGTGACCGTGCGGATAGAGCTTTTAATCTCGGCCTTTTTTTGCGGGGACCCGCCTTCAAAATCCGCCATTCTCCGGAGGACATACTTCCCTTGCGCTGTAACGATTTCTTGCAGGTAGGGACTAAAAGTCGAAAAAACACCGCCCTGATCATCGCCCTCGTTTTCTACGACGTGATACCGGTACCGTGAACCGCTGCCGGCAGCTAAAATAAATCCGCTGCGGTAGGAACAATTGCGTGACTCCGCGGAGGAGTTAGAGCAGGACCAAACGGAATCCTGCGTATACATGGAAAGGGTCAAGAGACTCGCGGCCTGATCCCGCGCGAGCAAATCTTTCGCCGCCGCCTCGATAGCGCACATATTGACCATCACAGAAAATCCTCCTTTGACCTCAGGCGACGGATTTTCCGCATTCACAACGGAGTGAAATACCGCCCCGGATCCGTCACAGGCTTCGGCAGCAGAACCCAAAGAAGCTTTCAGGAAGCAACCCCAACACAACAAAACGATCCCACAGATGAACTTTGCGTGCCGGGGCCTGATCCACCGCGCTCTACTTTTCATTGAGCTCACATTCCCGGATCGCGGAGATAGCGTCAGTATAATTGTGGGGACGCCCAATGTATTTGTCGGCTCCCTGAATCCGGCTCGATTCGCCGCAGTTCAGACCTGAGTAGGTATAGACAATAATGGGTATTCGCCGGTTCCGCGCTATTCCCGCGGTTTTCGCGACAAGGAGCTCCCTTAGCCGGGAGATCAGATTGCCGTCGTCTTCTTCCAACTGCACGTATTCCACGATCAGAAAATCCGGGCCGTTCCCCGCCTCGATTTCACGATCCACAGACTGGATGTCCTCAACGACCGTCACCCGGTAGCGCTCGCGGCGAAACGCCTCCACCATCCCCGAAGTGCTGGGAAGCTCTTTGCGGTCCATTATGAAAACGATCTTTTCCTTACCGGAGTTAAGAATGCGGTCTATTTCCTTCATGAGATGCGCGATCTCAAAAGGCTTGGTGATAAACCCATCCGCGTCAATCGCCTTAAATACCGGCTCCAGTTCCAGCCTTGCCGTGACCACCAAAACAGGCATCTTGCTTCGCCCATAAAGCGTTGTGATTTCCCGGTAAAACTCAAGCCCGTCTTTTTTGGGCATATTGATATCCAGGAGCACAAGATCCGGGCGCATATCTTTGATGATGGCGAGGCCGGCCTCTCCGTCATGCGCTGCCAGCGTGCGATAACCTTCTTCTTCAAGAAAAGGCCTGAGCAGATCCACATATTCCCGTTCGTCATCCAGGATCAGAATGGTCTTTTTTTCTTTCATGCTCAGCTATGCTCCTTTTCGCTTCGCGTGGAATAAAAAGAATCTAGGATGCCTGGGCAAGGCTTTCGGATGTATTGTTTGAAATCACCTTGAGAGCAGGAGCCGGCCTTTCTGTGCTCCTGCTGACAATGGGAACAATGATTCTTTTTTCGATCCCGTCAGCGGATTCTGCATGGCAGTCATAAGTGAACTTTCCATCGGGAAGGGCATAACGGAAGGAGAAAGTCCCGTCGGGACGCAACTGGACCGGCTGCCCCTGCATGGCGACCTGAGCATCAGGTTCTGTCCCGCCGTAAATAATTAATTCACACTCAAGCCAAAACCGGAAGTCTCTCTTCTGGATCTTGACCGGGCTCGACAAGCTGGATACAGCCCCGGCGCCGGACCCTGAAGTAATGGCGTTCTTAAAGCGTTCTTCCATGAGACGGGTCAATTCTTCGGAACTCTTACCGACCTCAAAACCGCCGGAAAGAGCGTACATCTTATCGAAGTCAATGCTCATCCACTGGTCATCGATGATCTCCGACATCCCCGAACGAGGCGTAGTCACTCGATTGGAGCGCGCAAGACCGCGGAACCGCCCATCCTTATGCAAGAGTCCGATCTCCGCGTAGTAATCGTGATTCGGCTGAGTATTGAAATACCAGCACCGGACCCCATCCCGCAAAACGATATCCGTGAGCGTCTTTTTACCTTTCTTATCAGTGATATCATAGACCCGAAGAACGGATGCCACAGAATCCCAACTACCGCCCAGTTTATTCAGATGTTTTTTCTGGTGAACATCCTGGATCTCCCAGTAGACATAGGTCGAGTAAGGGTCGCGGACAAGAAGGTAGATATCATTATCCCCGTAATTATCCGGTAACTCTTGTGGCCGGGAAGGACTGACTTTTTTCGGTGATGGACTCACTGCTAACGGAGGGAAGGGGACTGCACCTGGCGAGCTTTTCTCTGAATCTGAAGACGCTACCTTTACTTCATCGGTAGAGATTCGGGCCGCAGCTTTGATCGCCAGCAACCGCTTGTCGCCGGCGGCCTTCTCTTTTTCGGTCTGTTTCCGGAAAGAACTGTCGGCCTTTTTTTCTTTTTTTTGTTTTTTTGAAAAATCAAAAAACCCCATACCTTAGGCGACGTCAACAACGGAATTAGACGCGCCAAAAGGATTAGGGACTTCCCTTCCGGGCTGAGGATCGTTCACCCACTCACCATCCTTAAAAAAACGGTATTCATAGCAGCCGGGATCCAGGGAAAGTGAAACGCTCCAGAAGCCGGAAATATCTTTTTTGAGCTTTGCGGCGTTCACATCCCAGCTGTTGAATGTTCCCGCAACGCTCACTTTCTTTGCCAAGGGGGCCTTGAAACTGAATTCCACGGGTACTTTTTGACTAACACTCCTTTTGCCCTTTGCCGGGCTGATCTTTTCCGCAGATGAGCCTATTGTATCCTGCTGTGCTTTTTTCTTCCCCGCCATATTTTCCTCCTGTGATTTAAAATCCTTTAAAAGCCCGGCTGCGTTAAAAATGCTCTTTCAATAGCGAATATCAAATCCAAAGGGGAAAAAGGCTTTTTCAAATAACCCTGGACCCCCGGCATGCCAGGGAGATAGCTGCGGGAGTTGCCTCCCTCTTCTGAGGAGATTAGAAAAACGGGAACCCGCGCTAAATTGAGATAATTTTTAAGAGCGGCGACTATGTCTATGAGGTTCTGCTGGATGAGCTCCAGGGAAAGAATGATCACTGCGGGATTCTCTTTCTTCGCTTTTTCAAGAACATCGCGTTCATGGTCTACAGACACCATCTGAAAACCGCACGAATATAAAGCCCGGTCGATCCCGCCGACGAACTTTTTATCGTCATCCGCGATTACAACTTTCCTCAGCATAAGCCGAACCCCTTGGATTTTGCTCAGACGGTACTCTGAGATTCCCGATCAAATCTTCTACAACCTCTGAGGAATCGTACCCTCCAGAAAAGACTCTAGCAATAGGACAAGTGTCCTACAGGCGGTGCGGGGTAAAAGATAATGGGGGGGGGGACTGCCAGAGGCTACTGCGGCAAATCGGAAGGGGGATGAACAATGCCCACTCTTTCCAGGAACCGGACAAGATCAGCCACGGAGGGCATCTTCAATTTTCTCATGAGGCGGCTGCGGTGTATTCGGACTGTTTTTTCTTCAATGCCAAGATCCGCCGCTATTTGCTTGTTTAACTTCCCGGTGATCATCTGACGCATAACATCCTGTTCCCGGGGAGTCAGCGTGTTGATCAAAGCCTGGATCTTCTTTTTTTGAATCGCTTGCTCTTCAATCAGACAATCCCGGACAAGCGCTTTGGCAATCGCCCCGAAAAGAGTTTCCATGTCAAAGGGTTTCACGAGGAAATCCACCGCCCCGTTTTTAACCGCCTTCACGCTCATCGGAATATCGCCATGCCCACTGATAAAAACAATGGGCGGCATCCCCGCTTTTTCCAAAAATCCGTCCTGGAGTGCAAGCCCGTCCATTCCAGGCAAAAAAACATCCAGGACAAGACACGCGGGATGCCGGACGGGAAGATGCTTTATGAACGCCTCCGCGGAACCGAAACCCTCGACGCTAAAACCCTTTTGCAGAATCACCCGTTCAAGGGTTCTCCTAAAACGATCGTTATCATCAACAATATAAACGTTCCCGTTCTCCTCCGTCATGCCGCCCCTTTCCGGAAAAACAGGGCGCCCAGGAACGCGGCGCCTCCGTCCGGCTTTTTTTTAACCCATTGTTGACTACCGTCAGCAAGAACGCTCAGTCCGGAAACCAGCAGCCCCATTCCGAGACCCCCGTTTGGCCGTGAACTGCCCGCCGCACCGTTCTCTCGATCTCTTTCACCAAGGACTTGGATGACTGCAGATTATACGAAGCAATTAGGCTCTTAGGTCCTGGGGAATGGTAAAAATGAATCGGCTGCCCTGGCCGTGTTCGCTCTCCACCCAAATCTTACCTTTATGGAGCTCGACAATATTCTTTGCGATCGGCAAACCAAGTCCGGTGCCTTCCTGCGTCTCCGCAGTGATTCGCTCGAATTTATCAAAAATCTTTTCTTTGGCCTTCTCCGGAATGCCTGGCCCCGTATCAGCGATCTCAAAACGGACCTCACCTCCGACCCAATCCAGCTTTACGGTGATATTTCCGCCCTTCGGGGTATACTTGATCGCATTATTGAGGAGATTAATGATCACTTCGGTTACCTTGTCCGGATCGGCCCAGATTCTTTTCTCACTTCTTTGTATCTCTTCCTTAACGGAAAGTTCTTTTTCCGCGAGCATGCTTTTATAGCTTGTCAACACCTCCCGGATCAAATCCTCCGGAGAAATACTCTCCCTGAGCAGTTCCATTTTTCCGGCCTCGATCTTCGCGATATCCAACAGATTCGTAACAAGCCTGAGCAGTCGTTCAGCGCTTCTTTTCCCATTCCCGACAAGCTCTTTCTGCTTGGGGCTTATAGCACCTATGGTTCCATCTATCAAAAGCTCCATGACCCCTTTAATGACGCACAGCGGATTTTTTAATTCGTGAGATACCATAGCGACAAACTCAGACTTCAGCAGATCGAGCTCTTTGAGTTTCTCGTTAGCGGCTTTCAGTTCTCTCATCAATAGGTTGTTTTCCATCGAGAGCCTCTGCTTCTCAAGCGCCCGGCCCAACACCGCTAAAACCTCATCCATGTTCACGGGCTTGGTCACATAGGAATAAGCTCCGCGATTCATAGATTCAATGGCAGAGTCCATGGAGGCATAGGCAGTGATCATGAGCGGGATTGTATTAGCACTGATCTTCACGACTTCTCTCAACACATCGAAACCGCTCATATCCGGCAGCTTCATATCGATCACAGCAATATTAAAAAATATTTTTTTTGCACAATCAATTGCTTCAGCGCCTGTCCCCGCACCCTCGACCTGATAACCTTTTAGCTTAAGGATATTGCCGAACGTTTTCCGGACATTCGCATCGTCATCAACGATCAAAACAGTCACCACGTTATCTTCCATAATAGATTCCTTTCGCGTCTCTATTTAGCATCAACCCGTCCGCTTCCTCAAAACGATCTCATCAACAAGTCGTATCACCCGGTCCACATCGAAGGGCTTGACCACGACAGCGTAGACGCCTTTTTCCAGGGTGTTCTCGCTAACCTCTCCCGCGAAAAAGGCGGTCATTAGAATGACTGCTAACTCCGGGTTTATTTTTTTTATTTCCTTGCACGCCTCCACCCCACCCATCACCGGCATTTTGATATCCATCAGCACAGCGTCAAAAGCCCCCCCCCTGACAAGCTCCAGGGCGCGCAAACCATTTTCCGCTTTTGTGACCGCGTAACCCTTCACGCCTAAGATTTTTGCCATCGTGTTTAAAAAATTCGCGTCATCGTCGACCACGAGCACGCTCGCTTTTTCAGCCATTCAGATTCCCCTTCGTGTATTTTTCGATCACCTCAATCAATTTTTCGACCCTCAGGGGTTTGGTCAAGACTTCGTCAACAATGCCCTCTTCCACCCAAACTTCATCGAGAAGCCTGCTTGTTTCTTCAACGCTATGTCCCGTGATCAGGATCGCCTTAACCCCCAGAGCAATCTTTTTGATATCCTTGAATGCCTCCACCCCGTTGGAACCCTCCTTCAAAAAAAGATCCAAAAGTATTAAGCGAGGGGGCTCTACCCGTGCTGAGGCGATCGCCTCAGAAGCATTATGCGCCGTAAAAACCTGGTAGCCTTTCGCGTCAAGGATGCTCTTCAACGACTTGCATTCGTTCTCACTGTCGTCGACTATCAGTATTTTGATTTTTCCTTCCATTGCCAGCCCTCCCGACACTATTACGCTTTAAGTTCATCCCGCACGTACCGGCAGCCTGACCGTGAATACAGAGCCACGCCCGACCTCGCTGAGCACGTCGATTTTGCCGCCATGCCCCTCGACGAGGGAATAGCATATCGAAAGACCCAACCCCGTGCCATTGATCTTTGTAGAAAACAAGGGCTCAAAGATCCTGGCCATGTTTGCCTCAGAGATTCCCGAACCAGTATCCTCAAAGGATACCTCAATGAAATCCCCTGCTTTTTTTGTCCGGATCATAAGCTTTCCGCCTTGCTCCATCGCCTGAAGGGCGTTACTCGCGAGATTTATAAAAATCTGTTGAATTTGAAGTGCGTCCGCGCCGATTTCATCCAGAGTCTCATCGAATTCCGTAAGGATCTCTACGCGGGGGGCGGGCACAAGCCTTGAAATCGTTTCCTTTACGATTGTGTTGATATTTACAGGATTCACCGTCGGTTTTTTAATACGCGAGAATTCCAGGAGATCGCTAATGATCTTGTTAGAACTTTCGATCTCTTCGGAAATAGTGTCGAGATTCTCCATGATCTCCGGACGAGTGGTGACAGGCTCCAGCATCCTCAAATAATAGACCACATTCTTCATGACCCCCAGGGGGTTCCGGAGTTCATGCGCCACGCTCGAAGCTAATTGCCCGATCGCAACAAGTTTTTCAGAACGCAGCATCTTCTCCTGCGCGTCCCTGAGTTCCCGGGTTCTCGCTTGAACCGTATCCTCCAATCCTTCATAGGCCTTTCCCAGCGCCTCCGCCATCCTCCTGCGTTCCGTAATATCCCGGACGATTCCGATAGAGCCCGTTATCCTGCCCTCCGGATCCTTGAGCACGCTGATGGAGATATCCACATCCAAACGTCCCCCATCCTTACGGATCATGCACGTCTCCAAATGCTGGATTACGCCTTTATCGCGAATGCCCATCAACCGGATCCTGGCCCACTCCTCATCCGGATAAAGAGAACTCAACAGCCTTTGGTGCAGGTCCGCGGGATTCATTTGCAACAGGGTCTCCGTAAAGGGATTCCAGAGAACAATTTGTTCTTTTTCATTGGCAAACATGATCGCGACTGCGGCATTTTCGAAAATGATCCGAAGCTTCTCGTCACTTTCCTTCAGGGCTCTTTCCGCCTTCTTGCGCTCGGTAATATCGATCATCACAGTCAGTAAGTACTGCTGCCCCTGGCTGCTAAGAACCTCCCCGGAGAACAGACCGTCGAGAATCGTCCCATCCTTGCGCCGGATCTGCATTTCAAACCCGATAATACGCCTCTCCGCCTGAAGTTTATTGACCAAAGCAACTTCTTGCTCAGGGGATATAAACAAAAGGATATCCTCCGCCGTTTTACCGAGAACCTCCTTCCTGGAATAACCCAGAGCCTTCAAAAAAGCATCGTTAACGTCCGCGAATCGCCGTTCCGGCAAGGCTGAGAGTGCCATGAGGGCGGGATTGTTGTGAAACAAACGCTCGAAGCGCTGCTGCTCTTCCTGTTGCGTGGTCAGGTTTTTGGAGATGCCGAAAATGCATTCTTCACCATTCCACCGGCCGAACCAAACGCGGGTCTCAACGGGCACCAAACTGCCATCCTTACGCTCCAGAGGAAGAGGGCAGCTTTCCATTTCGCCGAGGAACATGGCCGCAAAGATGTCTTCAGCTTCTTGGCGTTTGCCTGCCGGATGAAGGTCGATCAAGCGCATGCCGGCGAGTTCTTCAACGCTATAGCCCAACGTCCGAATCACGGCGGCATTTGTAAAAAGAATCCGTCCGTCCGGCGTTCCCACCATGAACATATCGGTCATCGACTCGAAGAAAGTCCGGAAATTGCCCTCGCTTTCCCGCAGCGCCGCCTCAGTCTTTTTCTGAGCCGTGATATCCCAGTTGGTGCCGATCATATGCACGGGTTTTCCGGAGGTGTCCCGCTGTACAATGGCAAGCGCGCGAATATTCCGAGCGATCCCGTCCGGCCAGAGAACGCGAAACTCGGTATCGAATTCCTTTTCACCGCGAAGCGCCCTCTGGATCTCCTCGTCGCCGCGCTGCCTGTCTTCCGGATGCAATCCGGCCTGCCATGACTCATAGGCGCCGCTAAATTGATCCTGTGAGATCCCGTAGAGATGATACATCTGGTCATCCCAAACCAGACGATTTTTGACAACATCGTAGTCCCAGATTCCCACGCCGCCCGCCCGCGCGGCCAATGACAAGCGATCCGAAACCTGTCGCAAGACCCCCTCGGCCCGCTTCCGTTCCGTAATGTCTTGGAGCGTGCCCATGACATAGGAGCGTCCTTCCTCGGATATCGTCACAAGTCCCCGGACCTCGGTCCAGATCGTCCTGCCCTTGCCCGTAACGCCCCGGCACTCCATGGCAAATCGCTCACCGGCATCCAAACACCGGATGATTTTTTCTTTCAGCGCAGGAATATACTCGGGCAAGTAGAACTTCAGTCCCTCCTCTAGCCCAGGCTGCTTCCCTTTGGGGAACTCGATTATTTCGAACACCTCCTCGGTCCACTCAAGATAATCCGTGTGAGGGTTCGCTTTCCATCCGGACAAGCGCGCGATCCGTTGCGTCTCTTGAAGGAAAAGGTTGCTCTCGATAAGCGCATTCTCCGCCTCCTTCCGCTCCGTAATATCCAGAAATGTTACAACCGCGCCTATGATCTTACCGTCCTGCCGGATGGGATAGGACCAATATTCCGCGGAAAAGCTGGTGCCGTCGCTCCGCCAGAGAACTTCGTCATCGACATGAGCTTCTTGTCCCGCCTTGAAAGCCCTGAAGATAGGACAACCGGTGACATCATACGGATCGCCATCGATACGCTTCGAGTGGATCACGTCATGCATATTTCGGCCAAGAAGTTGCTCCGGCTGTTCGTATCCCAGGATCTTCAGACAAGCAGCATTAACAAAGGTGCATAAGCCATTCTTGTCCAGTCCATAGATCGCTTCCGCGGTCGAGTTCATCAGAAGTTGCACCATATCCGAACTTTCCCGCAGCGCCTCTTCCGCCCGTTTGCGTTCGGTAATATCCCGACTGATGCCAAGAATTCCGATCAGACTTCCGTCCGGCCCCCAATAGGGCGTCTTGAGAGTATCGATCAATATTTTCCGGTCGCCCGGATAGGTGATCCATTCCTCGTTGTGCCGTGGCTCGCGCAGCCCTATCATTTTTTTGTCGTTCTCTCTGAAAAGATCCGCCGCCTCCTTGTCAAAAAGGTCATAGTCGGTTTTCCCGATAATTTCTTCCCGCGCCCGTCCGACAAGTTTGGCGAAAGAAGGATTGCAGCCAAGGTAAACACCCTGGACATCCTTAAAAAAAATAATATCCGGAATGGAGTCCAGCAAGGAGCTGATCAATCCCGCCTGCCGCCGGATTTCCTCTTCCGCCAGCTTCCGGTCCGTGATATCGCCGGCACTCCCTTCAATACCCAGGATCGTTCCGTCTTTATCCCTAAGGGGAATGACATTCGAAACGTGCCAGCGCCAAGCCCCGTCCGCGTGCTGCACACGGTAATCAATGCTTGTGTGAGGCAACCCGTTCTCGATCATTTTCCGGAAAAACAACTCGCACTTACCGAGATCCTCAGGATGAACAAATTTCTGGAATGGCCGCCCGACGACTTCGGACACGGGGTGCCCGAGCAGCGTGCTCCAGGCGTGAGAAACAAAGTTAAAAATCCCCTCGACGGTAAGCGTATAAATAATATCGTGGCTGTTTTCGATCAGAAGACGTTGCTTTTCCATATTTTCTCTAAGCGTGTTGGTTCGTTCAGCGACCAACCGTTCCAATTCTTCACGGCGGCGCAAAGTCATCCCAACCCAAAAGGCTAACGAAAACGTCAGCACCAAACCCACCAGCGCCGCCGTCCATCCCGCATGCATCGGATATAAATCTTCAAACGCTCGGTTCGGGCTTGCGATCAATGAAAAGGTCTTGCCGAAAGCAAAGATGGGATAGGCTACCGAGAAGGGTTCGGTCCTCATCTCGCTTTCGCCCGTCTTCCGGGTTGACGCGAGCTTCTCGCTGGGCTTATTCGCATGAAGTAAGAACAAATTCATGGTAACGGCACTCGATCCTTCGTTCCCGGCTATAGCCGTTTCCAGCAGAGATCCAAAACGCAATACGGCTAAAGCAAAACCCCTCAGAAGTTTTGACCCGTCGCCTTTGAAGATAGGCCGGCACACCAGGATCCCCTTCTGGTTTCCTGTTTCCTGGACCAAGGTAATGGCGTCCGTTCCCGAGACAAACCCCGTACGCTTCGCCTCATCGATCGCCGCGCGACGAACCGGCTCCGAGCCAAGGTCATAGCCAAGCGCGCATTCGTTACCGGTAATCGGCGCCACATAAAGCACCGGAAAATAAACATCGCGGCCCGTCGCGGAGGCCCGGTTTCCGGTCTTGTCCTTTTGCCAGATACCAAATTCAAACAATCCCTCTTGACGAACTTCCTGCTCGAAGTGAAGTCTATCCGCTTCAGACACGGCGGGAATCCATTCCCAGGCCTGGATCACCGGATTCCGGCTGAGAAATCCAACGAATTCTAGAAATTCTTTTTTTGAGACATTTTGCTTTCCCTCAAAAAATCGCCCCATCGCCTCCAGCTCAATCCGAGACAAGCTATGGAAGACTTCCAAAATGCGGGCCACTTGTGGCTGTGCGAACTGGAAGAATGCATCGCGATGGTGTTGACGTTCGCCCGTGTGCGCCAACCAGGCGACAGCTATTGTGAGTGTCAGTCCGATCAAAACGGTGATCACAACTTCGGCGTACCGCCACAACTTTAGCCTTGCTCGAGCCAGTACAGAAACAATCGCGATCCCCATCAAGACCAGCGTAAAAAGAAATGGCGGGAACCCCGCGAGTACCACATCCCAATCCCACGCTCGTGCGTCAATATCCATACCCAATACGGCGATCACCTTGCGGGTATGCGGGTTGATTATCGGAACCAACCCTGAGACCCGCGTGCCCCCCCGATCGATGCCCGGGCCGACAACGGCCGAGACCTGGCTGTCGAACACACGTCTAAAATCTCCCGGGTCATCACTATAGACCTGCCCCGGCGGAAAATAATCTTTCGATCCGGGAGATTCGCTGTCTATGAAAATAAACACCGTGCCATCTGGCCGCCTGCCCGCAAGATAGACAAACCGGCAGTGTGGATTGGCGGAACGGAAAGAGACAAAGTACTCCTTCAACCGCAAATAAACGGCAGAATTGAGGTCCGCCGCCGTGCCGGTAAGCGCCTGAATTTCTCCAACTTCTACTTCCCGCGTCACCAGCTGCGTCTGCTGGAGCAAATCCTCACGTTTCTCGCGGACGGCCCGAGCGACCATCCCCCAAGCAAAAAGCGCTCCGGCCAAAAAGATGACCAGAAGTGACGCCGCCACCGTCCGATTCGGGCTTTTCCCTTTGAACATTCCGGCTGCATCTTTATTTGTCAAAAATGACCCCTCTTTTTTTAATCAACACGCAATGACCGTCCGCATTATCGTCTCCCCTGCTGGATGCCATTAGTCAAATTTCGCCTCACGATGCCCTTAGCCCCCCTCACACTTAAGCAATACGACTTCTTCAAAACGACCCGTTTCAATCAGCCGGCGGCCACGGAAGGTTCTTGATCATGACGATTTCAGGAAGATGGCTTTCTCGAGGCTTCACCCATAGCACAGGATCTTTTGGGAAGAATCCGCTCTGAGCGGGGCATGCCGGCGTCTGTCCACTTCTTCTCGCGGTTCGTTCGTTAACGCAAGAGCTTAATAGAAACAAAAACGTACTTTCGGGCCAGCGGTAAAAGGGGTTATCCGGGTCAGTAATCGAAACAGGCAATCCGGTCATAGCGGCTGGAGATGTGGGCGTCCTTGAGCGCGAGATCGTAATTCGCGGTAAGCGTCGCGTTCGCTCAAACTAATCTCAGCCATAGCTCCAACCGCAGAAAACAATCTTTGTTAATTTTGTGTACGGGCCGGTACCAAAACCCAGCGAAGACTTAAGAAACAATAACAGCTCGAGCCATTGTATCTCCGCCCGCCCCGAGTCCCGGCTTTTGCTTACAGACTTGCGGGCATGGTTTCGCGCGCATAGAATGCAGCCGTCCTTTTTTATTCTGCCGTTCCCGGAGGGCATCATGGCTTTTCAAAAATCATGGCGATCAAATCTGGCCACGCTCCTGATCACCTCTCTGATCGTGCTGTCCCTCCTCGAAGCGGCTTGCCGGATCTTCGGAGGTGAGGCTCAAAGCGTTCATTATTCCAGCCCCGCTCCCGGGCCCAAAAAATCGATCGTCGCGCAGACCACTCCTGACGCGGTCCTCTACACCCTGAGAGGAACGGAACGAAGGCTGACGCCCAACGTGAGCTGCATCATCAAAAATCACCGTCTAAGCCATCAGGATGTTGAGATCGAAACGAACTCGTTAGGGTTCAGAGACGCCGAAATAGGGCCCAAAGAAAGCGATGAAATAAGGATTCTTGTTCTCGGGGATTCGATCACCTTCGGGGACTACGTCTCACTCGAGAACACCTACCCGGAACGGCTCGAAGAGCTCCTGCGAAAAGATTTTCCTGATAAAAAAATACGGGTGATCAATGCCGGCGTGGGCGGCATTGACCTAAAGACCGCCTATCACATCCTGCTTGAAAAGGGCCTCTCGATTCAGCCGGATTATGTCCTGATCGGACTTTATCTCAACGACGCAAGCCCCTCCTGGGGGATCGTCCCGCTCCCAAAACCTTGGCGATACAGTGCCTTTCTCTCTTGGGTCCAAAAGAGGCTCTTTGTGCTCTCTGAAAACATTCATCTAAAGCAAGCGCTCCCGGAGAGAGCGGAATCGCTCAAAAAATTCAGCCAAGAGAACTTGATGGCCGGGGGCAACTGGAGAGAAGATCCCAAAGCTTTTAATTATGAAATTTCACTCGCGTTCGGGGATTGGGGATACGCATGGTCTGGACAAGCGTGGCAGGAGATGAAGGGTTTTCTCGCCGAAATGAAAACTCTCGAAAAAAAATATCATTTTCAACTTCTTGTGGGCCTTTTGCCGCTACGGTACCAGGTCGAAACCCGGTTCTCCAACGACATCCCGCAAAAGTATTTTGACAGCTTGATGAATGAGCTGGAGATCCCCCACGCGGATACCCTGCCGCTATTCCGTAATAGCTATCAGAGATCGCCGGAGGATCTGTTTTATGATCACTGCCATTTAACGCCTTACGGGAACGCCCTCGCCGCATGGGTCCTCGCGTCCGAGCTAAAAAAGATCCTGGCCGCACAAGGCACATAACCCACTACCGGCGCGGCGCCCGCATCCCCGGCCGCGAAATGCCCAAAAAAGCCGGCATCCCTAAAAAAACATCGGCTATTCAATAGGGCTCCCCCTGTTTGAAGCATTCCGATTTGATCCTGCTGGAACCGGGCTAAGGCCGGGCCCCCTGACACTTGCATTCTGATTCATAAATATATCCATGCAGGCAAGCCCCTGACATGTAATATAATATTTCAGTATTTATTGAGAATCTTGTCGTAGATAGTCGTATCTATTGGAAGACATCGCTTTTTTCACTAAAATACCGGACAGTGTCAATATTGAAGCTTGACGGCTTCTCACCGCTTCATGAAGAGGGGGCTTCTCCGTGGTCGGATTAGGGATACTATTGCTGGCTGTTG
>Ga0073936_10006916_pt1 | contig 14806 bp, 14 predicted proteins | sample AliMusrvi5mmetaG_FD_87041 | JGI IMG/M metagenome (GOLD analysis project Ga0073936, IMG submission 87041) | Freshwater lake bacterial and archeal communities from Alinen Mustajarvi, Finland, to study Microbial Dark Matter (Phase II) - Alinen... | ecosystem: Environmental > Aquatic > Freshwater >... | reverse complement strand
TTCCTTCCAATTTTCCATGGGCAGGGCGATGCCGATCTGCCATTTGGCGCCGCGGGGGCTGTGGCCGCGCACGGCCAAATCACCGGCCATGGCGACATAGACATTGTTCAGGCCACGCGCCCCTAACAACTTCACGATCTCGTCGGTCACAAATCCCTTGGCCGATGAGCTGAGATTGAGCGACAACTCCGGGATGTCCTTGATGAGTTCGCCGTTGTCCGTCAGCTTGAGATGTTGGCAGCCTGTCAGTTTCATCGCCGCTTTCAATTCAGCCTCGGGCGGGATGGCGTGCTTGTCGGTTTTCTCGCCGAATCCCCAGAGGCTGATGACCGGACCGAGCGTGGGATCCCACGAGCCTTGCGACTGCCGATTCAAATCCAACGAGAACTTCATGAGCCGGACAAGATCCGGCGAAAGCTTGAGCGGCTTGTCGGCCGGGCCATGATTGAACTTCGATACCTCGCTGTCCGGCAGATAGTGCGAGATTTGGCTGTTCAGATCCTTCAAGCGCTGATCCACCTCCGCCTTGAGCGCCGCGACTTGCAGGTTGTCCAGCTTCGTATCCACGACCTGGATCGTGTACGGGCTGCCCATCGCCTGGCCGGCCCACCGGATGACCGGATGATCCTCGGCGGATCCGGTGCCGCTGCCCATCGCCATCAGGGCGAGGACCGCGCCGATGATGGAATGCTTTCGCATTGCCGGAAAATGGCTTGCGGGTTGCCGGGGCGTGATGAAACGGATAGCTGGAACGGAAACCTGGAACATGGGCGTGTGGGGTGGTGGTGGAAATGATATCATCGGGGAGCTTCTTCAGGTGGTCAGCTTGGCGGCGCGCGGCGGGTTCGCCTGGGCTGCCGTCTTGCGTTTCGGCAGGAAAGGTTTCACCAACGACTCCTCGAAATCGAACGCTTCGGAAAAATCCTCGCGGCAATCGGAGTCCTGTTTTCCGAATACCTGTTCTTCTATCAGATGAAACACCATGTCGCCCACATCCTGGCACTTGCGCACGCCCCATTCGGTCATCAGCGTGGACGCCATCGGCCCGAATTGGTCCAGCGCGAAATCGCGAACCCCCGCGAGCAATTCGGGCCCGCTGACATGCCGGACCTGGCCGCCGTTGGTTTCCGCCACCCGCTTGAGCGTGAAATCCAGCGCGTCTTTGAGGAAAAAATAGGCATGCGGATCAAATCGCTTGTCGCGTTTCAGGATGGAAACCACCGATTGTTCGAATTGTTTCGCTTGCATGCGGAACAAAATGCAGGATCTACCCCGTCCTGTCAAAGCGGATCGTGCTAATACAAGCAATGCGAATGCGCCTCGCACCAGATCGCATAGGCGAATGCGCCAAGCATGAACAGCCACTCGCCCACCACATGGAGCACCACCAAGGCCCGGACGCAAATGCCGAAGGGCGAGCGTTCGTCGCGGAAAGCGCGGGTCATGGGTTCCACCAGCGGAATCAGCAGGCAAGAGATCGCGCAAGGAAGAGCGATGCAGAACAGCCCTCCGATGAAGCGTTGGAAAAAGAGATTCGGATACTTCATGAACAGAAGGGCCTCTATCAGGATTCCAAGACTCACAAACGCCACCACCATCAGGCGGATCGCATCGAAGGCGGGATCCATCGGCGCCGGTGTGGGGGCCAGCGGTTCCTCATCTTCCACCGGTTCGTCGGAAACGATCACCCGGAATCCGCCGACGGCGATCGGGCCATAGATGAAGCCCATGTTTTCATCGAGGATCGCGGCATAGTAACCATCCGAGCGCATCGCGCCGGCGTAGATGCCGGCTTCCTCGTAGGTGGCGAAGCGGTGGATCATTGGGCTGGCGGGGGATCGGAGAGTTTGATGCGGGCAGGGACATCCTTGATTTCGATGCCGGCCTTGGTGAGGGCGTCCCAAACATGGAGGAGGCGCTCGAGCGGAAGTTGTTTGTCGGCTTCGAGTTCAAGTTTGCGGCCGGGATTCTGTTTCTGATAGGCGAGGAGGTAGGATTGCAGCAACCCCTCGGGCACGGGCAGCGAATCGAGCGAGACATTGCCCAGCGCGTCCACGGCGATGACCGAGCGCGGGGCGACCAGCTTGTCGCCGGTGATTTCGCGCACGGTGGGCAGATCGATCCGCAGGATGTCACGCGGTTTCTTGAAGACCATCGTCACGATGCAGAACACCAACATGATGAGCATGATGTCGATCATCGGAATGATCGTCACCTCGACCCGGCGGCGCGGTTGGCGGTGGAAACGCATGGGTTGTCAGTTGTTGGACGCGGGTTTCTGGCAGACATACGCCAGATCCGCGAGCAGTGCCTCGAGGCGCACGGTGAGCACCTCGATCCTGCGGGTGAAAACCCCGTGGGCGACCACGCAGGGCACGGCGATGGCGAGGCCGACAATGGTGGTGGTGAGCGCCTCGGCGATGCCGCGGGCGATGGTGAGGTGGTCGACCGCTTCACTTAGACCTTGGAAGATGGTGACGAGTCCCGAGGCGCTTCCGAGCAGCCCTAACAACGGGGCGATGGTGATGGAGATATCGAGCACGCTGATGCCGGCGTGGAGGCGGGCGACTTCCTGGCGGGCGGACGCTTCCACGGCGGCGGTGATTTCGCGTTGGGTTTTTCCGCGGTGTCTCATGGCCACGGCGGCCAACCGGGCCAGCGAGCTTTCACCTTTTTCAAACTCCCTGAGCAAGGGTTCCACGCGGTCGGTGGCAACCAGTTCCTGGAAGTTCTCGACCTGTCGGGCGAGTTGGGCGGGCACGACCCGGTTGCTGGCCAGCGACAGGAATTTGTAGAGGATGGCGGTGGTTGCGGCGATGGCGGTGATGCCTAAGGGAATCATGAAGGTTCCACCTTTTTGGAGGAATTCCCATGAGGATTTGAGCACTTCGAGGGTGGCGATGGGGGCCAAGTGGCCGGTGGTTTCGATCAGGGATATCATTGTTAGAAGTAGAAGCGGAAGATGAGTTCGAGCGGTTCCTTGGCGAAGTCCTTGCGCAGGTCGGCTGGCATCGGCGGAATGGCGGCGTTGCGAATCGAGTTCAGGGTGAATCCTTTCTGCACCTCGCCGGTGGACATATCACCGACGAACTGGACCGAGCGCACTTTGCCGCCCGGCTCAACGAAAAACCTGACGGTCAGAAATCCCGGTGTGATGAAATCGCGGTGGCGCACGCAATTGCGCTGCCATTCCAATTCCACGGCGCGACTGAGGGCCGCCTGATAGCGGCCGAGCGGGGAATCCTCGACATCCAAGGCACTGCGGCCGCTGCGGGAAATCGAGCCGACGACCGCGGTTTTGCGTTGGTTGCCCCTGAAGCCTGGAGTTTGCGGTGGTTTGATTTTGGGATCTTCCACGGTTTTCGGGGATGCGGCGGATTTCGGCTGGCCACCCGCCGATTCCCGGCGGGTGGCGGGCGGGGTTTCGGTCACCTTTTTGCCGGCGCTCGTCTCGGACGGGACCGGGACATCCACCGGATGCGGTCCGTCAACCAACGGCTCGCGTGGCGGCGGGGCACTGGCAATGGTTTCCTCATCCGGGTCGTCGGGCGAATCCGCGGCGGCAACGGCCATGGCCGGTGGCGGATCCGGCGGGGCGGGCGGCGTATCGCTGGCACGCGTGGCGATTTTGGAAGATTCCAGCGGGCCGTCCTGGTAATCGCTCTGGGTGGTTTCCAGGTGCATGTCGTCCTGCGGCCTGATGCCGGCCTGCGACGGCAGCGGCGGCGCGGTGGGATCGGGCGCACGGTCGCTGGTGGCGCGGGTGTTGCGTTCGCCGAGGAACGCGGGATGCTCGGGGCGGGCCGCGCTTTGGTCCTCGGAGGTCCGCGCAAAGCGGGATCCGACCCGTGCGACGGGTGGCGGGGCTGGCGCTGCAAGCGTGCCCGCAGGGATGGAACTCGCCTGCTGGGCTTGGATCATTTCCGGGAAAATCATGGCAACCGTCTGAGCCGGTGGCGATGGGGCTGGCCGTATCCTGGCCTTGAACTTCGCCGATTCCAGAACGGCGAATCCCACGCTGGCAACAATGCCGACATTGGCGAGCAACGACAGCCCGAAGGCGATCATCCACAGATGACCGTCGCCGTGACGCGGGGATGGTGCCAACGCTTGCATTGCCAACACCACGAATCTTGCCGGGAAAACCGCCGGAAGCAATCCGGGAAATCGGCCATGGATGTGCCGTTTCGCCATCCCGATGACCACCGAATACCGGCGGGCGGTCCGCCCAATACTGTCAATTTTGCGCCTTTTGGCAGGAGAACAGGCTTCCAGCCTGTGAGGGAAGACAGCGCGTCCCGCCTGTCAGCCAATGAAACGACAGGCTGGAAGCCCGTCGGCCAAGACAGGTGGGACGGCTCGTCTGAGCTCGCCGAACGCACCTGCCATTCTGCTAAGTTGATAGTATTGGGCGGTCCGCCGGCGCAAGCTGCCGCGCGACTTCAAGAGCTGGAAAACGGGCGGCGCGGCGGCGCGGGGGTGGTGAATTTGCCGACCGGCCGCACGCTTCGGTCAACGATTCCTCAGACCTATGAGATATCAATCATCGGTGATAATCACCACTTGTTGGCTCGGCGAACCCGGAACATCCTGCCTCAGAAAACACCCCGATTTCCTTAAACCCACCTCAGCAATCAAGCAGCGGTTACAAAGTCGCATCCCGGTGCTTTCCAATACATTCGATGATTTCCTAACTTTTCGGATCGACAAATTTCACGATTCCAGCCAACCTTGCCGTTGGACTAATTACACTGTTCGACAAATATGAAGACGCTATTCTACTTGGCAACAATCGCCACCTGTTTAGCATCGGTCGACCCGATTTATGGGCCGCCCAGTGACAAGTTGGGGCTATCTAAGGTGAGTGACCACATACTCCTAGTGGAGATTATGGCGGTTGAGCGCAAGCCGCCAAAGAAGAATGATGATGGAATTGAAATGAGCGAACTGGTGATAAGGGCCAAGGTGATTGAGGTGGTGCGTGGGGCCAAAGAGAAGGAGATTGAATATGCGGACGACGATTTCAAGGTTGTCGATACGAAGGCGTTTGAACGCAGCAAATACGCCAACACGGGTTTATTTAGGGGACCTCCCGCGAGTGAAGAGACTGGCTCAGGGGAATGCAAAGTCGGAGAACGCTACGTGATGGTGTATGCCTTGGGTAAGGCCTATTTTGTGCGGGTTACTAAAGGTGATGAATCTTGGAAGGACAAAATTAAGAAGCTTGAATCCAAGCGGTAGAAAGATGGGTCGAACAAGTCATGTATGCCAACCGCTCGTATCTCGGTAGTTTCATTTCAATCGCACCGCAATAGCGCGGTGGCATCACCTTTAACGTGAGCCAAAGAAAAAGAAATGAATAAGACCTGCACCCTCGTTTTGTTCGCCTCTTTGCTCGTGGCTTGTGATAAGTCCCACGAGAAAGCTGCGGGTGATTCAGGCTCTAGTGGAGCAAAGCGGACATCCGCGGAATTTCCGTCGACGGAATGCCCGCTAATGATCAAAGACGTCATCAGAGATCGAGAGAGATTATTGGGTAAGAATGTGACTGTTGTTGCATGCTTGTTGACTCATTTCGAAGGACCTTGGATCTGTGAGCATCCTGACGCACCATTTGTAAAATCGATGTCTCTAGAGCTTCCTGACGGATGCAAACTGATTTCCAAGAATGGAACAACGGAGCTTGATTGGCTTGAGGATAATAAAGGCTACGCCGTAGTAATCGTCGGGACACTTAAATCGCATAAAAAGCGCCCCGCATACGAACTTGAAGATCGACTTTATATCGAAGTTGTGACTGCACGCGAACTCGCCGTTGACGATCCTGTATGGAAGAACTACGCGCAGCAGTTCAAAAAACAAGGCGAACAAAGCGCTGATGGCAAGCCGCCAGAAGCTGCTCAACCACCCCACTAACTCACCCCAACCACGCGTCTGCCATAGAGCGATGTTCGTCAAGAACAATATGTTCCCTTCAATCAATGCAATCCTTCGGTCACTGAGTCTTCTGTGGTTCGCATGTCTGTGTGCTGCCGGCGGCGACAACACGCCGCGCCGACTCGCGAACCCGGAAGAACTCTTTTCCATTCAAGAAGATGGGGAGATCGGGGCTTATGGAGGCGCGCTGCGAAGGGATCGCATCTTCCCACTCAACTGGGTTGCCAAAATGCACCCGAATGTGAAAGAGCAAACATTCATTCGTATTTCACGGTCAGGTGGGTGGAGCCGCGACAGCTTCCTCATCGTCCCGCTGGCCAAGGAAAAGGGCGTCGCGATCGACTGGCACACTAGCCAAAATAACAAAGATAAGGGACCAAAAGGGGGAATGGGAATGCCTGAGAATATCATTACCTCCTGGTATTTTCCAGCGGGCACCGAAGGGGTTGCGGAGATCCTCGGCAACAAGCTTCTAAAGGCACCTGAGACAATCGGAGCCTTGAGGGTCGGGGAGGACGGCGATGACTATTCGTTTCTCCTGATAGAGCAGCTCGGTCCTGGCGGCTACAAAGGCTTTTTGATCCCGCCCAAACTCTACCATTACAAGTTGGAGAAGGACGCTGAAGCGATTCTCAAGCAACTCACGAGTCTTTTCCTTCCAGCGGACGCATCCCAACAGAAGGCCGAACAAGCGGGCGCTGGCCAACCGGCTAACAAGCCCGCAGACAAGCCAGCAGTGAAGGATGAACCATCAACCCCCACGTCGAAGGCTGGCCCCCGGTAGCCGGTGGCAGGCCCTTGGCGTTGCACGCCATGACACGGACGGGCGGAAGTGGGGATGAAAGGAGGAGGCGGAGCGAGACGCACCGCAGACGGACTGGCGTGGGACGCGCCAGCCACTTTCGGCTTGCCTGCGGCGAGGACTCTTATCACCCTGCGCGGGTCAAATCCTATGAACGCTAAAACCATCCTGGTTCCCGTGGACGGAGCCTCCAACATCAAGCTCGAAACCCTGGACTTCGATACGCTGGCCACCGTGCATTCCGCCAGCATCGAAAGCCCCAACACCGAACACGAAGGGCTGAAGTATAACTCGACCGGCGAGGAATTCGACTGGTTTGACGCGGTGATCCAAGCGCTGCCCGCCGAACTCCGTGCCGCGGCGGTCGTCGCGCCCGTCGCCCGCGGCGCGTCAGGCGGCCTGGTCGCTGCCGACAACACGCTGCCGGAAGTTCCCGGCCGGCGTCTGACGCTCGCCTACACCCAGGGCTATCCGGATGCGGTCAACGAGGAGTTTGCCAGACTGACCGGCTCGCGGGAGGATTTTTTCCGGGAAACCGGGTCGATCCGTGATTTCCCCGGCTCACTCACCTTGTTGAAACGGTTGTTGTTCGAGGAAATGGTCCGGCCCGAACTGCTGGCCAAGGCGGAATGCTTCGGCCACTACGGCGCGCTCATGGGCGGCCATTTCATCGGCGACGATTTTCTAACGGCAATCCGCATGGCCGGCAACGAACACAGCTATTGGATGTGCCACTCCGGCACCCGCGATGTCCGCAAACAACCGGGCACCCCGAGCCGCGCCAGCCAACTGGTGAAAAGCTTCCAGCGCCTCGTGCCCGCGCAAACGTCGGTCTGTTACCACGCGCTGGGTGCCATGCCCGCCGCGCAGGCCGCCCGCCTGCGATTGTCCACCCAGCCGCTGGTGGTTCCCGGCGGGCACGATACCTGCCTTTCGCACATCCCGATTCTATCGACATTCTATCAGGCATATCCCGCCGCGGCGGGCAAGCCGGTGGTGCAGGTGGAAGCCGGCACCTGGACGATGATCGCGCAGATGGGCGGCGCGGCCGAGGTGCCGGGCGATGGCTATACCCGCGACGTCATCATCCAGGGCACGGTGGACGGCGAATCGGTCGTGACCGCGCGTTACGGCGGCGGCGCGGATTTCAGCTATCTCAAGAATTTGGCGCAGGCCCAAGGCCAGGGTTTCGACCGCAACTGGGATCCCGCCAAACTGCTGGAATTCCTGCGGGACGCCCCGTGTTTCGTCCTGCCCAACATGAATCCCGCAAACCATGGCACCGGGCCGTTCCCGCACGTGAAAGGCCGCATCACTAACGAAACCGCGTTTTTCGCCAATGCCTCCACCGCCTACCTCGCCGGCAACCTGATGACCCTCATGGCCACCGCCCAACAGGTGACCGCCATCTCACCCGATGCCCAAACGCCAGTGGTTCTAACAGCAGGCGGATCCAAGGACGCGTTTTTCGCCACGGTGCTGGCCGCCCTCACCGGCCACCCGGTTTACGCGATGTTCGACAAGAACGGCCAGGCCGTCACCGAAACCACCACCCTCGGCGCGGCCATCATCGGCAAAGCCGCCTGCCTTGGAATCCATCCCTATCAGGTGGACACCAGCGCACTGGGCGTCACCTACCGCCAGTCCGCAACGTTCTCTCCCGAACTGGTCGCCGCCCTGCAGACCTACCGCAAGAAGTGGATGCAATTGCTCGACGGCAAATAGGCCGGCCTCCTTCGGTGGTGGGCAATCCATCGTCTCTCGCGCCCATTCAGGGCGCATGAACGTTGCACCCGCAACCCGGGGCATCGGTCGCTCCGCTCCCTCAGCCCCGGGCTATGATCTCATGACCTTTCAGGCCATTTCTCCCGGCCCAACGACTCCCGACCCAACGGTTCCCGGCCCAACGGGCCGGAAGATCATAGCCCAGGGCTGAGCGAAGCGATGCCCTGGGATCCGATCATGAATCATCTCTGCGTCCCAACGGGGCGCGAGAGGCGTAGGCGCTGGGGTATGCTCGAGCGAGTTCCAGCATTCCCTCCAAGCCCTCACTCCGTGGCCGGCGCTTCGATGGCCGCTTTCTTGGCAGCCTCCTGTCCCAGTCTGCCGCTGTAGCCGGCGATGAACGCCGAGCCTAACAGAACAAACAAACCCGTGAACAGCAACCCGCGGGTCCGCACGCTGGTGCCTTTCCATTCGCCGAGGATGACGCCGAGGAAGCCGCTGAACATGATCGAACTGGCCATCAGCACCGCCCAGCCGACATACCCTTGATCGCCCATCTGCGGCTCGCCGGTCTTGAAGGCGATGAACTGGCAGGTCCAAAGGGCACCGGCGATCGCCCCGAAAAAGATGTTCGCCATGATCGGCGCATCCTTCTTGGCATAATCACCGAAGGTCTTGTTCTTGGCGTTGAGGAACAGACACCACAGAAAGTTCACCGTGAAACCGCCCAACAACGCGATCACCAGCACCGGCATGCCTCGCCACTCCAGCGGGGTGACCGGTTCGGTCGTCTGCGCCAGCTTTTCGATGGTGGCGCCGCCCACCAGGCCGAAGCCCAGCGCGGCGCTCATCAAGCCGGAAAACGTGGCCACCAGCATGCCCTTGCCGAAGTTGTATTCGGCCACGGATTTCTTTTTCACCTCTTCGGGCAATTCCTTTTCCTTGGACATGCCGGCCATGCCGACGAGCACGATGCCGGTGATGGAAACCACGACGCCTAACAGCGAGGTGATGCCCGCGCCGGGAACCAACAACTCGCCGAACTTGCCGGTGATGACTTTGGGCACCAGGGTTCCCGCCGCCGAGCAGAGGCCGCAGCCGATGGCCAACCCCAACCCGACACCGAGGTAGCGGATCATCAGCCCCCAGGTCAAACCGCCGAACCCCCACGCCGCACCGCAAAGATAACAATACCATAACTCTTTGCTTGGCGCGGCCTGCAGGACTGCGAACACATTGGGCGACTTGATCAGCGCCAGCACCACCGGCACAATGAGCAGGCCGAACAACGCGTAAAACAGCCAGTAGCTTTCCCACGCCCAATTCCTCACATTCTTGAGCGGCAGGTAAAACACCGCCCCCGCAAGGCCACCCATGATGAAGATGGTGATGCCAAGGGCCGGATGGACGGTTGTTTGAGCGAGTTCGTTCATGTGGGTGATGGTTGGGGATTACTGGCGCTTGGACAGAACCTTCTTTTCGTAGGTCTTGACTTCCGCGATCCACGCTTCGCCGACGGGCACTCCCTGTTGGGCGCAGTAATAATCCCACACCGCGCCGAACGGCAGCGTCTTGGCCTCTTCCATCAGGCCGAGCCGCGAGGTATAATCGCCGTCCAATTCCAGTTTCTTGTATTGGGCGTAGGGTTCGAGCATGGCGATGCACAACGCGCGGAGCATGTTGCGGGTGCCGATGGTCCAGGCCGCGATGCGGTTGATGCTGGCGTCGAAGAAATCCAGCCCGATATGGGTGCGGCCGAGATATCCGCCGCGCACCAGTTCCTGGGCGATGCCGTTCAACTCGTCGGTCAGCGTCACGACGTGGTCGCTGTCCCAGCGCACGCCACGACTGACATGCAGCAGGATTTCCGGCACGAAACACAACACCGAGGAAATCTTGTCGGCCATGTTTTCCGTCGGATGATAGTGGCCGGCGTCAAGGCACACGAGCTTCTGGTTCTTCACCGCGTAGCCGAGGTAGAACTCATGCATGCCCACGGTATAACTTTCGGCGCCGATGCCGAAGAGCTTGCCTTCGATGGCGTCGAGATGATGCTTCGGGTTGAGTTTCTTGGCGAACACCGCGTCCAACGATTTCTCCAGGCGTTCGCGCGGGCCGCGGCGGTCGGCGGGCGTGTCCTTCATGCCATCCGGCACCCAGACGTTGGTCACCGTCGGTGTGCCGAGCGCCTTGCCCATCACCGCGCCGATTTCGCGGCTGAGTTGGCAATGTTCGATCCAGAAATTGCGGATCCCCTGATCCGAATGGGACAGCGTGAAGCCATCGGCGGACTTGGGATGCGAGAAACACGTCGGGTTGAAGTCGAGCCCGATGCCCAGCGATTTCGCCCACTCGATCCAAGTCTTGAAATGTTTCGGTTCGATCTCGTTGCGGTCCACTTTCTTGCCGCCGAACTCGCCATAAAACGCGTGCAGGTTGAAACGATGCTTGCCGGGAATGAGTGACCGCGCCATGGCCGCGTCGGCGCGGAGTTCGTCGGGCGTGCGTGCCTTGCCGGGATAATTGCCGGTGGCCATGATGCCGCCGGTGAGCGTGCCGCCGAAATCCTCAAATCCACCCACGTCGTCTCCCTGCCAGCAGTGGAGCGATACGGGAACGTTGGCGAGTTCTTTGAGAACCTTCTCGGTATCCACGCCCAAGGTGGCGTAGCGTTCTTTGGCGAGTTTGTAGGTTTGTTCGATGTTTTTCGTGATTTTCATGACTGGACGTTTGATGGTTGCTGATTGGTTGTGAACTTCCGCCGGCGATTCCTATCGGGAAAATGTTGCCATCCGTCAATTCCTGACAACCCGGCAAAAGTGGCTGACCGCTTATTGGTGGAAGAACGCGATCCTCTTGGCAAGCTGGAAAGTGCTGAAAATGCGGTTGTCCTGCGGCATGAAAATCGGCTACATCCCTGACTCTGCCGCATGAATGGGAACCCGGCGTCGGAGTTCAAGCTTCAGCTTGCCCCCGTAGGGAGGTGTCCTGAAGAATGTTTCCCAACCATTTCATGCTCTTGAGACGTTGCGCATCGATCCGATCTCCATCCCGAAAATCCCGAAAATCCGGATTTCGGTTCAACCAGCCACCAGCTCAAACGCCTTCCCATTGAGCCGGACCTCGAAAAAATGCAGCCCTGGGTGATAGACCCGGGTGGTTACCTTCCTGAACGCATGCCGCAAATCACACGATCATCCAGCCGGCAGCGTAGGCGGCAAAACCGGCGGCCCCACCGGCGGCGGAATCGCCGGATCGTCCCGGAGTTTCGGGCTGAGCGGCACCGGCTCACCGCCGCGGCTCAGATAAACCTGATAGAGCTGCTTCTGCAAGTGGTGCCAGCAAAACAGCGAAACCGGAATCGTGAAAAACATCCCGATATAACAGGCAAGCATCCCGATTACCGTCAGGCCGATTCCCACGCCGAACATGAAAACCATCGAAACCACCAGGTCCTGCCACATCAGCGACAGGAATCTTTTCACAAATGCCAGATTGAAGGCGGGAGCGAAGTCCTGAACAAGGGTCGCCCGCAGGATCAAGGGCGTGGTGATGAAATAGAACGCCATGATCAACAACGCATAAAGAATGAATACCGCCGCGAATACCGCCAGAACCAGCAGCCCCGAATTATGGCCACCATGATGGGGATCGAAAATCCCGACAGACATCATCGGCATGAAAACCAGCAGCATCATCAGGGGCACCAGCACAAACGAGGCCACCAGGTTCACCAGAAACGGCCACAACCCGCGCTCAAGGTATTTTACGAAATTCTGAAAATCAAACGGCGGAAACTCCGCCGGATCGCCGATGTCCTCCCGCCCCCAGAAACAGGTGATTTGCCAGCCGGCGAGCACCAACGGCCCGACCACCGGAATCAGCATCGTCACCGCCCCTAACAACATGTTCATCCCCCATTTCGGGCTCTTGAAAAAATCAGTGACTGAGGCGGTGTAGTTCATGGCTCTATGGTTTGCGGGTTGGTCCAATCCCGTGGGACTAACAATGACCGGTTTCCCAGGTTTTTCCAGCCTTTTTTATGCCCCCTTCGTCCGTGACCACTCCGGCCGCTGCTGGCGCATGGCTTCGTAGAGGACAATGGCGACGCTGGTGGCGAGGTTGAGGCTGCGGGTGCCGCCGGGTTCCATCGGAATGCGCAGGGCATGGTCGCCGTCCGCATTGACGAGGTCTTCCGGCAATCCGCGGGTCTCGGGGCCGAATACCAAATAGTCGCCAGGCCGGAACGCCGCCTGCCACGGCGTGGCGCTTGCCTTGGTGCTCAGAAACCAGAAGACCGCCGCAGGATCGGCGGCCTGCCGCAGCTCACCGAACGATTTCCAAACATGCAGGTCCACCTGGCGCCAATAATCCAGCCCGGTGCGGCGCACGTATTTGTCATCCAGCGAAAACCCGAGCGGTTCTATCAGATGCAGCGCCGCGCCGGTGGCCAGCGCCAGCCGTCCCGCCGCCCCCGCGTTGTGGGGAATCTCCGGTTCGTGAAGCACAATGTGAAACATGCGGTGAGGATTGGGATGACTGCGGCGGAATTCGCGGACCGCAGCCTAGCGCTTTCCCTCGTGCCGTGCAAGACACGCTTGTCGACAGACATGCTTGTCGCCGCCACCCATTGGAACCGCAAAATGCACCAAATCATTTCCTACCGAGATCAGGAACTGTGTCATCTTGCCTGTCATCAATCAGGCCCAAAGGTCGGAAATCCTTCTGCGGCATCAACAAAACGATCCAGCACAGCGCCGCGATGGCGAGCACAACCCACGGAGTGAGCCATCCGGCGCGGGTGTAGAACGTGAGGCGGGATTCGCGGTGGATGGCGCCGGTGAGCGTTCCTTCGGCGAGCGCCGGCAGGCAGGCGTGGACTATCCCGTGCGGATCGATCACCTGCGACACGCCAGACGTGGCGCAAACAAACATCCACCGGCCGTTCTCACAGGCCCGCAGACGGAACAACGCCGCATGCTGGTTGTGCTGCCGGACGCTCCACGATTTCGCATCCATGCTCGGAACGATGAACATTTCCGCGCCAGCGGCGGTCATCCGGCGGACGATGTTTTCATAGTCGCAATCAAAACAAATCGGGGTGCCAATCATGCCGTTTTTTGTTAGAACCGGCAGCGCGGTGGTGCCGGCGATGCCGTCGTTGAAGAAATGCACTGTGTGGACTTTGTTATGTTCGCCGCGGACGCCGGTGGGATCCAGGGTCAGGGCGATGTTATGCCAACCCTCCTCGTGGCCGGGATGCAACTGGGTGCCCAGTGTGAGAATGATGCCGTGGTCCATGCAGAGTTGTTGGACCAGCGGCCAATCGTGCGCGTCGCTGCGGATGTCGTAGGGCACCGCGTACTCGGGCCAGACGACGTGCTGGATGCCCTCCGGCAACGCCCGCGTGGCCGCAAGATAGACCTTGAGCGGGCTCTCCTCAATTTGCAGGCCGGCGACTTGCAAGGTGTCCGGATCGCCTGCCACGGGTGCCGGGCAGCGGCGGTTCGCAACGATGGTCAGAACCAACCCGAGCGCGACGGTCCCCGCGGTTTTCCACCACCGCGCCACCAGCAACGCCGCACCTAACACCACCACCGCGCTCACACCATAAACACCGACCCACGGCAGCAGTCTGTTAGGCCCGCAGGCGAGTCCCGCCGTCATCCATGGAAACCTGAGCGAAAACAACTCGGCGCGAATGAACTCCCAGCCGCACCAGTTGAGGGCGGTGAACACCGCGAATTGCCAAGCGCCGATGCCACGCAGGCTGGCACGGCTCTGCATCTCCGCAAACAATGCGGTGAACGCCGCCAGCACCGCCCACAGCGAAAACGCAAACACGCCAAAGAGCTGGATCATCCATGACAAACCCACCCCGAATGCGGCCAATCCGTGCAAGAACCCGATGGCCCGCGCGTGCGTCCCGTGCTGACCGCGCAACGCCACCAACAAGCCGATCAGGCCGGGCACCACCAGCCAACCCCAGCCAAGCGGCGGATACGCCAGCGCATAAGTACAGCCTGACACCACCGCCAAAACGCAACGACCACGATAGGATGTGAAAATGTGCATGAGGATTGAGGATTGAGGATTGAGGATTGAGGATTGAGGATTGAGGATTGAGGATTGAGGATTGAGCTGCACTTTGCTTCATCATTGGAATTCCGCTGTTGGCGATTCCCGAGCAACCGTCTCACTCTGCTTTTCGGCACCGCCGCAGTCCGAGGAAGCAGAGCCGCACGATGACGGAAAGCAATGCGTAAAAAGCGAACAACCCCCAGGTGACGGCCACTCCCCGGGCATGCTCAAGCACCGGGTAAATCAGCTTGAACAACAATC
>Ga0073936_10006906_pt1 | contig 14819 bp, 9 predicted proteins | sample AliMusrvi5mmetaG_FD_87041 | JGI IMG/M metagenome (GOLD analysis project Ga0073936, IMG submission 87041) | Freshwater lake bacterial and archeal communities from Alinen Mustajarvi, Finland, to study Microbial Dark Matter (Phase II) - Alinen... | ecosystem: Environmental > Aquatic > Freshwater >... | reverse complement strand
TCGTTTTATGCCGCGTGCGACCGCGCCGGCATCCTGCTGTGGCACGACTTCATGTTTGCGTGCGCCCCTTACCCCGATCACGAGGCATGGTTCCGCGAGGAGGTGCGCCGCGAGGCTGAGTATCAGACAGTGCGGCTGCGCAACCACGCCTGCATGGCGGTGTGGAGTGGCAGCAACGAGAACAACTGGGGGTTTGACGAATGGTGGCACAACCAGACCAACGGCGGCGCCTTCTTGTACAACACGCTCTTACCTGCAGTCGTGCATGCCAACTGCCCCGACATCCCCTATTGGAACGGGTCGCCTTACGGCGGCGAGCATCCGAATGAAGCGCAAACCGGCGACCGTCATCACTGGTTCGACTGCATGATGAATCCGGTGATGGACAAGCGCATTACACCTGAGGAGTACGACAAGTGTGCGTCGCTGTTTATCTCGGAGTATGGGTATATCGGCGCGCCCGATCAGGCCAGTGTGCGCGAGTACCTGGCTGGCGCGCCGTTCGACCGGCAGAGTCCGGTATGGCAGCACCATAACAATACCTTCGAGAAACACACTGTCGAAGCCGGCATCCGCAAGCATTACGCCGATCCTGAGTCGATCACACTCGACCAGTACTTCTTGTACAGCGGGCTGACGCAGGGATTGATGTATGGTTACTCGCTCGACTCGTTCCGGCGTAACCCGGCCTGCCACGGTGGGTTGTTCTGGATGTACGCCGACTGCTGGGGCGAGGTCGGCTGGACGATCATCGATTATTATCTGCGCCGCAAGATTGCGTGGTACTTCGTGCGGCGCGCGTTGTCGCCGGTGCGGCTGATCTTACGCGAGGCCGAGGGCGTCGTGAGTGTGACGATGGCGAACGACACACAATCGCTGGTCGAGGGCGTGCTGGAGTTTGGACGCGCGGCGCTCGACGGCGCCGCGACGAAGCAGAAAGAGAAGGCGTTCAAGTGCCCGCCGCTGGCGCGCAAGGTCATCGCCACATTCAAGCGCACTGCCGATGATCCCACCCGCGAGGTGTGGTTCGCGCAGGTGCAGGGCGATGCTTCCGGGATTTGGCCGGCGATCTTGCGCAGTGCGGACATGCGGCAGTTAAGCTTGACGCCTGCGAAGTTGAAGGTAAAGGTTACGCGCGCAGGCGCAGGGCATTGGCGCGCGCGCGTAACCACCGACGTATTTGCGCACGCCATACACCTGACGTTGCCCGACGGCGCCGTTCCCGCCGACGACTACTTCGACCTGCTGCCGGGCGCTTCGCGGGATGTGCTGGTGACGTATGACGGCACACTGACGGCGAGTGCGACGAGTGTCATCCTCGGAGGGGGCTAGCCTCAAATCTCAATGTCTGAAATGCCGGGCGCCCGTGAAGATCATTGAGACGCCGACTTTGTCAACTGCGGCGATCACATCCTGATCCTTCACGGAGCCGCCCGGCTGTGCCACGGCCACGATGCCGGCCTTCACAGCCTCCAGCACGCCGTCGGGGAAGGGGAAGAATGCGTCGCTGGCCATCACCGCGCCTTTCGCGTTCTCGCCGGCGCGCGTCGTCGCGATGCGGACGCAATCAACGCGGTTGGGTTGTCCGCCGCCGATGCCGACCGTCGCCATCACGCCGTCGGTCTCTTTCGCGAACACAATGGCGTTGCTCTTGACGTGCTGTGCGGCTTTCCACGCGAACTGCAGCGCGCGCAATTGCTCATCGGTCGGCGTGGTCTTGGTCGCCACGCGCCACGAGGCCATCGCGGGATCGCCCTTGTCAATCGACTGGCGCAGGACGCCGCGCGTAATGCTGCGGTACTCGTAATCGGGGTCGATCTTCAGGTCGGGCATCTCCACCACGCGGCAGTTCTTGCGCTTGGTGAGGCGCGCGAGCGCGGCGTCGGTGAAGCCCGGGGCGATGAGGCATTCCACGAACAGATCGCCCATCGCTTCGACAGTCGGCAGGTCAATCTCCCAGTTCGAGGCGATCACGCCGCCGAAAGCGGAAGTAGTATCGCAGGCATACGCGGCTTTGAACGCCTTGGGCAGGTCGGCTGACGAGGCGATGCCGCAGGGGCTGAGGTGCTTGACGATAACGATGGTCGGCTGGTCGAACTGTACTACGGCTTTCCAGGCAGCGTCGAGATCAAGCAGGTTGTTGTACGACAGTTCCTTGCCCTGCAGCATCTTGCCGCCCAGCGGGCCGTCGCACGCGTTGGTGTAACTATAGAGCGAGGCGCGCTGATGGGGGTTCTCGCCGTAGCGCAGTTCCTGCACCTTCTGCAGTGTCAGCGTCAACACCGGGGCCTCAGCTGACTGGACGCCGGTGAGGTAGTCGCGGATGGCCGCGTCGTAAGCTGCTGTGTGCGCAAACGCCTTCAACGCCAGCACTTCGCGCGTCTGCAGCGAGACAAATCCGTGCTGGGCAATATCGCGCATCACAAGGTCATAGTCGCATGGGTCGCACACGACGGACACGCGCTGGTAGTTCTTGGCGGCGGCGCGAATCAGCGCCACACCGCCGATATCGATATTCTCGATCGCGTCGGCCAGCGTCACGTACCGCTGTGCCACCGTTTTCTGGAATGGATACAGGTTCACGACGACCAGATCGATCATCTGTGCGCCGATCTTTGCCAGGTCGGCGCGGTCGCTGTCGGTGTCGCGCGCCAGAATGCCGGCGTGGATCAACGGGTGCAGCGTCTTGACGCGCCCATCGAGCACTTCGGGTGAATGAGTGACTTCTTCTACAGTTGTTACGGGCAGGCCGGCCGCTTTGAGCGCGCGCGCCGTGCCGCCGCTTGCGACAAGTTCAACGTTGTATTCTTTAAGGCCCGAGGCAAACTCAATCAGGTTTGTTTTGTCGGACACGGATAGGAGCGCTTTCATAGTGAAAAGGATTATAACTTGATGTCGGCTTTGCTCAGAGACGGCTATACTTGCAACGATGACTACCTTGTCGTATCACGATGCACTCGCCTATCTTTATGGACTCGCGAATTACGAGCGTATCGCGCCAATGTCCTACTCATCTGAAACGTTGAACCTGGAACGCATGCGCGATTTGCTGGCGGCGCTTGGCAACCCGCAGGAGCGTTACCGCGCGATTCACATTGCCGGGACGAAAGGGAAGGGGTCAACGGCTGCGATGATGGCGCAGTGCCTGAGCCAGTTGGGTCAGCGCACAGGTCTGTACACATCGCCCCATCTGACGACTTTCCGCGAGCGCATCCAGGTGAATGGCGAATACATCAGCCAGGAAGACGTTGCCCGGTTGACGACGCGGCTGAAGGCGCTGATTGAACGCCATCCAGGCATTACTACCTTCGAGGCGTTTACCGCGCTGGGCTTCGTCTACTTTGCTGAACAGAATGTGGACTGGGCGGTGATCGAAGTCGGGCTGGGCGGGAGGCTGGATGCGACGAATGTGATTGTGCCGCAGGTCAGCGTGATCACCTCGCTCAGCTACGATCACACAAAGTGGCTGGGGGATTCGCTGGCCGAGATCGCCGCGGAGAAGGCCGGCATTATCAAGCATGGCGTTCCCGTAATCAGTCACGCGCAACCGCAGGAGGCGATGGCGGTGATCGAGCGCATCGCCCAAGAACGCAACGCTCCGCTGGTTATTTCCGGCCGGCATTGGCGCTGGACGCCGGGCACGGTCACGTTGGCGAAACAGAGCTTCCAGGTGCAGCAGGCAGCGCGCACTCTCACCAATGAGCGCCCGTTTGTCAACGACCTGGAGGGCTGGTACGAAATCCAGCTGCTTGGTCAACACCAGGTGGACAACGCGACCGCGGTAATCGCCACGATGGACCTCCTGCGTTCCACAGACTGCGGGCTAGGCGCGCTGATCGCCGCGCGCCCGATCCGCGATGCGCTCCGCATGACCCTGTGGCCGGGGCGTTTTGAGATTCTGCGCGCCGATCCGCCGATCGTCGCCGACGGCGCGCACAACGTTGACAGCGTGAACAAACTCGCTGCGACGCTGGCCGAAGTGTTCCCCGGCAAACGCTGGGTGATGGTATTTGGTTGCTACAATGATAAGGATGCCGAAGGCATGCTCAAAGCGCTCGGCCCGCGCGCGACACGCTGGATCATGACACAGATGGACAATTCTCGCGCGACGCCGGTGGAGCATCTGGTGGAACTGGCGCGCGGGCTGCATCTAAAGGCCGATGCGTTACCCAATGTGGAAGACGCGATGGATGAGGTGATCAACGGAAATGATCCTGTGTGCATCACCGGCAGTGTAGCGCTGACCGGCGCGGTTCGCGCCGTCTGGGCGAGCAGGTCGCGCGGCCAGATACCAGAAAGAGATTAGAGATTAGAGATTGTAGGGGACGCAAGTGCCTTGCGGCCGCCCATGAGAGATTGTAGGGGCGCGCCCTTGCGGCCGCCCATGAGATTGGAGATATTACAGAAGATATGAGAGATGACAGGGTGTTCTCTGATCTCAGCGAGAACATGGCATCCGATAGAGATTACCTGATACCGGAGATGCGGAATTGGCTGATCGCTGCTACGTTTGACGAAAACCTGAGTGATGGTTTGGGCGACCGGGACAATGCTGCGAGTGTGCAGTTGCCTGAGGTGCTCGATGTGTCTGTTGTGCCGCTGCGTGAGATGCTGGTCTATCCGCATGCGTTAGTTCCGTTGTCGGTTGTGCGAGCGCGCTCGTTGCGCGCCGTCGAGGCCGCCGGTGAACATGGCCTGATTCTGACCATCGCGCAGAAGAATAGTGATGCCGTCGATCCACGCCCATCGGATTTGTATACTATTGGCGCGCTGGGCCGGCTGGGTCGCGCGCTACGGATGCCCGATGGCGCTGCCAACGTGCTCGTGCGCGGGTTGGTGCGGGTAAAGGTGCTCGAATGGCTTCAGGTTACACCGTTCATAACCGCGCGTGTGCAGGTGATTCACGAGTCACAACAGAAGCCCCCCTCCGCCGAGGCGCTGATGCGCGCGGCGATGTCGTTGTTCCAACGCATCATTGATCTTGATCGCAGCCTGCCTGAAGAGGCGCTCGTGTATGCGATGAACGTGAACGAACCGGGGCGACTGGCCGACTTGATCGCGCAGACGATCCCGCTGGACATTGAACAGCGCCAGGCCATCCTCGAGGCTGTTGAGCCGTCGGTGCGTCTGCAGAAGCTGAGCGTGTATCTGGCGCGCCGGCTGGATGTGCTGGAACTGGAAGACCGCATTCAGGCGCAGGTGCAGAACGAGGTTGACAAGGGACAGCGCGAGATATTCCTGCGCGAACAACTGCACGCTATCCAGAATGAGCTGGGCGAGGGTGAAGCGCAGGTTGGCACGCCCGAAGTAGTGGCGCTGCGTGAACGCTTGCGCGGCAAAGCCATGCCCGATGCAGTGCGCGCGAAGGCCGAGGAGGAATTGGCCAAGCTGAGCCGCATGGATTTCATGTCGCCCGAGATCGGTATGACGCGCGCCTATATCGACTGGTTGCTCGATCTGCCGTGGGTTGAACAGAGCCCCGAGCGGTTGGACGTGAAGCTGGCCGAGAAGATTCTAAACGAGCGCCATTACGGGTTGAAAAAGGTGAAAGAGCGCATTCTCGAACATATCGCGGTGCGCCAGTTGCTTGGTGAGAAGCGCAGTGCGCGCACGCCAATCCTGTGTTTCGTCGGGCCGCCCGGCACCGGCAAGACGAGCATGGCGCGCAGCATCGCTGAAGCACTCGGACGCAAGTTTGTGCGCATGTCGGTGGGCGGCGTGCACGATGAGGCCGAAATTCGCGGCCATCGCCGCACGTACATCGGCGCGCTGCCCGGGCGCATCCTGCAGACAATGAAACGAGCCGGGACGATTAACCCGTTGTTTGTGCTCGACGAGATCGACAAGCTGGGCGACATGTATGGCCTGCGGGGCGATCCCTCGGCTGCGTTGCTCGAAGTGCTCGACCCCGAGCAAAACCACGAGTTTGAAGACCATTATCTCGACATCGCATACAACCTGTCGAAGGTGATGTGGATCACCACCGCCAATGGGCTGGACTCGGTGCCGCCTGCGCTCGATGACCGCATGGAGGTGATCGAGTTCCCGGGCTATGTGGAGGAGGAGAAGCTGGAGATTGCAAGGCGGTTCCTCATCCCTCGCCAGATTGAGGAGAACGGCCTGTCACAACAGCCGCCCCTGTTTGCTTCTGACGCGCTGAGCCACATCGTGCGCGAGTACACCTATGAAGCCGGCGTGCGCAACCTTGACCGCGAAATCGCGACGATCTGCCGCAAGCTGGCGCGCAAACTGGCTGAGAGCCAGCCCATCCCGCGCCGATTGACGCCTGGCATGCTGCACAAGTACCTTGGCCCGCCCGTGTTCGACTTCGGCATGCTTGACGAACAGGATCAGATCGGCGTGGTGAATGGCGTGGCCTGGAGTGAGGGCGGCGGCGACCTGCTGCCGATTGAAGTGACGCTGGTGGAAGGGAAGGGCAGCTTATTACTGACCGGCCAGCTTGGCGAGGTGATGCAGGAATCCGCGCAGGCGGCGCTGAGCTACGCGCGCTCGATCAGTATGCGCATCGGAGTGCGCCCGTCGAAGTTTGAGAAGAGCGACATCCATGTGCACGTGGCCGAGGGCGCCGTGCCGAAAGACGGCCCATCCGCCGGCATCGCCATCGCGACCTCGTTGATCTCGGCGCTCACGCGCACGACCGTTCGGCGCGATGTCGCGATGACGGGCGAGATCCGCTGCGCGGGCGCGTCCTGGCGATCGGCGGGTTGAAGGAGAAGCTGCTGGCTGCACACCGCATCGGCATCCGCACCTTCATCATGCCCAAGAAGAATGCTAAAGACCTTGAAGAGGTGCCGCGCAAGATTCAGCGCGACATGAATCTAGTGATGGTCAGCACGATGGATGAAGTGCTGGCGACGGCGCTGACCCGTTCGGTTTTCAGCCGACCGGTTAAGCGACGAAGAGTGAAACGTGATGTCAGCGCGACATGAGTTACCAGCAGTGGATGATTTTGTCATTATGTGTTGTTGAACGCGCAAGATGAACCTTTACTGCAATCCAAGACTAGGCTGAGTAAAATACTCGCTGGAACCTTCTTTTACCGTAGTCTTGTGTGAGGGCATATCGGTAACAGCAGTTTCAACCTTGGTTTCTACTGGTGGATCAAGATTGATCAGCCATCTACATATTGCTGCCATCTGATCATCTTTGGTCAGGTTTGCAGCGTTTGATAGAACGCCACTTTCAAGGTCTACCCACATTTCGGCGGCCATCTTCTTGGCGATCGCGGCTCCAATGAAGAGAATATACGGACTGAGGTGATGTGTTGCAAAAGGGTCTCTTATCCTTTTGAGAGCTGTTCCTGTTGTTTTCCAGTGTTCATCTGCGCCAGCCGGATCGATTCCGCCTTTTAATTCTCCAAGTGCAATATAGTGTTCTGGTTTCTTAATCGCAGCTTTGACGTGGGTATGTGGACAATCAAACAAGCATATATCGATATTTTTCTCAACAATTGGCACCCCAATGTCGAATAATAGTGTTCGATATTTTTCATCCCTTGACCAGGAAATTCCCTTCGTACTAATCTCAATATCTGTATCGTCGCCCTTTATGGAGGTCCACTTACCATTTGTTGAAGATAAACAGAGATATGGTATCTTTTGAATACTTAGTGCAGCCATTATTGACCTTGCGAGCTTTCTCTTGGCTATGGCTCCAGCAATATCCCTCATCACCCCTCCCAAGGTATCGCCACGTATTAATAAAAACCGATAAACCAGTTCATCGACAAAACCTGCGCCAGCTGGTTGGAGGTATTTCGATGCGAATTCTTTGACCGCGTAATCTGTGTCTGCCGATGAGATATTTCCTAATGCTTTATCCGACATGCCTGCTGCCGTCAGTATCGGCAGGCGCAGCTCCGGCATCTTCAGTAAGTCATCACAATTTGCTGCTCTCGCTGCTGCTGCTTTCAATGCCCGTGCTTGCGCAACGTAAGGGGTAGATCGCCGGTTCTTCTCTAATGCAATAGAAAGAAAGCCGGATCTGATCTCTTCGTTGCTAGTCACCAAATCATTACTGTCATGAAGGTATTCATGGTGTGGCTGTATTGATGCCATCGCGTTTTCTCCAAAAGTAGACCGATTTCCTTAGTTGATTGCGTCCATGTACGCCCATCTGTTGGCTACTATTGCCTTTTCCTTGAGGAAGTATGTAGATTTTTGTAATATCAAATCCAAGATGATTGGCAAAATGCGACAGTATTAAGTCAACAGAAATGCTTGCACCTTGATAACGAACATTGTCATTTACCATGAACATCGGCGCGCCAGGCCTTAGTACTCTCGCACATTCCGAGATCACGCATGCCATCTCATAGAAATATCCTTTGACCATGCGAGGGATGCCATCATTATTAAGGGACCCATTCTGCTTCTCTTCCTCAAGATATGCTATGACTCGCTGCAATAGTTCTGTGTTATCTACAACGTCAATCGCTCTTTGCCAGCCAGGGTTAATTGCAACCAGGTTTTTTGCTTTATTTTCTACAGTGCAACTTAACATATTCTGCCGCAGTTCAATGAATCTCGTTTCCGTTGCACCGAGTAAAGCTAGCTCCAAGGCGTAAGTACGGGTATAGTCATATCGATTGCAATAGGGTGGAGATGTCATCACTGCACTGTACTGGTTGGGTGAGAGTGACGGCATTATTTCCAGGCATGACCCCGGGTGCACATGAATGAGGCCGGGAGGTTGAACCTGTTGTGTCAACAGGGGATATTGTTGAGTATCGCCCAGAATCTCGTCGAATTTGCTAATAATTGCTGCTCTGAAGTCAGAGATTGGGCCTTTATTAAAAGGTATTTTCCCAACTTTGCGCCCAGCACGAGCGTCCCACCTAAGATATTGCCCATCTTTGCGAGTGAAACTCACACTCTCAAGGATGCATAATAATGCAAATCTAAGGACTTTCTGGCAGGGAAGTGGTTCTTGTTTCAGGGCGGAAACATAGAGTTCAATCGCTCTCTTTGTAGCTGGCGGATAAGCACCTCGTGTGATCTTGACTTCATGTAGAGTCTTATCCGGCTCAGTCGTTTCCCATGGCCTGGTATCACGCCATCGTTGAATTGCTTTGAGACACTCGACTGTATATTCGCCCTGCAGGAGTTGACGGGCAGCGATAATCTCCTGGCCGATAGGTAATAGCTCTATACCTTCTGAATTGAAACCTAACATTGCGGATGCGAATAGTGTAGTCCCACTACCCGCAAAAGGATCCAGAACAGGTCCATCAACGACGTTTCCAGAAGCAAACAGATACTCGACCAAAGCATCTGAAAACGCTTCTTTGAATTTGAACCAGCGCGATATGGCGCGTGCCTTACTGGTTTGAAAACTAACCAACTGTCTTGATAAGGCTTCATTGACTGCCATTGACTCTGTAAAGGAAAGTGTCAGCGCGTCATCCAGCCTCCCAATTTCTTCCAATCGCGTTCTGTTAGCTGCGTTGAAGTTAGTAGTTTCAAACTCGCGTTGTTGGGATAGTTCAGCTTGATTAAATAACGGATAGGTCATTGTGCACATGATACTTTAGGTTATCGATCATCACACGATTACTACGCGTATTCTGCCGCATCCCTCGCCAACCGGACGAACTCCGTTCGTGACCGCGTGCCGCGGCTCAGCGAGGTGAGCAGCGCAAGCAGGCGTTTGCCATCCACTCCAGCGTCGGATTGCGCGAGCTCGGCGACGAAGACGTCGTCGGGCAGGATGGGGTCGATGCGATAAGGCTTGCCGAGGCGCTGCTTCAGCGAGTGGTTGTAACGCTGCAGTGTCGCGTTCTGTTGACCGGCGGCGCGCGCGAGGTTGGCCATCGCCACCACATACTCGCTGGGGATGCGGCGGATGCGTAGTTCGGGCGGGACGAAGATGCGCCCCAAACGGCGCCCCGTCCAGAGAATGTAGGCGGCGAGGAGTAATAACGCGAGCAGCGTTCCCTGACCGGCGGGCGCGCTCACCAGCCACGAGGTGATTGATGTGGCCTGCCGCGAACCGTGCTGGTATTCGTCGAAGCCAATCGTGCTGCCGCCAGCCACCGTTCCCAGCAGGCTGAGCACCAGCCGCGCGTTGTTGTCTTCGTCAAGACCTTCGTTGCTGAACGCATATGGGCTGGCAAACGCAATGACGCGCCCATCGCCCTGGTAGCGCGATACAGCGACCACGCGGCCATCCAGCGTCGCGAGCACTGTCGCGTCATTCGGCGCTTCCAGTTCGTTGCTGCCACGGATGCTGAAGCTGCTCAACACCGCGTCCGAGTCGAGTTGTCCCACGATGTCCACGGTCTGCGGCGTATTACTGGCTGAGAATTTCCCTGAGGTTGTCGCTGTGATGCCGAATGCCGCAAGCGCAGTGAAGTCCCCGCGCGATGTCTGCGGAGCGCCGCGCCGGGTGATCGGGTAATCGACGTTGCTCTGCACTGCCACCACCAGCGTGCCGCCGCTGTGCACCCAGCGCATCAGTTCTTTGGTGTCCGACTCGCCCAGCGCGTAGACCGAGCTGGGTTGCAGCATAAACAATAGCTCGACGCTGTCGGGGATTTTGTAGGGGCGACTCTCAACCATGCGCGTGGGATAGCCAAGTGTTTCCACCCAGCGCGCCAGCGCCCAGCCGCCCGTGACGCCATACGCGCGCGCGCTGAGCGGCGGGCCGTCGGGCGCATTCAGTTGCAGCGCCAGTGATGCCACTGACGCGAGCGAGATCAACACCAGCGCCCCAAGCAGAATCGCCCAATCTGGAAGAGGAGAAGAGAGATTTGAGAATAGCGATTGGACATTAGACGCGCGCGCGCCAGGGCGTGGTGTTGCTGCGTGTGCGTGTGCAACCGCATTACTCTCCGATCTCTGTTCGCTCAATTCCTAACCTCCAATCTCCAATCTCTAATCTCTCTTCTCCAGTCCCTCTGCCTCAGCCATTAACGTTTTTACGTTGATCTCGAAGGCATCGTAACCCGCTCGTGTGATGGGGCGGTAGCCGTACCAGACGTCGTCGAAGGTCTCGACGACCGGGCGCAGCGCCGTAGCAAGCGGCGGCTTGAGCGCCACCTCGCGCACATATTCGCGGTTGGTCAGTGCGCGGTCATAGCGCAACGCGCCGATCTCATCGAGCTTGAGCAGCGATGCGAGATACAGCAGGCGCAATGCCAGTCGGAAGTCCTGCAGGTCGGATGCCTCTTGCGCGCGCACGATCGCCTCGCCAGACGTAGCCACATCCAACCCGTCTTTCCGCGCGCCTTTTGTTCTGTCGCGCAACTTGGCGCGCGAGGCGAAGTAGCGGATGAAGAACGGCGCGACCAGGATAAGGAGGACGATGAGCAGCAGCCCACCGATCCCAAGCAACAGATACGGCAGGAACGGCAGGTTGATCGCAGGCAGGTCGGGCGTGTTAATTCTTGGCAACTGCGGCGCTGTGTCGCGGTGTTGCAGGTCTGGATTCGCGAGGATGTCGCGGCGCACCTGCAGCGGGTCGGGCGTGGCAGGAACCAGTAGCGCGGCTGGGCTGAGGATGTCCGCGTAAACGCGCGCGGGCATCGTCAGCACAAGCGACGTAAATAGAATCACAAGTGTAAACAAACTTGCGACAATAGCGATGCATTTTCGAATGAGCAAACCTGCCACAACATGGATGATTATATGTGCGAGTTGGTGTTTAAGTCTTATAATCCTGTGCATGTTTACACGGGAAGATACTTGTCAAATGATTACACCCGGCGTTGTGATGTTCATAGGAGAGTGTTAAATGTCAACCACTACTGCCCAATCCGCGAGTGATAAGACCGAAGGGTCTGCTCCAGCCAAACCGGCTTTTGTGAAAGGACTTGCCGGCGTCGTGGCGGTGCAGACGGCCATCAGCTCTGTTGATGGGCCCACGAGCACGCTGCTTTATCGTGGCGTCAGCATCCACGAACTGGCCGAACGCGCGCTGTATGAGGAAGTGGCCTATATGCTGCTATACGGGCGGCTGCCCAACGCAGCGGAGCTGGCTGACTTCAATTTCAGGCTTGTTGCCAACCGCTGGCTGCCCGCGCCAATGTACGATCTGTTGCGCCAGTTGCCGCGCGACACCGTTCCAATGGAAGTGCTGCGCAGCAGCGTCTCGGCGCTCGCATTCTTTGATCCCGAAATCGAGGATGTCAGCCCTGAGGCCACGCAACGTAAAGCCATACGCCTGATCGCCCAGTTGCCGATCATTTGCGCCGCGTATCATCGCATTCGCAACGGCCTGGAGCCGATCGTCGCGAATCCGCGCCTGTCGCATGCCGCGAACGCGTTGTATATGCTTAGCGGCACTGAGCCTGACAAGGACTTCGTGGCCGCGCTGAATGCGTACTACGTGTTGCTTGCCGATCACGGCATGAACGCCAGCACCTTCACTGCTCGCGTTGTTGCGAGCACACAGGCCGACCTGCACTCTGCCGTCACCTCAGCGCTGGCCGCGCTGAAGGGTTCTCTGCACGGCGGCGCAAACGAGGCCACGATGCTGGCGCTGATTGAGATTGGCGAAGTGGATAACGTCGACACATGGGTTGATGAAGCGTTCGCCAGCCATCGCAAGATCATGGGCTTCGGTCACCGCATTTATAAGAACATGGACCCGCGCGCGCGCCATTTGAACTATTGGGCGGAGAAACTCGGGCGCAAGGTGAACCAACCGAAATATTACGAGATGTCGCTCAAGATGGCGCTGTCGATCCTGCGCCACCGCGAGTTGTATCCCAACGTGGATTTCTACAGCGCCTCGATGCTGTACAACCTTGGCATTCCGATCGACCTGTTCACGCCAATGTTCGCGTGTTCGCGCGTGGCTGGCTGGAGCGCGCACGTTGTGGAGCAGTATGCTGACAATGCGCTGATTCGGCCGCAGTCCGAATACGTCGGCCCGCGCGATATGCACTACAACCCAATCGCCGAACGCTGATGTCCAGTGCTATCGTCCTGCCAATCGAGACGCGCCTGCGCCGCATGCTCGCTGAGCAACTGGTGTGCGTGATTCGCGCTACCAGCAGCGAACGCGCAGTGAACGCTGCGCAGGCGTTACTGCGCGCCGGCGCTAAGACGATCGAAGTGACGATGACCGTTCCGGGGGCGGTTGAGGCCATCAAGGCGCTGGCTTCGACCGTGCCCGCCGATGTGATGATCGGGGCGGGCACGGTGATGAGCGGTTATGACGCGCGCCAGTGCATCGACGCCGGCGCGCAGTTCATCGTCTCGCCGATCTGTGAGATCGACTTAATCCGCCCGTGTCGCGATACAGGTGTGGTTGCGATCCCCGCTGGGTTAACCGCCACTGAGATCGTGCTCGCTTACCGTATGGGCGCGCATGTCGTCAAGATATTTCCCGCCGGCAGCGTGGGCGGGCCGGCCTACGTGCGCGCATTGCGCGGCCCGCTGCCCGACATCCCATTCTGGGTGAGCGGAATGGTGGCGGCGCGTGAAGCACCGGAGTATTTCCGCGCCGGCGTGCAACTCGTCGGGTTGAACTTCGCCGAGTTGCTGCCCGATGCGCTTGTCGATGCCGACGATTGGGACGGCGTGGCTGCGCATGCCCGCACCGTTCTGCTGGCCGCGCGCGGCCAACGCGAGGCCTGAACCCCTAACGTTCGCGTCAACCAGCGCAAGCGACTGCGCTGATTGACGCGTTCGGCAAGTGCGTAACAGAGCAAATGGCAGGCAACCCTGCGAGGGGTGACCTTTAGGCGTCATTGTGCGCAAGTCCAACCCTCGCAGGGGAGACTGCTTTTCCGGGCGGATTCACCGGTGGTCAGTCGGTGGTGCAACGGTGTCTAAACAACCGGAAGGTGATGGCGATCGGGGCTAAAATAGTCATGTCGTTAATGACAGGCTAAGTTCGAAGAGTATCCTTCACGTTAGAAATGAAAACACCTGCTCGTATTGGTCTTGTTTTATTTGGTGTTGCACTTGTCGCCGTGTTCGTGGTCATCGGGGGCATAGTTGCGTTCCAGGTCTCGTATTCCGGCCGCGCGCTGCCGGGTGTGCACCTTCAGGGCGTGGATGTGTCTGGCATGCAGCCCGAGGAAATCTTCCGCATCGCGCAGACCAAGGCCGCCTATTTTCGCAGCCCGGCGTTGACGCTACACGTGCCTGAAAAAACCGTGGCGTTGCGGCCAGCGGATTTTGGCGCCGGACTGGATCCCGCGGCAACGACGCAACGCGTGCTTGCAGTGGGTCGCGGCGGTGATTTGTTATCGCTCCTCAGCGATCAGTTGCACATTTGGTGGGGCGGTGTGGAAATCGCGCCAGTGGTTGTCGTAGATGACCAGAAAGCGCGCACTGTGCTGGATCGTCTCGCGGCAGACGCACAACGCGCGCCGCAAAATGCAGCGGTTGCCTATGACCCCGCGCGCGGCGGCGTGATCGAAACGCCCGCCCAGTCTGGCGTGGTGCTGGATGTCGCGACCTCGTTCGCGCTGATCCAGACAGCCATCAGCGCCGGCAAAAGCGTGGACCTTACTCTGCCAGTGAACGCGGTGACGCCGGATATCACGAGCGCCGCCAAAGCCGCCGAGGCTGCGCGCGCGCTGTTCAGCCAGGACGTAGTGATCATGCTTCCCAAGTGGGATGATGCCGACAAGCCGCTTCCGGCTGTGGAAGCGTTCCGCATCCGCAGCGCCGATCTGCCCATGTTCGTGGGTATCACGCAGCAGGTGGTGAACGGCGAGGTGCAGCTGAAGACGGTGATGCATCCAGAGAAGATTGCCGCCATGCTTGAGAAGCTCGCGCCAGCCGTCCAGCGCGACGTGCAGGATGCGCGCTTCACCTTTGACGAATCGGCCGGCGAGTTGC
>Ga0073936_10006903_pt1 | contig 14821 bp, 7 predicted proteins | sample AliMusrvi5mmetaG_FD_87041 | JGI IMG/M metagenome (GOLD analysis project Ga0073936, IMG submission 87041) | Freshwater lake bacterial and archeal communities from Alinen Mustajarvi, Finland, to study Microbial Dark Matter (Phase II) - Alinen... | ecosystem: Environmental > Aquatic > Freshwater >... | reverse complement strand
TAGCCGATGACCTCGGCGCGGATGAACTCCTTTTGCAACTCGGTGTGAATGCTGCCTGCTGCCTCCGTTGCGTTGGTCCCCTGGCGGATCGGCCAGGCGCGGTTCTCCACACCGCCGAGCGTCAGAAAACAGATGTAGCCGCTGCCCTTGAAAGCCCGCACCATCAGCGCCTCCGCATCGCCCAGTTCGTCCGCCTCGGCCAGGACCACCGGCTTGTTGGTGTGAAACCCGTGGCCGGTTAGAGCCTGCCATTCCTCGTCGCTCAAGCCGGCGCTCGCCACCGTTTGCTCGCCCTCGACATGGGCTTGCAATTTCACCAGCACGGCCCGCTCCGCCTCGTCCGGATCGCGGCTCAGGCGCGTCTCGATGAACTCCAAGTCCTTGAGCAGCAGGTCGATGAGCCGGTCGCGGCTCACCAGGATGACGTCGGCATCGATTGAGCCGTCCTCGCCGACGGCGTCCACCTGGGCATAGACCTTCTTCTTGGCCTCGACCAGAGCATCGGCCTTGTCCAGGCGTGGGTCCTTGATGTTGTGCTTGCCTGCGGGGATGCCGGGAACGCCAATGACGCAAATCTTCATGCGCTGTTGGTAGCGGGAGAAGCCGGCGCGGTCAAGGACAAGTTCATTCGGAACCGCGCCGAGATGCCGAGGAAGGTTTCGAGATTGTCGGCGGCGCGGGTGACGCCGATGTTGAGGCCGGTGTCGAGTTGCACGTTCTTCGCAACCATCAGGGTGACTCCAACGTCCACGGTGCCGACCCACTCGCTGCTTTGGTTTGAGGGCACCGAACTGTAGAACTCCAAATAACCTGATAGGTCGCCGACCAGCTTGTGCGACACACAGGCGGAGTTGATGATATCCGTGTGGTAACCGCTCGTGTCGTTGGCCGCGATGCCGAAGCCGCAGTTGATTCCCAAATCAAAATCCGCGGGCAGGGAGAAATCCAGCAGCGCGAGCAGGCCGCCCTCGGTCTTGCCGTTGCCGAGGTCATGCGACGCGGTGGGCGTCTTCACGAATGCCTCGAACCCGCCGGCGCTGTCTCCTGCATCATTGCCCCAGCAGTTCACCTTCAAGGCGACGGTGAGGTCGCCGATGCCCTCGGCGCGTTGGGTCAGGCCGGCGGCGGTGTCTGTCACGCGGTTGTTCTCGTAGAACGGCACGAGCAGTTGCAGTTCCGCCCAGTTGGTCAGGCCGAGGCGCAGGTTCGAGTTGGCCGCCAACCAATTCTCGGTGCGGATGCCGCTTTCCTTGTCATAGGTGTAGGCGGCCAGATCCATCTCCACCTGCGCGTGGCCAGCGTCGAGGGTGCGGGGGCTGTTGGTTTTGTTCGGACGGTCGGTGGCAAAGTCGCGCAGCAGCGCCGTGGGCGTGGGGTTGAACAGCGTGTAGCCGGATTTGTCAGGTGCCGCGCTGGCGGTGGTGGCCGCATCTGCGGGCGTACCCGCAAGGAGCCGGCCGGTCGCGAGTAACAAGCTGACGATGAGCGTGTGTTGGATTTTCATGAGCATGCGCTTGGATCGCCGCAAGGGTGGCCCGGCGGATTGGTGTTGGAAAGCACTAATTTTCGCGTTGGCTGCTAGCTTCGCGCCGAGCGTAGTTGCGGCTTCCAGCCGCGAGCCGTGTGGCTGCCGCGTCTCGCCGCAGGCCGTGGTGGCGGTGTCCCGCCGCCAGTCTTCCACTGCCCAACACAAGCGTGATGTGGCTCAACCCATCGCCTCTGGCCGCGACTCCACATGCCGGCTGAAGCCGGCGCTCCATCGCCCCGCCCTGATCCAGGCGAACCGCGCACGCAGCGGCATGCATCGGTTTGATAATGAACGTTGGAACCCTGGGCCGGTAAGCATCCAAAGCGAAAAGCACTTCACACATAGCCCCCTTGACATGACGGTGAACCAACCGGTTTCCAATGCCGAGTTTATGCGCGAGTTGCAGCGGGCGCAGCGGATTCCGTTTGGCTTGTCGGCCATGAGCTGGATGGTGCGGCTTGGAGCGCCGCTGTTGTTGCGCACCGATCCGGACCTGGCACTCTACGGCCGCTATTGCGTGTCACGGCGCTTGCGGGAGGAAGGATAGCAGCGAGCAGCGAATCCTCATCTCACCCGTTGCCGCGTCCCACTCGCACGCGGTGTTGTCGCTTCCGACCGAGCGCAGCTTGCCATCCGCCGAGAAGCGCGCCATGGTCAGCCGGAAGTTCCCATAGCCTGGCGCTGTCATCGGATACACTCACCGTCAGCATCCGCCTGCCGTCGGCAGTTAGGTTCACTGAGCTGATCGGCATTTTCTGCTCGGTGCATATCTCCTCGCGTGTGCCGGTACGCCAGTCGATCCGGAAATGAACGGCCGCGTCGTCGCCACCCATCACATATAACAGTTTGTCATCCGCGGAAGGGAGTATTGCCGCGGCGCTGCCGTCGTACTTGAACAATCCGGCCTCCGACCAATCGGCGACGTTCCAGAGCGTGGTGCCAGACAGGAGCAACTTCCCGTCGTGGCTAAAGGTGACACCTCTGCCTGTCATCCGGAAGCCCGGAGCAATCCGCAGCATCATCGGACTTGGCCTCGCCAATCGGGCGAAGCAAGCCGATCAGGTTTTCCAAGCGTAGGAACCGGGTCTCTGGCGGCGTGGATTGAGCTAACAAATCCTGCTCGATTGCGGCAAGAATCCTGGGTTTGGCTGCCTCCTTGTTGGACATCAACATGCGTGTTGCCAAGGTCAACGACGGCTCATGACAGGAGCCCATGAATTCAATCGCATCATCAATTGCTCCCCGGAACACGACTTCACGAACCTTGGCTCTCTTTCCGTATTCTTCCCTCTCGACGACGGGATAGAGGCTCCGCCTTCCGAGCGCCTGCAACACCGCTGGTGGTTGGTCGGGCGGGAGGCAGGTGTTCAAAACGTAAATGTATCGGTGCAAGTCCTCATCATAGCCCATTTCCCCGATGAAATAGATCTGCGGCCCGGGCCGCGGATGCCAGGGTCTAACGAGGTTCTCCGCCCACACGTTGACTGTCTTGCCAGCTTGCGGGCGCTTGCCGTAAAGCACATGATCCACTGTGACGTTGAGCCCCCACCCGTCCTTGGAAACCCTGGCGTTCTTGCCGACAAAAATCGCCCCCGCCGAAAGCGCATCGTAATCGAGTCTGGCCGCGGCAAGAGCCGCGATTTCCTTCTCCATCGTTACGGGACTATCAAGTTCGAGTTGGTGGGTCACACCCGGCCGATCATCTTCCGCGGGTGGCGAGAGCGTAAGGATGGCGGGCGCCTTCTCGCTCAAGCGCTCATAGCAACTGAACAAGAAGAACGAGCAAGTTCCTGGCATTCACCTTTGTTGGGATGGACGTCCATGCGCACATCTGGGGAAAGGTTAGGCCAGCCGGAGCAGTGGTCAAGCACCAAGCTTGCACCGCCTTGGAGTGCGGTGACTCGTCACCGCTATCCCGCTGAGGAGCCTTGGCGACGGGACGATAGGCGCTCTCGCTCTGATGTTTCTCACTTCCTGGATGCTCCGCGCCACGGCGGACAAGTCCGCCTCCACCAAGGCGGTGACGAGTCACCGCACTCCACAGCGGCGGCAAGCCACCGCATCTCCATGGCTCACAGATTTCCGCCTGCGTCGGCGGATTTCGGGCGGGTGGTGTCCACCGGCACGTCACTGCCGAACTCGCGGTGGAACTCGCCGCGCGCGCCTCTGACAATGACGCGGTTGTCGGTGAAATGATCCCGATACCAGGAGCATTTCTCAAAGGTGTCGCCGATCTTGGTGAGCCGCTGGTTCATGCGCTCGCGCAGGCGCGTGAGGGTGTCGCGGTGGGCGGCATCGGCCGCCAGATCGTGTTGTTGGAGGGGATCGGCGACGTTATCAAATAGCAGTTCGCGGCCATCGCGCAGGTAGCGGGCATAGGTGAACGTCTTGTCGCGCAAGGCCCTCCACTCGAAGCCGTCCTGCCACAGATAGGTGTGGCCCATGCCTTGAAGCAGTGCCGCGTCGGGCTCCGCGCCGTCCTTGCCCAAAGCCAGGTTTGACAGGTCCATGCCCTCGACCGCCTTGGGGATCTGGTGGCCGGCCATGCCTAACAATGTCGGCATCAGGTCCACCGCGGAGATGCAGGCGTCCGAGTGCGCCCCCGCCGCAATGCGGCCGGGCCAGCGCACCAGCAGCGGTGTGCGCACGGACTCCTCATAGAAGGTCATCTTATAGACGCGCCCGTGAGCACCGAACATTTCGCCATGATCGCTGGTGAACACGACGATGGTGTTGTCGCGCAGGCCCGCCTGATCGACCGCCGCGAGCAGGCGGCCGACCTGCTCGTCGAGCGCGGCGGTCATCGCGTGGTACACCCGCTGGAACTCGGGCATGTTAGGTTTCCAGTAGCTCAGCCACTTTTGCGGCTCGGCGTTGCGATCCATGTAGGGGTCGGGCTTGTCGGACCAGGTGGCGGCCAAGGGGAAATCGACGTTCTTGAAACGCTCATACCACTCGGGCGGCACATTGTCCTTGGACCATGGATCGTGCGGCGTGCTCAATGCCAACAACATGAAAAACGGCTTCTTTCGCTTGGCATGCTCTTGCACCCGCCCGATCGCCAGATCGACGAATTTCGCGTCGCCGAACCCCTTGATGCGCTGCGGCTCGGGGCTGTCACGGAAATACCATGACTGGTAGTTCTGGTGATTGAAGTTGTAGCCGGCCCAAAAGGCATCGAAGCCCATGCGGTAGGGACCCGGCGGCGTGTACTGGTTGTAGATCGCCTGGTGGTTGGACTCCGCCGCCCACAGGTGCCACTTGCCTAGGTGGTCGCATTCGTAGCCGGCGCGTCCGAAGCAGTGGGCGATGCTGTCCTGGTTCGGGTTCATCCGCAACTCGTTGACCGCCACACCGGTGCTGCTGGCGTACTTTCCTGTTAGAAACGCCGCGCGAAATGCCGCGCACACCGGCGTGTTGGATACGAACTGGCGGAAGTTCATCCCCTGCCCGGCCAGGCGGTCGAGGTTGGGCGTGATCGCCCGCGGGTCGCCGCCGTAGCCGGTGGATTGGTAGCGCAACTGGTCGACCACCACCACGATCACGTTAGGCGGCGGCGACTCGGCGGCCAGGGCGGCGGCGGAGAGTGACAGGATAAGCCGGGTGATGGACGGGAGGATTCTCATGGTGGAAACGGTTGGAAACATCGGAAATCATCTTACCACGGATTACACGGATGGAAGATGGATTTCCTGATTTGGTGGTTAGACCGGCAGATTTATCCACTGAGGGCACTGAGAACCACTGAGGGCACTGATTTCGGGATTTTAGGCAGGACGATTTTAGGCAGGAATATTTGGGGCGGGAAGATTAGGGTGGGAAGCTTTAGGGCTGGAAAAGTTTCAGTGGTACATTTTGGCCCGAGAGGAAATTCTCTGCCTAAGACGCGGCAAATGCCCTGAATCCCCTTCAATCTCTTCATCATTTTGCCAGACTCTTCCATTGAAGAAGACACGACAGTAAGGTCGTGGCTCCCTATTTTGCGCTCTTCACTTTCACTGACGAAGACACGACTGCAAGGTCGCGACTCCCTATTCGTGTCTCTTCCTCTTTTCTTCCCTCATTTTGCCGTGTGCTTGAGGACGAACTCGACGATGGGGGTGGGATCCTTGAGACTGTGGGGGTGATGATCGCAGTTGGGCTTGGCAATGACCACGATTTCTCCGCCGAGTTCCTTGTAGCGCTTTTCGACCACGCGGGTGTTCTCATCGATGGGCACGGTCTTGTCCGCCTCGCCGCAGACACTGAGGATCGGGATTCTCGCCTTGGCCAGCGACGCGAGGTTGTCCACCGGATTGAGCTTGTAGGCAAGCGCCTGCTCTTCGGTTAGACCATACACCTTCAACACGTTCTGCCAATCCCCGGGCGAGCCCTGGCCCTTGCCCTTGCCGCCCGGCCAGCTCTTGAAATCGCACACGGGCGCATCGACATAGATCGAGGCGACCTGCTCGGGACGGCGGGCGGCCCAGTTGAACGCATACAAGCCGCCGCGGCTGAAACCTTCGAGCACCGTCTTTTGCGAGAGACCGAATTCCTTGGTCACTTGCGCGTAAAACTTGTCCATGGCATCCAGCGCGGGGGGCGCGCCATAGAGGTTTTGCATGTCCATGTAGGCGACGTGGAAGCCCTTGCCTAACAGAGCGATGTCGCCCTGTGGTTCGTGCCCGAAGAACTCGGTGCGCCAGATCCACGGCTTGCCGGCTGCCGGGGTTTTCGGCAGGACCAGCAGACACTTGTGACCGTCCACCACGAAGTCGCGTTGCTCATAGCCGTTCCAGTCCCCCGCGGTGGCGGCCAGGGTGGCAACGGCGGTCACGAGCAGGGCGGTGGCGGCAAGGCGCCGCATTCCGGTTAGAGACCGGGGTTGGGCGGCGGGTGGGATGTCGGCGGCGGTGTGGGTCTTCATGGTGAGTGGTGGGTACGAGGATGACGCGGGATTCCTTTCCGCGATTTCTGGCGTGCGCCGCGGGCGGTGTCAGATGATCTACAATCTGCGATCTCCTATCCGCCGTTCATTCGCGCTGCGGCCGGAGGCACGCAGCCACGGCCTGCGATTGGAAGCCGCAACTATGGCTGCACCACCTTGGCGCGGAGGAAATCGTGCGGGTCGCCATGGGTGACGGTGCCGGGGCTGCGGAAGGTGCGGTAGGACCAACCGGCCGAGAGCGTTGGCAGCCCGGACTGGATGGCGGTGGCATCGGCCCCGGTGACCTCGCTGACCACGAGGGTCCACGAGGCCGCATCAAGCGTGGCGCTGCCCTGGATGGCGTAAATCACCCCGTCGATGAGCGCGGAGACTTGTTCGGTGGCACCACTGAAAATGGCACCGTCGCGCACCGGCAACGTGAGCGTCAGCACCCGGCTCGCGTCGGTTAGGGTCGCGACCTTGGTGACGACCTTGCCGTCGTTGACGCCACTGCGCGGGTCGCCGTCGAAAGCGAACTCGGCGAGGTTGCTGCGACCGTCATGGTCGGGGTCGGCCCCGGCGGTGGTGTTGGTGAGCGGCGGACTGGTGAATGCGTTGGCCCACGCGTCATAGGCGGAGATGCCGGTATAGACCAGAGCAATTTGGGTTCCGCTGTTGTATGCATAGTCGATGGAGTAGCCGAGCGGCGGGGCGACGGATGCGAAGGTGCCGCCGGTGAGCGAGGCATAGTCCGCCAGCACATAGGCCGCGTCGTCCAGCGGATTATCAACGGTTAGAACAACGACGGCGTTAGAGATGTTCAAAGCCGCGGCATGGAGCCGTCCGCTGGAGCCCGAGGCGGTGCCATCGAGATGAATGGTGAAGGTTTGCCAAGCGGGCATTGCGAAGGTTGCCTTGGCGGAGGTGTCGAGCAGCGCGCCGGGCGCCAGGATGACGCCGGAGCTATTGCTGATAGAGCCTGCCGCGCCCAGCGCCAGCGTGCCGGCTCTCACCGTGGTGGTGCCGGAGTAGCTGTTCGCACCTGATAGAACCTGTGTGCCGAGCCCGGCCTTGACCAGGCTGATCGAGTTGGTCGGGCCGTCAATGATGCCGCCGCTGAAATCCGGAGTGGGTGTCATCACCCCGCTGCTGAGCGTCAGCGTGACGTCCTTGGCGATGCTGTGAGAAACGGTGCCGGCGCCGGCCAGCGAGGCGACCTGCTGGTCCACACCGCCGAGATCGAGCGTTGCCAACGCCGCGACGGTCAGCGGCGTGGTGATTGGCAGCAGATTGCTGCCGCCGCCGCCGTTGGAAATCACCACGTTGCTCACTAACGATGTGTCGTTGGTTTGCTCGCGGTCGTGGAAAGTGACGAAATTTGCGGTGGCGGAACCGGTGAGCAGGGTTGCCGTGGCGGTGGCCGAGGTATTGGTGGTGAGGTCCGTCAGCGTGATGGATAGCCCGCCCCTGCCGTCGTCGAGGATGTCGAAGAACATGACGTCATTCATATTGTTGATCAAGCCGCCGGTCTGGGTCACCGTGCCGACGGTGAAGGAACCATAGCCTGAGATTTGCGGGAAGGCATTGCCCATTGCATACCTGAACTCGACGCCGCTGCTGACCTCGCCGGAATTTCCGCTCGGCGTGCCAGTGCTGCGGGTGTCGATTTGCATGAACTCCTGGTGGCCGCTTGCGGTGCTCTGGCCGGCGGTGATTTTCCAGTTGCCCGTGACGTGCAGGCCGCCCACCTGCTGGGTCGGATCAAATTGAGCCGCGGTGTTCAAGTACCCGCGCTGTTTGACTTGGAACCCGTTGGTCGTGGGAGTGACCGAGGCACCTCCGTATGCGGAGCTGGTATTGGTCGTCCACTTGCTGCCGTCGAGGGTGGAGCTCAAGAGCGTGTCAGACAGCAGGGTTTGCATGCCCGCGAGTTGCAGGGTGCCACCGCTGATCAGGGTGGCTCCCTCGTAGCTTTGCCAACTCGTCAGAGTGAGCATGCCGTCGCCCTGCTTGGTTAGACCGCTGTTTGGGCCCGCGCCGCTGATCGTGCCGCCATAAACGGTGCTGGTGGCATCGCCGACAGTCAGGGTGGCGCCGTTCAGAGTCACGCCGCCGCCGCTGGAACTGCCGCCGGCGAGCGAACCGATGGTTTGGTTGAAGCCATTGAGGTCCAGCACCGTTCCGGCGCTGTTGGACAGGGTCACGGCCGTGGCCGCCGGCAGGGCGTCGGCCACGCCAAGTTGCAGCAGGCCGCCGGTGATGGCGGTCGCGCCGCCATAGCTGCTGGTGCCGGAGAGCACGACCGTGCCTGCGGTGCTTTTGAGCAGGCCAACGCTGCCACCAAGCCTCGCACTGACGACACCGCTTTGCAGATCGAAGGCAGTTGTGTCGTTGCTGAGCAAGCCCGCGCCGCCGGTGATCTCGCCGCCGGTCAACTGCAAACCGGCGAGCGTGTTGCTATTGCCGCCGATGGCCAGCGACCCGGAGGAGACGCTGACGCTTTTCGTCGCATCGATCTGATTGCTCTGCAGCAATTCCACCACGCCGCCGGCCACCGCGAGGTTGCCAGCGAGAGCGATGCCAGCGCTGTTGAGTTGCAGGGTGCCGTCGCTGACGGTGGTGGTGCCGGTAAAGAGGTTGCTGCCGCTGAGGGTCAGCACCGCGGTGCCGAGCTTGGTCAAACCATTGCTGCCGCCGTCGATGGGACCGCTGAGGGTCACCGGGCTGTTGACGGTGAGTTCGAGGGTGGAGACGCCGATGGTGACGGGGCCGCTGAAGGCCAGCGGCCCGTTGTTAGTGAAATCGCCGAGCGGCAGATTGCTGCCGAAAACCATCGCGTTGCCGATGGCAGAACCGCCGCCGCCGCTGGAGCTGACCGCACCGGCATTGATGGTCAGCGGGCCGCTGCCCAACGCGTTGTTGTGGCCCAATAGCAAAGTGCCGAAATTCAGCGTGGTGCCGCCACTGTACGAGTTGTTAGCGGTGAGCGTCAGCGTGCCGGCACCGGCCTTGACGATGCCACGCGAGCCGTCGCCGTCGCTGATCGTGCCGTTGACCACGAGATTGCCGGACAGCGCATTGAGCGATTGGCTGTCGCCAACCAACGCGAGGTTCATGGCGATGGTTTGGGTGGCACTGCTGGAATTGATGATCGCGCCGCTGAGTTGGATGCTGTTGCCGCTGAGATTGAATGCGCCGGCCGTGCTGGTGAAAGCCATGCCCGCCACGTTGAGGTTGGCGATGTTGTTCGTGTTGGTCAGGCCCATGGTCCCCGCGAAGGTCAGTGTCTTGCCGTTGACCGGCGCCAGCAAACTGCCCCAGTTGTTGTGGTTGCTCCAGGTGAAGGTCGGGTTTCCGCCGCCATTCCAAATCTGGTCGAGGGAAGTGATGGTAAGCGTGATGAAGCCGCCGCTGGCGTCGAAGACATAACCTCTGTTAGATCCGGGGTCGAGCACCGACAGGTTGCTGGGCGAGCCGGCGAGAGTGCCGCTGTATTGCATGAGGTTGTAGATGCCCGGCGTGGTGAACGGGGTCGCGCCGTCGGCCTGATAGAGATGGATCCCGCCGCCGGCCAGGTTCAGCCCGCCACTGGTGCTCACGGTGATCAGGTCGTTGACGCCGGAGCCGAAGTCATACTTGAGAATGCTGGCGGCGCTGAGGTTCAGCGAACCGACGGTTAGGTTGCCGATGCCTGCCGCACCGCCCGGCAGCACGGTGGCGCCGGCATCGACGGTCATCGTGCCGGTCACCGCGAAGTTGGCAGTTCCAGTTAGAGTCTGGCCGCCCAGCAGGTGGTAACCCGTGCCCAGGGCCGCCACGCTGAAAGTCGCATCGCTGCCGAGGAAAATGGTCGGGCTCGCGGCGATGGAGCCGCCCACCCCCAACGCCAGGGTGCCGCCCGAGATGGTGGTCGGACCGGTGTAGCTGTTTGCGCCGGTTAGGGTGAGCGTGCCGGTGCCGACCTTGGTCAGTTGGCCGGCCGTGGCGCCGCCGGTGTCGCCGAGGATGCCGCCGTAGCTGGTGTTGGCATTGTTATTGCCCACCGTCAGCGCGACGCCGCTGTTGTCAACATTGAGGAGGGCGAGGTTGTGCGAACCAGTCAGCCCGCCGAAGCTTGCCGCGGTGATGCCGGTGCCAATCTGGAGGCTGCCTGCGTCGGCGGAATTCAGGTCCACGGTGCTGTTTTGGAGGGCCTGTGCGCTGCCAATGGCGAGCGTGCCGAGGGCAATGCGCGTGGTTCCGCTGTATGTGTTAGAGCCGGTGAGAACCAGTGTTCCCGCCCCGCCCTTCACGATGCCCTTGCCCGCGCTGCCCTCACCGAGGTTGCCGCCGAGGGTCAACGAATCGCTGCCAGCGAGGACGCTTACCATGGCACCGCTGTTCAGGGTGACGCCCGCGTTGATAGAGTGTTGCCCGCCGAGCACCGTCACCCCCGCCAAGCCGGAGCCGCCGTCAGCCGCGGCGGCCTGATTGTCAAGGGTCAGGACCATGCCGGTGGCAGTGGCGAGGGTCGTGTTCACGTCAGGATAGAATGCCACCGCCCCGACGCTGCGGTTGTCGTCGAGGGTTACCGAGCCCGCCGCGCCGGCCTTGCCGAAGACGACCGACACACCGTTGCCGCTTGGGTTATTGCCGCCAGCGGTCCAGTTCGCTCCAGTCCAAGTACTGTCAGTGGTGCCCGTCCAACTCGATGGTGCGGCGATCACCAAATCGTCGAGAATGGCACCGTGGGTGGTGTTGTTGGCCCGTTCGCGGTCGTGGTACGTAATGTAGTTGGTCGAGGTGGTGAGGTTCGTGGCAAGGGTCGCCGTGAGGGTCGCGGTCTTGCCGACATTCACTCCGGCGATGCCGGTGAGGGAGAACGCAAGTTTGCCATCGCCGAAATCCCAGATATCATAGGCGAAGGTGTCTCCGATGGCAGCAGCCAGGGTTCCCACTTGAGTTGAAGGAGAAGAAAAGGTGAACTGACTGCCGTTGCCTGACGCGCTTTGGATAGCCGCCACCGTGTCCGCGTTCCTCATTCTGAACTCGATCCCACCACTGGTTTCCTGGCTGCCCGAGCCGGTGCCTGTGCCCGTGCTGCGCGTCAGAATCTGCAGGGTCTCGGGAGATCCGGCACTGCCTTGGTTGAATTTCCAGGTGCCCGCCAGATGAAGTCCGCCCACGCCCGCGTTGGTTGGATCCCACTGGCTCACGGTGACCAAATACCCACGATTGACAATGGCACAGACCTGGCTGGCTTCAGTGACGGTGCCAGTGTAACTGTTTACCGTTGGCGTGAATTTCTTCCAAGTGCCAGTGTTGAAGCTGTTATCGTTGAAATTGTCGGCTTGTAGGACGGCTGCCTGTGCCGACGCGGCGAGAAGGGCGCTGACCGAACCGGTGAGAATGCGGGCAGCACGGGAGCCACGGCGGACGAGACGACGAGGGGATGCGGTTTTCATGGGTATTGCTGGTTGGTTAGGTTTTCACCGCCAGACGCCTCCGACGATGCTAGGAGGTTTGCCAATTCTGCGGGGAGGACAAGCCCAAACTGCCGCGGCGACGCGTTTTCTCGGGAACCCGCCCCGCGCGCCGTGCCTGCGCGCAGGCCAGCCCGCGTGGCTGCGTGCCTCCGGCGTCGCTGCGCTATGCCGGGACAAGTCCGGCCGCAGTTCCAGTGGAGTGCGAATCATGGATCGCAGAGCGCAAATGAGCGAGAATGATGTTCATCCACGATCCTCTATCCTCTATCCTCTATCCTCTATCCTCTATCCTCTATCCTCTATCCTCTATCCTCTATCCTCTATCCTCTATCCTCCATCCACTATCCTCCATCCACTATCCTCTATCCTCTATCCTCTATCCTCTATCCTCCATCCACTATCCACTATCCACTATCCACCATCCTCTCACGGCGAGGCAGTTACCCTGAGGCGGAGGAAATCCTGCGGCGTGCCGGCCACGGGAACCGCCGTCCCAAACGTGTGATACTCGTAGCCGGCCGGAACCGCGGGCAGCCCCGCGCTGAGCGCCGGGCTCACCTCGCTGACGAGCCCGGTCCATGCCGCCAGGTCCTGCGACGCTTCAATCTGATAGACGATTCCGCCCACGCTGGCGGTCATCGTTTGGTTGGCACCCGCGACAAAGCTGGCCCCGGCCCGCACGGCGACGGTCAGTGTCAGGGCGGGCGTGCCTGCCACGTTCTGGATTTTCGTCACCGAGACTCCATGATCGCGGGCATCAAGCGGCTTGCCACCGAGCGCATATTCTAACAAATTCGGGGTGCCATCGCCATCCGGATCCTGGCTGGTGGTGCCATTGCTGACACTCAACCCGCAGCCCAGTCGCCAAGCCTCATAATCGGTGGCTATCAGAATCCGCTTGCCGCTTGCGTCGTAATACACGGAGTATCCCACCGGCAGTCCGGTGATGCTGGCGAAACCGCCATGCAGGCTGCCCGTGTAAGTTGCTATGACATAACTCGTGGCACCCGCGGGAGCCAGCGCAGTGACGGCCAGCGTCGAGCCAGTTAGAGTCAGGTCGCCCGTGACGGCGAGCTTGTCGCAGGTGCCGGCGTCCAACTCGCAGGCATAGGTGCCGCTGAGGGTGGTGGCACCAGCCGCCAGGGTGCCGATGCCCACGCCCGGGGACAAGGTGCCGGCGACGCTGAGCGGGCCGCCGAGTTGGCCGGTGCCCTCGAGCCTACCTCCGGCCGCCACCGTCACTGAGGAGGATAGCGTCAGGGCCGTTGAGCCGAGCGCAGGATCGACGAGATAGGTGGAGACCAGCGCATCGTACCAGCGACTGGCCATCCACGTGTAGCCGGTCAGATTCGGATGCACGCCGTCCGCCGACAAGCCATCGGCCGGAAAGTTGGTGTTGAGGTCCACCACCGTGACGTTTTTGCCGGCGGCTTGGAAATTCGCCGCGATGGAGGCGACGATGGCATTGACGGTGGCGACGTTTGCCTCCTGGCCGGTGAAGGGAGTGATTTTCGCAAAGAACACCCGCGCGGCGGGCCGCAGCGTGGTGATTTTCGTGAGCAGGGCCTCGAAGCGCCCTTGCAAGCCGGTCATGCCCACGCGGCCGATGTCATTGGCCCCCACCAACAGCAGCACGGCATCCGGATAGATCGCGGCACGGCCCGTGCCATTGCCGCCGACCAGCCAATAGCCGCCGTGGGGGTCGCGCGACGCGCCACCGTACAGCAGATAGGTCGCGGTGTCCAAGCCGTCGAGGTTGTTATCCAAATCATCGGCCGAGTATGACATGTGGCCGGAGTGATAGCGCTCGTCGATCGGTGAAGTGGGCAGCGTGCCGGGATTGGTCGTGGAGTCCCCGACAAACTGAAAGCCGGCGGCCACCGGATTGAGCAGCGCATACAACGGCGAGCGGTAGCCCGTGGGGTCGCCATCGGTGATTGAATCGCCCAGCGGCATGATCTTCAAATTCGGCGTCAACGCCATCCCCGCGGCCGCTGTGGCAATGCGCAGCGTGCCTTGATTGACGATCGTGGGTCCGGTGAACGTGTTCGCACCGGTGAGAGTCAGCGTCCCCTTGGAGGCGGCCGTGTCGGTTAGAGTCAGGCCGCCGTCGATGGCGGCGTCGCCACTGATGTTGGAATGCGCCAGCACCTGGCTAAGGGTGATGTTGCACCCGTTGGTGTCGATGACCGCGCCGCCGTTGCGCACGTTGGCGCGCGACAGCGCATTGAGGCTGCCAGTGCTGTCTTGGGCAACATTGAGGAAATTGGTGGACGCGAGTGCCGACTTGAGCGTGCCGCCGTTGAAGTTGAAGATGGCGACGCCCGTGCCGGTGGTGCGGATGCGCCGTCCGCTTGTTAGAACGCCGCCGTCGAGGTTGACCGTGGCCGTGGCCGAGGTGACCGAGCCATTGCTTTGCAGGGTGAAACCCGTCGCCGAGTCGATCGTGTCAAAGGTCATCGCGCTGCCCGGATCGAGCGTCAGGGTGCCGGCGGCGGTGGCGCTGCCGACGTTGGCAATGCGGAAGCCGGCACCGGTGACATTGACCACCCCGCCGCTCAAGACATGCAGTGTCGCGTTCGTTCCGGATAGATTGCCGCCAATGATCGAGTCCATGCCATTGGTGGTATTGACATTCAGCGTGCCTGCCACATTCATGACCGTGGTGCCGATGGCTTGGTTGGAGAGTTGGAATTGATAGGGACCGGTGACCGTTTCGGTCGCGCCGGCGTGCAGATTGACCGTTGACGTGCCTTTCAGCGAAAACACCCCGCTTAGCCTGGTGTGCGTGCCGTTGAGGTTGAGCGTGCTGCTGGTGACGTTGGTGGCTCCGGCGTAGGTATTGGTGCCGGCGAGAGTCACCGTGCCGGCGTTGACATTCAGCGCGCCGCTGCCGACGATGTTATTGGAAACGGTCAGCGT
>Ga0073936_10006901_pt1 | contig 14823 bp, 12 predicted proteins | sample AliMusrvi5mmetaG_FD_87041 | JGI IMG/M metagenome (GOLD analysis project Ga0073936, IMG submission 87041) | Freshwater lake bacterial and archeal communities from Alinen Mustajarvi, Finland, to study Microbial Dark Matter (Phase II) - Alinen... | ecosystem: Environmental > Aquatic > Freshwater >... | reverse complement strand
GCCGTGCGCAAGGCCGGGTTGCGCGTCGGCCTCTACTACTCGCCGCTCGATTGGCGCTATCCGGGCTTTTTCTTCCCCGGGATTTACCAGGCCAGCGCGGAGGAGTTGCGCGCGCAGTATCATCGCCAGTTGGACGAACTCGCCTCCCACTACGGCAAGCTGGATATTCTGTGGTTCGACGGCGGGGGCGACGGCTGGCTCGGCTTCGGCGGCGTTGGCTTCACGGACGCATGGCATGCCCGGCCCATGAACCAGCGCTACCACGGCAAATTCGACTGGCAGGACGATGCCGCGGTGAATCACCTGCGGCAATTGCAGCCCACGATCATTACCAACGACCGCACCGATGCACCGGCCGATTTCAAATCCCGTGAAGGGGACGCGGCTCTCGGCGATTTTGACAGCGACGATCCGTGGGAGCTGTGCACCACCCTTACCGAGGGCGCCTGGGGATATCAACCGAACGCCAAGTTGAAGTCGCGCGACGAAATCATTCGGCTGCTGGTTTCTGCTGTCGGGCGGGATGGCAACCTGCTTCTCAACGTTGGACCGCGGCCGGATGGGCAGATCGATCCGGCACACGCCGCACGCCTGGGCGAAGTTGGCGAGTGGCTGGGCAAGTATGGCCAAAGCATCTACGCAACACGTGGCGGCCCTTATCTGCCGGGTGATTTTGGCGTTTCAACCTATCGCGGCAAGACGATCTTCCTGCATATTTTCAGCGCTCAGAACGGAACGCTAAACCTGCCCGCGCTCCCTGCCAAAATTCTTGCCTGTGTCTCGCTCACAGGGGAACAAGCTTCGTGCAAGCAGAGCGATGGCGGCGTTGAGGTGACGCTGGCGGGCAACAAATCTTCGCCCGATACGATTGTTGAAATGACGCTGGCATCGCCCGCGGCAGAGATCAAAACAATTGCCACGGCGAGTACCGCGAAGAAATAAGCGCCAAACGGGCGGAAGCATCCGGACGCCGCCACGGTTGGGGCGCCCTTAGCGGCCTCCGCCCTGAAATGCACTCGGGGTTCAGGTGGTGTGTACCGCCGCCATCCGGTTGCGCATCTCCGCGGCCCGGTCGAAAATTTCCGCTTTGCCTAATCCGACGGCTTCATACATGGCAAAGATATTGTCGTCGGGGGTTTCGGGGGAGATGGTGTGCGATGCGGCGAGGATGTAGCCGCCGCCATCGGCGGTCATGATGGCGATCAACTTTTCGGTGGCGCGGCGCACCTCGGCGGCCGTGGCGTGGGGCAGCATCTCCTGCGTATCCACGCCGCCCATGAAGGTCAGATGCTTGCCGAATTCGCGCTGCAACTCCGTGGGGTCCATGCCGGGGCAATTGCTCTGCATGGGGTTGAGGATGTTGACGCCGATTTCGATGAGGTCGGCAATCACCGGCCGGGCCGCTCCGCAACAGTGGAAGGCAATGGCCAGGTCGCGCGCCACGCCGACGTCGATGACGCGCTTGAGGTGCGGCTTGATCTGCGCGCGCCACAGCTTGGGGCTCATCATCATGCTTTTCTGGCCGGCAACGTCGTCGCCGGTCCAATACCAGTCCAGGGCGAAGCGGTCGCAGGCAGCGGTTCCCAACTCAATGGCGAAGTCTGCGCATCGGCGGAACATTTCAAAGGCCAGCTCCGGGTCGCCGCCCATGTCCATCATGCCGTCAACCATACCGCGCAGGCGCCAGTACATTTCAAAGACGCAAGGCGAAACGTCGCAGCCAACAAAGAAGTCGCGACGGTCTTTCAAAACCGGCTCCATGAGCGCCAGCAATGCCTCTTTGCGCTCAATCGGGAACTGGTAGGCGAGCACCTGCTCGCGGGTAGCGCCGGCCAGCGGGTACTTGAGGATCTGGTTGAAGCCGTGGCGTTTTTCCCAGGTGATGCCCCACCAGTCCACGTGGGTTTCGCCGTCGTGCTCGTGCTCGATGCCTTCCATGGCGTAGTTGTTGTTGACCCAGGTCTGCTGGACGTCGTTGCCCATGACCTCGCCGAGTGCGGAGGCGGGAATCTCCAACATGCGGGCGAGTTTACGGGCGGTCTCGGGATGAAACCACATGAAAATGGGGACGCGATCTGCCGGTTGGCGGTTTAGGGCCGCATGGACACGCTGCTTGTGGTTCATTTGAGGAAATGTATCACGGAGGGAGGGGGTGTTGCAGTGCCGGGAAGGCTACGCGGTCTGGAGGGCTTCCTGGCCTTCATCCCAGTCGCCCGAAGAGCGCATGGCGGTAATTTCGGCGCGGGTGGCGTTGGCCGCGGTGCGCCGGTCAGGGTAAACCTGCGGCTCGCCGAATTGCACAGTGGCTGAGAAGCCGGGAGTTTCCAAAGCCTTCATGAGGTGAGGCAGGAACTCGATATCGCCAAACCAGCACAGTTCGCGCTCTTCCACGCCGCCCTCGATGACATAGCGAACGGCGGCCGCGGCGATTTGCACTCCGGCGGAGGTAGCGGGGTCGATAAGGCGCGGATGGAAAGGAAGCACCTCGCTGCCGTCGGTGCTGGTGCCCTCGGGAAACAGGAGCACGGGAATGGGGAGTTTGAGCCTTTCGGTCATCTGCTCGGCTACCGACATGGCGCTGGCCATGCTGGACCGGTCTAGAAAGATGGTTCCTCCGACCCGCGCTGCTTTACCGAAGAAGGGCCAGCCGCCTATCTCCATCTTGGCGACAAAGGCGCAAGGCATGGCCGCGGAGAGGATGAGGATGTCGAGGTAGCTGAGGTGGTTTGATACGACCAGCCCGTGGGTGGGCGGCTGGCCCTCGACTGTGTACTCGACACCCATGCCGTGGAGAATTCCCTTGGCGGAGGCCTGCACCCACTGGGCGCGCCGCTCGAGCGTAATGGGCCCGTGGAGGCGGAGGAGCCAGTGGCGAAGAATGCACAGGAAAAGAGCGAATGCCAGCGCCACAGCGCGCCGGAAGGCACGGAAACTCATGTTGTAAGAGGGGCCAGAAAGCGATTGCGCGCGGAAGGCGAAATGAGCTTGAGATCGAGCAGAGTGAGGAAGTCGATGGTGCCGAACTCCCTGTCCCAGGCCGGAGGGCCGCCGATGCGCGCGCCGATGGCCAGGTAGGTCTTGAGCAGCTTGGGGACCTTGACCTGGGCGGCGGGTGAAACGGAGATATTGGGATTTTCTTCGCGGGGCGACTGCTGTGAGTGTGCGCCCTCTTGCTCGATGGGACATGCATACGCGGCGGTCGGCTGGGTGGCGAACTCAGGCGGAACCCGGTAATTTTCAAGCTGGCGATACAACTGCCAACCCTCCGCCGGGTCTTTGGAGTTCAATGATGAGCAGCCGATCAAATAACGCAGCCCCATGTCGGTAGCATACTGTGCGATGCCCCTCCATAACAAGGTCAAGACCTCAGGCGTGCGGTGCTCGCGGTCAATCGAGGCTCGGCCAAGCTCAAGGACGCCGGGACGGAGCGGCTCATAGGGGGCAAAGCTGAACTCCTGCTCGGAGTAGTAACCCAGGTTGCGCTCGGCAGTGGTTCCGGACTGCATGCGGTAGGTGCCTACGATGCGACGGTCCGTTTTGTCTTCCACCAGGAGGTGTTCGCAGAAAAGGTCGAAGTGATCGGTGTCAAGGCCAGTCTGGTACGAACTGTCCAAGCCTTCGCCCAACTCGATATTGAAGACTTTGAAGCGCAGTCGGCAGGCGGCGTCACGGTCTTCGACGGTCTGCGCGAGGCGCAGGCGGTATCGGCCCACCTCCGCGTGGATGCGCGGCTTGGCTGGAGTTTCAGGCAGAGTTGGGGGGAGTGTTAGAGGCGGCGGCTCCACAAGGACAGCGGAGCGACGGGCGAACTTCCAGGGAACAACAAACCGAACTTGTGGAATCACTGGAGTAGTATCCGCCGCGAATTGTAACGGGACGGTGAAGGTGTTGCAAAGAGGTTGCAAAAGTTTTTTTCTTTAAGTAACCATTTCGTCATAAAGCTGGAATTGGGAGAGCAGGATTTCCGGTAACTTGGGAAGTTGGGTGTTACCGTCAGCTTTCGTTCAGTTGGTGTCGTTTCTGGTCCCTATTAGAGGATGACCGGGCGTGGGCTGCGAATGGATTGAAAACGGTAAGCAGTTGATTAAATAACATGTTAATGGCGTTTTAGATAGAGATTTGCAAGTCAGTCATGGCTTGGCATTAGATTGAGGGAGCTCATGAGGGGGCCGCGAGTCATAGCACAGCGCGCAAATAACTTGTGATGTATCTCACAAGGCGGACGAGTCTGAGGTTTCGGGCATGACAAGGGCCGGTGAAGGCTGTTCCGGACCTTGCCGGGTTAATTGGTATAAACCCGCACGTAGTCCACTTGGACTTCCGAGGGGAATGGGGTGGCGCCATCCGGAGAACCGGGCCAACTGCCACCGACCGCGAGGTTGAGCAGAATGAACTGCGGACCCGCATCGAAGGGCCACGTGCCGGGTTGAGTGGCAGCGTTAAACGTTGCGTATGGATTAGCGGGGTCGTCCACGTAGTACTGGATCTCGCCCTTGCTCCAGATCATGCCGTAGGTGTGCCAGGCGGTCGCCGAAAATCCGGATGGGTGATATTGGATCCCGGTCTCGAGGCCTGTGCCGTGAATTGAGCCTTGCACCCAGTCAAAGCCCTCGTTCTGCGGGTTGCTGCCGTCGATATGTTCCATCACGTCGAGTTCGCCGCAGGCCGGCCAACTGATGGTGACGATGTTGTTGCCCAGCAGCCAGAATGCCGACCACAAGCCCTGGCCTTCAGGCAGTTTCATGCGCGCCTCAATGCGGCCGTACATGAAACTGAACAGGCCTTGCGATTTCAAACGCGCCGAGGTGTATACGCTGGTTGCCGGCCGCCGTGCAACGATGTGAAGCAGGCCGCCGGTGTCCTCGTAGGCGTTTGGATTGGCAGTGTCGCACGGCGAGGCGCTCGCACCCCACGCGCAGTAGTTTTCAAGCTCGTTGTTGCCAAAGCCGCTGTTGCCGGTGTCGTAGGTCCAGACGTGAGGGTTGGGCCCGGCGTTGGCGCCTGTCGAGTTGGTGAACTCGTCGGACCAGACGAGCGCCCCGGAAGGAATGTTGGGCGAGAAGGCCTGGCTGGTGATGTTGCTGGATTTGCTGCTCGGGGACATGGCCATCGCTTTAACGGTCAGGTTGGAGGCCACGAGGAATGGAGCCTGGTAGACCTGCGAGGTGGCTCCGGGCGCGCTGCCGTCGAGCGTGTAGTAGATGATGGCTCCAGAGGTCGTGCTGGCCAGGCTGACGATGATGGCGCCATTCTGCGCGGCGCTGGTTGCTACTGTCGGCGCGGCAGTCTGGATCGGCGCGGGTGTTGCGCCGCCACCGCCTCCACCGCACCCCCACAACGATGCACTGAACAATACAACCGCCGATAGCAATGGCGCACTCGCTCTCATTTCAGACCTCCGGCATGGCACGAGGGAGCGGTGCCGCATTTGCCGACCCAATCTAAGCACTCTCCAACTCGGGAGTCAAACGGGAGGGTACAACGCGCGTCCAGAGGCGCAGCAAGAGCGGCTCAGAGAAATGGCGGTGATTGGCAGAGGATAAGGGAAGGGAAGTGGCAGTTTCGGCGTTCAAGAGGAAAGTGTGCCGGAAAATCGAACGGCCGGGAGTATCTACTGCTTCCCGGCAATCGCCCCAGACCGTTCAAGGAGGACACACATATATTCTGGCTCGTTTGTAACTGCCTTTGCTTCTATTGTCTTTGTGGAAGGTCAAATAATCTGCAAACATAAGAGCTTATAAAACAACGATTTACATAGCATATTGCTTGACCGAGTAAGTTCTTTGTTTTTCTTTTTAACATGAAGCAGAGTCTTCAATCCAACCTGCACCGCCACTGACTATTCATCGGTGGCGGGGCAGTTGTGGATGCGGCATTTACACTACGAAATACTTTGCCTGCGGGTGGTGGACGATGATGGCGTTGGTGCTTTGCTCAGGCTCCAGGTGGAACTGCTCGGTGAGGCGGACGCCGATGTTTTCTTCGGGCTTGAGCAGGCGGAAGATCTTGGTTTGATCTTCAAGGTTGGGGCAGGCCGGGTAGCCGAAGGAATAGCGTGAGCCGTGGTATTTCTGATGGAAGAGATCGGAGATGCGCGGCGAGTCTTCTTCGGCGATGCCGAGGAACTCGCGCGCCTGCTTGTGGGCCAGCTCGGCGAGGGCCTCGGCTGTTTCAACCGAAAGGCCGTGCAGGTAGAGGTACTTCGTGAAGTCGCCGGCTTCGAAAAGCTTCTGGGTCTGGCGGCTGGCTTCGTCGCCGATGGTGACGATGCTGAAGCCGACCACGTCGCGCTGCCCTGAACTCAATGGCTCGAAGAAATCGGTGATGGAGAGGCGGCGGCCCAGCGCCTGGCGCGGGAAGGTGATGCGCTCCAATTCGCGCGCGGGGTCTTCCGGATCGAAGATGACCAGGTCGTCGCGATCGCCCGCGCAGGGGTAGAAGCCGATGATGGACTTTGGCTCAAACCAGCCCTTGGCTTTCACTTCTTCTTCCAGGTCCTCGAGAATCGGCCGGTACTTCTCTTCGATCAGGCGCAGATAATCAGCCTGCGCCGCGGTCTTGAGCTGCCACTGGTTTTTGAAGAGCGCGGTTTCGTTGAGATAGGGAAAGATGTCGTCGAGGTTGTAGTTCTTGAAGACGCGCGCGCCCCAGAAGGCGGGTGTTGGAACGGCCGCAACCCGCTCCACCACAGGCGAACGGCCTTCCGCGGTCAGTTCGGCGGGCTTCTCGTCATTGACGGCGGCATTGCCGCGGGCAAAGACTTTCACAGTCTTGCCTTCAGTCTTGCGCTGCTCGCGGACTGCTGCGTCGGACGAGGTGAGATCGGTGAGGATGTGCAGGCCGGCGAACGCGTCTTCGGCGTAGAAGACAGGGCCGGAGTACTCCTCGCGCAGATCTTCTTCGACGTATTTGCGGGTGAGCGCCGCGCCGCCGCAGACGACGGGAATGGACATGCCGAGGCGTTCGAGATCCTGCAAGACGTACTTCATTTCGAGCGTGGACTTGACCAGCAGGCCGCTGAGGCCGATGGCGTCGGCGTTGATGTCGCGGGTGGCGGCGATGATGGCGTCGGAGGGCTGCTTGATGCCCAGGTTCACGACGCGATATCCGTTGTTGGAGAGGATGATGTCGACGAGGTTTTTGCCGATGTCGTGGACGTCGCCCTTGACCGTGGCGAGAACCATGGTTCCCTTGCCGCCGCTGTCCGACTTCTCCATCTTCGGTTCGAGGTAGGCCACGGCGGCTTTCATAACGCCGGCTGAATCGAGCACCGAGGGCAGTTGCATCTTGCGCGCGCCGAAGAGATCGCCGACGGTCTTCATGCCGTCGAGGAGGACGGTGTTGATGAGGTCGAGCGGGGTGTAGGTGGCGAGGGCTGCCTCGATGGCTTCTTCAAGAGTTTGCTTATGCTCACCAAGGCCGATGGTGCGCTCGCCGCGGATGATCAACTGCTTGAGCTTTTCATCGAGAGACAGGCTCTCAATGGCGACTTCGTCTTCAACGACTGAGCCCTTTGTAAGGCTGTCGAAGTGCGCCATGTAGTGTTGCAGGGGTTCGCTGCCAGTGCCGTCGCGGTCCTGGAAGATGAGCTTGCGCGCCAGGTCCACTTCAACTTCGGGAATCTTGTAGAGCGGGTAGATCTTGGAGTAGTTGACGATGGCGGCGTCGAGGCCGCGATCCACTGCCTCCTTGAGGAAGACGCTGTTGAGTACGCGGCGGGCGTATGCATTGAGGCCGAAGGAAATGTTCGACACGCCGAGCACCGTGCGGCAGCGCGGCAGTTCGATCTTGATGCGGCGCACCGCTTCAAGCGTCTCCATGCCGGCGGCGCGATAGTCTTCCTGGCCGGTGGAGATGGGCAGCGTGAGCGCGTCAAAGATCAAATCCTCCGAGCGCATGCCGTACTTGTTCACCGCGAGATCGTGAATGCGATGCGCGACGGCCACTTTCTTGTCGGCGGTGAGCGCCATGCCGTCTTCGTCAATGGTGAGCGCGATGACCGCGGCGCCGTAGCGCTTGGCCATGGGCAGCACTTTGCTGGTGCGCTTTTCGCCATCCTCCAGGTTGATTGAGTTGATGACCGGTTTGCCAGGGATGCGCTTGAGGGCCTCTTCGATGACGTTGGCTTCGGACGAATCCACGAGGATGGGCGCCGTGACGCGGGTGGCAATCTTCTCAAGCACCGCGTTCATGTAGGCGACTTCGTCTTCGCCCACGATGGCGCAGCAGAGGTCGAGCATCTGCGAGCCCTCGGCGACGAGGCGCTTGGCGAGGGCGAGAATGCCGTCGTAGTCCTGGGCGCGCACCATGTTGCGGAAGTGCTCGAGGCGCGTGGTGGTGTTCATCTCCTCGGCGATGACGATGGGCTGGCCGTCGGCTTCAAGCAGCAGGGAACCGAAGGCGCTGGCGGCCACGGACTGGGGAGTGACCTGGCGCGGAGCGGCCTTGACGCCTTTGAGGGCCACAACCACGGCATGCAGGTGTTCGGGCATGGTGCCGCAGCATCCGCCGACGACTTGCACACCGTATTCGGCCACAAAGCGGCGGTGGTAAGCGGCCAGTTCGGCCGGGGTGAGCTTGTAGACCGCGTGGCCGCCTTCGTTTTGCGGCAAGCCGGCGTTGGGCTGAACGCTGACGGGAACGGTGGAGTTCTGGCAGAGGAAGCGCACTGCGTCGTTCATCTCGGCCGGGCCGGTGGCGCAGTTGAGGCCGATCACGTCGGGCTGAAAGCTCTCAAGAACGGCAAGAGCCGCGCCAATCTCTGAGCCGAGCAGCATGGTGCCGCTGGCTTCAAGGGTCACCTGCACCTGGAGGGCGACTTTGCGCGTCGGGTCGGCTTCAAGCGCGGCCTGGATGGCGTCTTTGCAGGCGGCGAGGGCGATCTTGGCTTGCAACAGGTCCTGGCAGGTCTCGATCAGCAGCACGTCTACGCCGCCCTCGACGAGTGCGTCAGCCTGTTCGCGGTAAGCCGCGGCCATGGCGTCATAGCCGATGTGGCCGAGGGACGGGAGCTTGGTCGTGGGTCCCATGGAGCCGGCGACGAAGCGCGGCTTGTCGGGGGTCGAGTAGCTGTCAGCGACTTCGCGTGCCAGGCGCGCGGCGGCGAGGTTCAGTTCATAGGCGCGGTCTGCGATGCCGTACTCGGCGAGAACGATGCTTGCCGAGCCGAAACTGTCGGTCTCAATGACATCGCAGCCAGCTTCAAGAAACGACGCATGGACCTGCCGGATTGCCTCCGGCTTGGACAGCACCAGCAACTCGTTGCAACCCTCCTTGCCCCAGAAGTCTTCCGGGGTGAGGCCCTGCTTTTGGAGGCTGGTGCCCATTGCGCCGTCGTATACGAGCACGCGCCGCTGCAGTTCTGAAAGAAAATCCGTCAAAATCGCTCCTGACCTGGTGGTCGCTTGGGGAAAGAAGGGGATGCGGCCTATACCTCTAGCATAAATGGTTGAACGATTTGCCCATTGCCTGCTCGTAGGCGGGTAGAAAAGCGATTGATTTCCGGCTGAGAGAATGGTATAACTGTTATACAAAATGCGTTTCCACTTCGATCCGCGCAAGAGCCAGCGGTTGAGGGCAAACCTGCACCGAGGCATCGGCTTTGAAGAGGCGCAGGAGATTTTTGCCCGTCCTTACTATCTCGACCAACGGTCGGACATGCCCGAGCAGTACCGCGCGATTGGATGGGTTGGGCAACGCCTGTTCTCGCTGGTCTTTGAAGTAAGGGAAGATGAGGAAGGCGAGTTCTACCACCTGGTCACGCTTTGGAAGTCAACCCACGAAGAGGAGGTGCTTTATGCCGAAAATGCTTGAATCCCCCAAGCCGCTAAACGCCGATAAAATTGCCGAGCTCGCCGACCGAGGCGAAGACGTTTCGCGATTCTTCACTGGAAAAGGCAAGATGATGCCACCAATTCAGCGAGTCAATGTAGATTTTGCACTGCCCATGCTCCAGGAACTGGACAACGCCGCTCGGGAATTGAATATCAGCCGGCAGGCGGTGATCAAGACGCTGCTGCGTCACGCGCTGGATCAGCAGAATCTGGCACGGAGGGCGCGGTAAATGCTGTTCACCAGGGTGGGCCCTGTCGGCCTTGCCTAGAACTTCTCGCGGTTCGATTCCGGACGCCCTCCGATCCAAGCAAAACCATCTCCATACTCAAACTGGTCTGGCACGAACATTTTTGACTCACCGCGAAGAACAACCCATACCTGGAGCCGATAGTCTATGGATCCCTCCTCGGTCTCGATAGAAAAGACATCGTCTGCAATCTCATAGACGATTGGCCGCCTGTTCAAGTCATTTGTTTTCTTCCAGGACTGCGCCAGTGGAACATCGACTTCCAACTTCATGCCATGGAGCGACACAGAATTGCTTCCCAGCTTTAATGGTTCAAGAAGGTATCGTTCATGAAAAGCCTTCCTGGACTCATAGGACCTCGGTGCTTTTTCAATCAACCGAAGGCGACATCTAAATCTTGATTCTCCATAATCCAGGTAATCCGTTTTATCGAAGCCATATGCCTCTACGAGGTTCGCCCAACCATGCTCCAAATCGGCGCACATTCGAATCACGTCTTTGTTTGCAGCTGCGAATCCACACTCGAAAACGTTCATCGACGAACCCGTGCTCAAAAAGTATTCCTACTTCGCCGCCAGCGCCCCAATCTGCACCAGCATGTTTTCCTTGCGCATCACCAGGTTGGTGGCGTTCAGGGTAGCCAGTTCAAAGCCGTGGCCATGGGTGATGGCGTCGGTGGGACAGGCCTCTACACAGTAGCCGCAGAAGATGCAGCGGTTGTAGTCGATGTTGTAGACCTTGGCGTATCGCTCAGATGAGGAAAAGCGCACTTCCTCGGTGTTTTCAGCAGCTTCAATATAGATGCAGTTGGAGGGGCAGGCGGCCGCACAAAGGAAGCAGGCCACGCACTTTTCGAGGCCGTCTTCGTCGCGCTGCAGCAGGTGTGCGCCGCGGTAGCGCTGCTCAAGAACCGCTCCGCGAAGGGGGCCGGCGCCGTCAGGATAGTTTTCTACCTGGGTTGGCTGCAGAGCTTCCCTGAAGGTGATGCTCATGCCCTTGGCAATGGCGGCGATGTTGCCTGCAACTGACATAGAGCCAGTATACGATGGTTTCGAGGGAGAATCCACGATGCGGATAAGGCATTCAGCAGCGGCTTTTGTGCTGGTGTTGGGAATCGGCCAGATAGCTCGATTGGGGCAGGCGCAAAGCCAGCAGCAACCTGCGGCAGCGCACGGCATGGACATGGAGCACCGTGCAGCGAAAGCAGCGCCGGGCCCGCTGAAGGTCTCATTTGGCGACAAATCTGCCGAGTGGACGCAGGCAACCCTGGCGGCGCTGCCACACGTCACCCTCACGGTTTTCAACGCGCACGCCAAGGCGAATCAGACATATACGGGGGTGCCGCTGATGGCGCTGCTTGCGCAACTGGGCGTGCCGGAGAAGCCGCACGGCAACGATTTGAGACTGTACCTGGTGGCCGAAGGGGCGGATGGCTACAAGGCCGTCTACTCCCTGGCCGAGGTGAACCCCGACCTGCACGACGGTACGGTCATTGTGGCCGATACGCTGGAGGGCAAGGGTCTTGCAGACGGCGGACCTTTTGAAATTGTTGCTGCTGGAGAGAAGCGCCCTGCCCGCTGGGTGCGCAACCTGGTTTCAATCAAGATACTGACGGCGGAGTGATGAAACGCCGGAGCCGGCCGCCCGCAAGATTCCTTGCAGGCGGCCGGAAGGCGCTACTTCTTTGGGTGCTCCTGGTTCGGCTTGCGCTGCGATTGCGGAGCAGATGGATGCTGCTGTGGCGCCGCCTGGTGCTGCTGCGGGGCTTGCTGGTGCTGCTGCGGTTGGGCCTGGCGTTGCTGTTGTTGCGGCGCCGTTTGACGCTGCTGCGGGACTTGCTGACGCTGCTGCGGCGCTGCCTGGTGCTGCTGCTGAGGCGCTTGTTGATGCTGTTGCGGCGTGGCTACTGGACGCTGTTGGAGTTGCGGTTGTTGCTGGCGCTGGACAGAGGCGGGGACCCTAACGTTTCGATCAGCTGCGAGAGGCTGGCTGACAACCGCGCTGGCCGGACGGCCATGATTGACGTTGGCAAACTGCGCCCGGTTTGTGCTGGCAGCCTGCTGATGCTGGATTTGCGCTCTCATGGGAGGCGCGTGCTCTTCGCGGCGCGCCGCCATTTCCGCAGGCCTGGCCCGCATCTGGATACCGCCCTGGCCGCCATTGAAGCTAACGCGACCGCCGCCGCGATGGTCGTCGCGGACCGGATGGTTATAGACGTTGCGGTTGATGGAGACGTTAATGTTGTTAACCGAGCGGTTGTAGTTAAAGTGGCCGCCGTGCCAGTAGCCGCCCTCGTAGCCGACGCCGACATAGCCGAAGCCATAATTGACGCCGCCGTAGTAGCCGATGTGCGGGCCCCAGTAGCCACGGTAGAAGCCGTAGCGATGGTTATGGAAGCCCCAGTAGCCGGGCGTCCAGAGAGCGCCGGGGTAGGGAGCCTCAACCCATGCGCCGGGCACCCAATAGTAGCCGCCCCGGCCCCAGGCCCAATAGCCGGGAGTCCACAGGTAGTCGTCGCCGGGAGCCTGCGGCTGATCGTAGTCGGGCAGCGGAGGCGGAGGCTGGGGGGCATAATCGACCGGCTGCTCTCCATACCCTGGATCGTAGGAGCCTTGATCATTCGATTGGTCGGGAGCCTGGTAGCTGCCGCGATTATCGGGGGGCGGAGCGCTCTGTTTGGCGTTCGAAGCCGGTTGCTGCTGGGCGCCGGAATCGGTTGAAGCCGGGGCCAGATTCGCCGCCGCCGGATCCTGGGCCTGGTCCTGCGTGGCGGCCTGGTCAGTGGTGGCAGGTTGGTCTTGCTTTGCCGGGCATCCCGTAGTGAAAAGCACAATCGCCGAGGCAAGCAGCGGTAGAAGTGCAGATTTGCAGCTGAAAATCATCTCACGCTCCATTCGTTAACGATGCTATTGGGAGACTCCTGAGTCACACAGTCCAGTATTGACCACCATGGCTTCGATCAATGCGGGCCTGCAGGGGCCGACTGACCGTGGTTGTTGGCAGGCGGCGTGGTTACTGGTTTGCGCTCGTACCGGGGTTTCAGGGTTTCCTGGCACAGCGCGGAGTTCTGCCCGCGCTGCAGGCCAGGTATTGCGTCTTGCGCGTGGCAAAGGCGCTGTTTCATGGCATCGGCGTCCTTGCCATTCAGCCGTTGGGTGCGCTCCAGGCCGCTTATGGGGTCAACATCGTACTGGTAGACGAAGTCGTCGGCCGGTTTCAGCTTGCCGTAGTCGAAGTAATTCCAGGTGGCCAGCAGTCCGCGCCCGTTGCTCTGGGCCATCACCGCGTAGACTTCGGTCCAGGCTACGCCGGGAGGCACGTCGGAGGTGGAGATGGGCGCCGCCTGGCCGCCGCGCATCCAGCGGGCAGCCCACACATGCTGCGAATTGTCATAGTGGAAGGCAGTGAAGTAGGTGTCGGCGCTGCACTCGTTGCAATTGTCGTAGAGGGCGGTTGGCTCTTGCGCGCTGCCCTCGGCGAAGTGCATCCAGTCAAGCCAGCGCAGGTTTACGCCTTTCAGAACCGGGGTCACCAGGTGGGTGGTGAGCGAAACGCTGTACACGCTGAACGGATCAGCGCCGGCCGGCGATTGCGGAGAGGGGCGCAGCGTGGTTACAACCAGCGCCGCATCATACTTCACGCCGATCTCGCGGATGGCCGTCCACTTTTCAGCGTCCAGCGCTCGCGTAACCCAGACAATCACATCCTGGTCCTGCGGCGAGTGAAAATCCATCCAGCGGAAAGGGTCCTGCTGGGCGAACAGGGAACCCGCGGCGGCCAGCACCGCACACATCAATCCGCAAACGCGCCGGAACCTGACAACACGCATGCACTCATGTATATCAGAGCGATGGCGATGCCGAATCCGGCTCCAAAGCCCTCCGTTAAATGGCTTTGCGCTCATGCGTCGATTCCGTTCACAGTCCAAGCTTTTGCCATAGCGCATCGACCCTGGCCTTGGTGTCGCGGTCCATCTCGATCATCGCGGGCCAGGGGCGGTCAAAGCCCTCGGCCTTCCATTTGCGGGTGGCGTCAATGCCCATTTTGGAGCCGTAGTTGGGCATGCGCGAGGAGTGGTCGAGCGAGTCCACGGGGCCAAGCGTGAACTGGATGTCGCGCTCGGGATCGATGTTGTTGGCGACGCGCAGCACCACTTCGCCCACATCCTGCACGTCGCAGTCCTCGTCCACAACGACGATGCACTTGGTGAACATGGCCTGCCCGAGAGACCAGATGGCGTTCATCACCTTGCGCGCCTGGCCGGGGTAGCTTTTGCGGATTGAGACCAGCATCAGGTTGTGGGCCACGCCCTCGACCGGCAGATTGATATCCACAATCTCAGGAATGGTCATCTTCATCGCGGGCAGGAAGATGCGCTCCACGGCTTTGGCGAGCCATGCGTCTTCCATGGGCGGCTTGCCCACGATGGTTGCGGCGTAGATGGGGTCTTTGCGATGCGTGATGCAGGTGAGGTGGAAGACAGGGTACAGGTCGGTCATGGTGTAAAAGCCGGTGTGGTCGCCGAAGGGGCCTTCTTCGCGGAGCTCGCCGAGTTCTACGTAGCCTTCAAGGATGATTTCTGCGTTGGCGGGGACTTCTAGGTCGACGGTTTCGCACTTTACGATCTCGAGGGACTTGCCGCGAAGGAAACCGGCGATCATGAACTCCTCAACCTCGGGGGGGGCGGGGACGATGGCGGAAAAGGTGGTTGCCGGATCGGTGCCGATGGCCACGGCGACCTC
>Ga0073936_10006897_pt1 | contig 14828 bp, 16 predicted proteins | sample AliMusrvi5mmetaG_FD_87041 | JGI IMG/M metagenome (GOLD analysis project Ga0073936, IMG submission 87041) | Freshwater lake bacterial and archeal communities from Alinen Mustajarvi, Finland, to study Microbial Dark Matter (Phase II) - Alinen... | ecosystem: Environmental > Aquatic > Freshwater >... | reverse complement strand
GCCTGAACCTGACCTGGGAAACCCTGGAAGGCCTGGTCAAGCACAACGGCCCGCTGACCGGCGCGCAGCCCGGCCCGATTGCCAGCTTCGACAAGCGCTGGCCGCTGGAACTGGAAAGCTGGCCGGGGCTGGAAGCACAGCTGGCGGCGCTGGCCGACGATATCGCCTATGTCAGTCACGACATCGATGACGGCTTGCGCGCCGGCATCTTCACCATTGCCGACCTGACGGCCGCGCCGCTGGCCGGTGATCACGTCAAGGGCGTGCTGCAACGCCATGGCGATCTGGAACTGTCGCGCTTCATCGGGGAATTGATCCGTACCCTGATGAGCGAGCTGATGGAGGATGTGCTGGCCACCACCCGCGCCAACCTGGCGGCCGGCGGATTTGCCAGCGCGGCGGCGCTGCGCGGGGCAGGGCGCCCCATGGCGGCGTTCTCGCCGGCGCTGTTTCCGCGGCTGAAGGCGCTGAAGGCCTTCCAGATGCAGAACATGTACCGCCATCCCCGGATCGCCAATTCCATGACCCGCGCCCAGGCCGTGGTGACCGACCTGTATGAGGCCTTTGTCGCCGATCCGGGGCTGCTGCCGCCCGACTGGACCCTGGCGGCGCGCGAGGCGGTGCCCGGCACGGTGGCGCGGGACTATATCGCCGGCATGACCGACCGTTACGCCCTGACGGAATATGCCCGGGTATTCCACACGGAAATCCAGCTTTAGAAGTCCATGATTCGCCTGGCCAGCGGTGCTACGATCGCCGCCAGCAGATTCGGGAACCTCCATGGCCAATTACGAGCGCGGCGTGTACGAACCCAGCGACGAGGTACGGGTGTTCGACGGCTCCGAGGAAGAAGATGACGTCGAAGGCTCGCGCCTTCCGCTCCTGATCGTGCTGGCGCTGCTGGTGCTGGCGATGTTCGCCGGCGTGGTGTGGCTGGCCTATACCCAGGGCGTGGCGCGCGGCCGGGGCGAGACCCCGGTGCTGACGGCCGCCAATGGCCCCGAACGTGTCGCGCCGCAGTCGGGCGGTGACGGCACCGTGCCCTATCAGGGCTTCAAGATTTATGAGCAGCCGGCGCCGTCGGACGACACAGCCGACAATGCGCCTGCCGCCAAGCCGCAGGCCAACGCCGCGCCCACCCCGGCCGCGCTGCCCAAGCCTGCGCCCGCGCCGATTGCTGCCGCGCCCAAACCGGCGCCTGCAGCACCCGCGCCTGTCGCCGCCAAACCCGTGACGCCGCCGCCCGCGCCGGTAAAGGCCGCCGCAACCCCGGCGCCGAAATCTGCAACTCCTGCTGCCGCTCCGCCCAAGTCGGTGGCGGCGCTTATCCAGCAGGCCAACTCCACGCCGGTACCGGCTGCGGCCAAGTCCGCCGCCGCCGCGCCCACCAAGACCGCCACCACGCCGCCGCCCGCCATGAAGCAGGCGGTGATTCCGCCGCCCGCCACCGCCACCGGCGCGCCGCGCAGCCTGGTTGCGCCGACGGCCGCTCCTGCCACGGTAGCGGCAACACCATCGCCCAAGCCCGCCACGGCGGCGCCCGCCAGCGGCGGGATCGTGCTGCAGATCGGCGCCTACAAGAGCCAGGCCGACGCCGACGCGGCCTGGAAGACCTACAAGGCCAAGCACGCGGCCCTGCTGTCGGGCTATTCCGATGACATCCAGCAGGCCGACCTGGGCGAGAAGGGTACCTGGTACCGCCTTCGGATCGGCGGCATGTCCAACAGGGAAGTCGCCGCGGGCCTGTGCGACCGGCTGAAGGCCGACGGCGGCGCCTGCATCCTGGGTAAATAACCATCATGCGCAGTCGCGCCATCTATGGCTGCGCCGGCACGTCCCTGTCGGCGGCCGAGCGGGACTTCTTCCGCGAGGTGAAGCCGTGGGGCTTTATCCTCTTTGCACGGAACATTAGCGATCCGGGCCAAGTCAAAGCTTTGGTTGAACAATTGCGCGATACGGTGGGCGATCCGCGCGCGCCCGTCCTGATCGACCAGGAAGGCGGCCGGGTGGCCCGGCTGAAGCCGCCCCAGTGGCGGGCCCGGCCCCCGGCGGCCGTCTTTGGTGCGCTCCATGCCCAGAACCCGGAAGCCGCCCGCGAGGCCACCTATCTCAATGCCCGGCTGATCGCCCATGACCTGGCATCTCTGGGGATAAATGTGGATTGCCTGCCGGTGCTGGACGTGCCCGTGCCCGGCGCCCACGACATCATCGGAGACCGGGCCTTTGCCACCGACCCCGGCACCATCATCGCCCTGGGCAGGGCCCAGATCGAAGGCCTGATGGACGGGGGCGTCCTGCCGGTCATGAAGCACATTCCCGGCCATGGCCGGGCAGGGGCCGACAGCCACCTGGCGCTGCCCCGGGTTTCGGCCACGGTGGAAGAGCTCAGCGCCAGCGATTTTGTGACCTTTCGCAGCCTTGACCAGTGCCCGATCGCGATGACAGCGCATGTGGTTTATGAGTCGATTGATCCACAGCGTCCTTGCACCACCAGCCCCAAAGTCATTCGGGATGTGATACGCGGTGAGATAGGATTTGACGGGCTTTTGATGTCGGACGACCTTTCGATGAAGGCGCTCGACGGGCCCCTGTCAGTGCGCGCCAAACAGGCCCTTTTTGCGGGCTGCGATCTGGTGCTCCACTGCAATGGCGATATGGAAGAGATGCGCGAAGTGGCGTCGGAAGTGAAAGAACTGGAAGGCCAGTCCCTGCGGCGCAGCCAGCAGGCGCTGGCGCATTTGTCCATGCCGTCGGCCCTTTCGGTTGCGGGCCGACCATTCGACGCCGCCGCTGCCGAAGCCCATCTGGCCACCCTGTTGGGAGCGGCGGTATGACCGAGGTCGCCGAGAATTTCGAAGATTTCGAATCCGCCGCCATCGTGCGCGACGACGAAGCCTTGCTGGTGCAGGTGGACGGCTTTGAAGGCCCCTTGGACCTGCTGCTGACCCTGGCCCGCAACCAGAAGGTCGATATCGCCAAGATATCGATCCTCAAGCTGGCCGATCAGTATCTGGAGTTCATCGAGAGCGCCAAGAAGCTGAACCTGGAACTGGCCGCCGACTATCTGGTGATGGCCGCCTGGCTCGCCTATCTCAAATCCCGCCTGATCCTGCCGCAGGAGAAGGGCCCCGACGGCGAACCCACCGCCGACGAAAGGGCCACCCGCCTGCGCTGGCGCCTGGAGCGCCTGGATGCCATGCGCGACGCTGTCACCCGGCTGATGGGCCGCGAGCGGCTGGACCGCGACGTGTTCGGCCGCGGCGATCCCGAAGCGGTCAATGTGATCAAGCTGCGGACCTACAAAGACACGATGTACGACCTGCTGACGGCTTACGCGACCGAGCGGGTGCGCAAGCTGGGCGGCAAGTCCTATCGCCCCCAGATGGCGCCGGTGCTGGCCATCGAGGAGGCGCGGGAGCGGCTGGAACGGATGCTGGGCAGGATCTCCGACTGGAGCGCCCTGACGGGCCTACTGCCCTTCGAATGGCAGGGCGGCGCCCGGCGCCGGTCGGCGGTGGCCTCCACCCTGCTGGCCTGCCTGGAGATGGCCCGGGACGGCAAGGTGGAACTGCAGCAGATGGCGCCCTTCGCCGAGATCTTTGTGCGCGACGGCCGGCGGGGCCCAGACGTACCTTCCAATATTCCTGAGGCGTCCGCGCCGGGAGCATGACATGAGCAGCGTAGCCAAGATGATTGAGACGATCGAAGACCAGATGGACGCCGAAGTTTCCGACAAGGAAGTGGGCCCCGAAGCCAATCCCGAACATCTGCGGATGGTCGAGGCGCTGTTGTTCGCGGCCTCCGAACCGCTGGACCAAAAGGCACTGTCAACATCGCTGCCGGAAGGCGCCGACATTCCTGGCCTGCTCAAGGCGCTTGAAGCGGCGTATGAGAAGCGCGGTGTAAACCTTTGCTGTGTCGCTGGAAAATATCAGTTCCGCACCGCCAGCGATCTGGCCTTCCTGCTGCGCAAGGAGCAGCCGGAACAGAAGCGCCTGTCCAAGGCTGCCATCGAAACCCTGTCCATCATCTCCTATCACCAGCCCGTCACCCGGGCCGAGATCGAGGACATTCGCGGCGTCGCCATGTCCAAGGGCACCATCGACATCCTGATGGAGATCGGCTGGATCAAGATCCGTGGCCGCAAGCGCACCCCCGGCCGCCCGGTCACCTATGGCACCACCGAGGCCTTCCTGGTCCAGTTCGGTCTGGAGAGCGTGGCGCACCTGCCGGGCCTGGATGAGCTCAAGGCGGCCGGCTTCCTGGAAGCCATCCCGCCGTCCGGCTTCGACGTTCCCAACCCGTCCGAGGAACTGGCGTCGGACGAAGACCCCTATGACCCCAACGAGCCGGAAATGGCGACGGGGAGTATCAATCTCGACGAAGCTTAGCCGACACGAGCCTGGCCTGCATGAGTGCCTTCAGCCCCATTTTCCCCCGTCCCATGGGCGGTCCCCTCATCGCATGGGAGGGGGTCTTCAGCGCCGCCGAGGTGGACCGCATCACGGCCATCGGCGACGGCCCGGCGCGGGAGCGCGCCCAGCTCGTCCTCGCCGAGGACCCATTCGGCAAAAAGCGCGTCACCGATGTGTCCTGGCTGGAGCGCGACGGCGGAAACCATTGGTTATACGCCCGGCTGGAGCAGATCGTGCAGCAGCTCAACAACCAGTATTACAAGTACGAAATCTACAAGGAACTGCGCGAGCCGCTGCAGTACACCGTTTATGACTCCAGCCGTGGCGGGCATTACAACTGGCATGTCGATCACGGCGCCGGGGGACCAGACGCGCGCAAGCTGTCGATAAGCGTGCAGTTGAGCGATCCGTCAACCTATCAGGGTTGCGACCTGGAGCTGAACTTCGGCGACGACAACGTACCGGCACCGCGCGGGCAAGGAACAATAGTCGCCTTTTCCTCTTATGTGCTGCACCGGGTGACTCCGATCACCGCAGGTGTGCGTAAGTCGCTGGTCGCCTGGGTGTCGGGCCCGGAATTCAAGTAATCAGCGGCCCGTCAGGTTTGGCACTAGGCGACTCGTCAGGAGCCCCGTCATCTCCGGCATGAATGCGCTACCCAGCGAGGCGCGGCGGTCGAATTTCTCCTCCGCGTAGGGACCGTCGGCATCGACATAATGGAGAAAAGCCTGGAATAGCTGCTCGCCATCATAGGGCCCGCGCCAGTGCGTCAATTCGGCGCCCCTGTACAGGAGCGCGTCGCCAGCTCCCAGCACCGCGGCGAAGGGCGCGTTTTCCGAACCGATATATAGCGTCCAGGGGGCATCAGGCTCCTGGCCCAAGTTAAGGCTAATAGAAATCTCGCATGCATCCCGGTCGCGATGCGGTGCAAGCGCATCACCCTTCTTGTAGATGCGAGCATAAGAATATGTGGGGTGCAGCTTGAGCCCGCTATGAGCCTCGATCAGTGGCTTGATGTCCTGCATCAGGGCGTCGACTTCAGCATCGCCATAGACGGTAGGCGTGCCGGGCACCAGGTCGTCACCAGCCATGCGCAGGGTGCCGGCATTCGCACGCGCCGCCAAGTGATCCCGCAGTCGAACCACACGCTCCGCAGTGACCAGAGCGTTTATGACGGCATAACCGTTAGTTCGGAAAGTTTGGACGACAGAGGTTGGGTCGGGCGGCACGGCACGTGGTTTTTGCGGTCAGGCCATATTCTAAAACACGGCCGCGCCAGAAGAAAAGCCTCTCGAGGGACAGATTGGCGAAAAGCGGACGCCCCAAGCGGCCTAGTCGTAGCCACGCGGGAATGTCCGCTTTGGGTCAAAAGCAGCCATTCGCGTACGGCCCCTCCGGTATCTTTCGCCGCCATCTCGTCCAGCAGGCGAACCAGCGTCGGTGTGGAAAGCAGGCCTGCTTGTAGAGCCTACGGGGCGCCCTTGCGCGGGTCGATGCCGCGCGAATACCAGAGCGGGAAGGTGCCCGGCTGGGTGGCGTACTTGATGAACTGCCGGCCAAGGTCCTGGTGCGCCGCCTTGGACGGGACGGCGGCAACGCCGTCCAGGTAGCAGCCATATTCTTCCGGAATCGGGCCGACCACGACCAGGTTGTCCCACTTCATGATCTGGCTGATGTTCTGCACCGCCATGTCGCCTTCGTGGCGGGCCAGCGCGTCGCCGCCTTCGCCATAGGGGCTGGGCGCATGCTTCACCCCGGCCATTTCCGGCAGGTCGAACAGGTGCGTCAGCATGTAGGAGGTCTTGCTGCATCCCGCACCGCCGGGCGTGCCGTTGCAGCGCGAATGCATCACGCGGTTGGCCGAATGCAGCACGGCGATGAACTTTTCCTTGGTGGAGATGTCGGGAATCTTGGCGCCCTTCATCACCGCCAGGCCCTGGTAGGAGCGGCCGATATGGGTACGGGTTCCGGCCTTGATCGTGTCCTTGACCAGATCCATTTCGTCGGCCGGCAGAAACACGGCGTCGGCCGAGCCGTCCTGCGCCGCCTTCTTCACATCATCCATGCCGCCAGTCTTGACGGTGACCTTGATGCCGGTTTCCGCCTCGAAGGCCTTGGTGATGATGTCCAGGCCGCCATTGTAGGTGAAGCCCGGTGTGGCCACGATGACTTCGCGGGCCATCTGGGTTGTTTGTGCGCCGGCCGGAGCGGCAAAACCCGCAACGGCGGCGAAACTGACAAACGCAATGAGCCTGGTGTTAATTCGCATTATTCCCTCCTGTTACGGCGCGTTCGCTGTGGCCGCCATTTTATCGACCGCCGCCTGGAAGCGCTTGGTGCGCCCTTCGCGCGCTGCGGCCTGTGCCGCCGCATCGCCCACCGCCGTCTGGTTCCAGATCAGGGTGTAGACGAGCTTGGAGTGACCCTTTTCCATCGGCTCCACCGCCAAAGTGCCGTGATAGAAGATCGGCGTGAACGGCTGGGCATAGGTATAGGAATGGCCCGTGCGCGCCACAGCGATCTCCACCACCTTGGCGGTGCCGGTGTCGATGGTGCGGACCGAGCCCAGTTCGCCCTTGCCGGAATCGATGGTGCAGCTTTTCACGTCCAGATACTTGGCGATGGCGCACCAGTCATTGCCGCCGATCTTCTCCCAGGCCGCGTCGGCGCCCTTGTTGAGGCTGGCGGTGAGGGTGATGGTGGTCCAGTCCGCCGGCTGCGGCGTCTGGGCCGAGGCAGGGGAAGCGGCCAGCAGCGCGGCAGCGATCAAAATCTTCTTCATTCTTCTCCCTCCAGTTCAACCACCACGGCTTCGCCATTTTCCAGCGCGATGGCCAGTTCGCCCTTGCGCAGGGCGATGGCGTCCTTGCCGAACACGTCATTGCGCCAGCCTTTCAGGGCGACGACCTCATCATCCTCGTTCGCGGCCAGCCGTTCAATATCCTCGGCATTGGCGATCAGGCGCGGCGCCACCCCTACCGCCTCGGCCCGCAGGCGCAGCAGGGTCTTGAGCAGGTCCATCACGGCCTGTGACGGCTCGCGGCGACGGCGCTGCTTGTTATGGTCCACCGCGCCTTCCGGCGGCTCGGCGGTCATGCCAACGGCGATGGCCTCGGTCAGGCCCTTGCCCAGCCGCGAATTGGCAAAGCCCTTGGGGACAGCGCGGACGCGCTCCAGCGCTTCGCCGCTTTCGGGTGGATGGGCTGCGATCTCGGTCAGGGCTTCGTCCTTCAGCACCCGGCCGCGGGGAATGTCGCGGGCCTGGGCTTCGCGCTCGCGCCAGGCGGCCAGCGCCGCCAGCACTGCCAGGAAGCGCTTGTTGGAGGTGCGCGGCTTCAGCCGCTTCCAGGCCAGCTCCGGGTCCAGCTTGTAGAGATTGGCATCCTGCAGCGCCGCCACTTCCTCGGCCACCCAGCTGGCGCGGCCGGTTTTCTCCAGCTTGGCCTTCATCCATTCATAGATGACGCGCAGATGGGTGACGTCGGCCAGGGCATATTCCAGCTGGCGCTTGGACAGCGGGCGGTGGCTCCAGTCGGTGAAGCGGGCCGACTTGTCGATCTCCACATGGGCGATCTTGCGCGCCAGGGTTTCGTAGGACGCCGCATCGCCAAAGCCGCACACCATCGCCGCGATCTGGCTGTCGAACAGCGGATCGGGCAGCACGCCGCCCTGCAGGTAGAAGATTTCAATGTCCTGCCGCCCGGCATGCAGCACCTTGACGATGCCGGGCCGCTTGATGAGCTCGTAGAAGGGCGCCAGATCGATGCCAGGGGCGAGGGGGTCGATGATCCCCTCGATGCCGGGCGCCGCCACCTGAATGAGGCACAGCTTGGGGTAATAGGTCTGGTCGCGCAGGAATTCGGTATCCAGCGCCAGGTAGGGCGCGTTTGCCAGTTCCGCCGCAAAGGCCTTCAGGTCGTCCGTCGTCTCAACTATCCGCATGCCCCGGTGATAGCCGGATTCGGACGGCTTTGGGCGGTTTTATGGGGCTTACGGAGGATTTAGGCCCACTGTCTTGCCGGCAAAGCCCGCGGCGTCGAAATAGCGGGCCTCGCCCACTTCCTGCAGGTTCAGGATGGTGCGGGCCCCATTCTCGGCCGGGTCGGACTGGAGGGTGCGCTTGGACACCGAGACCGCAGCCCCGCCCACCAGCGCCTCGGAAATCACCCGGCCCCGCAGCCTGCCCTTTGGGGCCAGGGTGATGCCGGCGATCTTGGCCAGGGTGGGGGTGATGTCGGCATTGGAAACCGGGGCAGGGTTGGCGAACCCGGCTTTGAAGTCCGGCCCGATGGCGGCCATGAAATTGCGGGTCTCGGCGCGCGACAGCGAGCCGTGACTGCCCTGTCCGGTGCCCAGCCCCGTGTCATGGGTGCCCACGGTGCATTGCAGCTTGTTTTCGCATTCGCCGGCAACAGTGCGGAAGTTGACATAGATGGATGGCACCGGCGTTTTGGCGCTGCCGATCAGGTTCAGGGCGCTCATCGGCAGGGTGCCGGGAAACTTGCCCAGTCTGTCGTTCACGAAGATGCCGCTGACATAGTCCTGTGTGGTGAGGAATTGCACGATATCGCCCGCCAGCGCCTTGGCGTTGGCCCCCTTGCCATCAATTTTTGGAAGATAGATCAGGTCGTCGCCGCCATTGGGCACCACCACCACATCGGGATTGGTGGGATAGCCGAGCAGCCCCGCGCCGCCCGCCAGCTTGCGGCCGGCGCCGTAGTCCACGCTGGCGAAATTGCGGGAAGGATCGAACAGCCGCAGTTGCAGCCTGCTGGCAAGGTCCACGCCCACGAAGCCGGAGCTGGTTTCCGTGGTGGGCACATCGCCGAACTTGACGGAGGGGCTGGTGGCGCTGGTGTGGCTGATGGTGAGAAAGCCGTGATCGGCGGTGACGAAGACGTCGGTGGTCTGGTCCAGCCCCTGTTCCTTTAGCGCCGCCATCAGCTCGCCCAGCATGGTGTCGGCATTGCGGGTACCCGCTTTACCGGAAGGGCCGTTGATGCCCGGCTCATACTCGCCCAGGCTGTCGCGGGTGCCGTGCTGGCTGACATCGGGATCGCGCGACCAGAACAACATGGCAAAGGGCTTTCCCGCTTCCTTGAAGTGCGGCAGTACGATCCGGGTCGTCGCCTTCATCAGGTACACTTCCTGCTCGATATTGGGCACGTTCGACTTGGGCGCTTCGCGCGCCACAAAGGCCTGTTTCATGTCGCGGGTGAACCAGGCGGGCAGGCCGAAGCCGCCTTCATGGCCGGTATTGTCGTCCAGGATCAGGGTTTCGCTGCCGTCCGGCGCGGCGGTGGAATCGGCGATGCGGGTCGGTCCCAGCTTGCCGATGATGGCGGTCGAAAAGCCTTGCGCGCGGGCCCGCGCAAACAGGGTTTCCTCGTTCAGGTAATTGCCGCCGAATTTCTGATTCATTTCCGCCAGCACCGTGTCGTTCTCCAGCGCCGCGATGGGTGAGCCATTGGCGCTGATCATGGGCGAGGCGACATACAGGCTGTTGGCGAAATCGCCGGTATCGCCGATGTAATGGCCGGTGGTGATGGCGGATGCATTGACGGTGGTGACGGTGGGGAACAGCGAATGGCTGTTGGTGAAGTCCACGCCTTCGCTTTTCAGCTTGAACATGTGGGGCATGTTGCCCGGCTCGACGCTGCCATAGCGCAGCCCGTCCGCCACGAAGATGATGATGTTGTGCGGCTTTGGAACCTGGGCGAAGGCCGGGGCCACGAACAGGGCCAGAACCAGGCCGGTCAGCGATGCCAATTTCATGCGTGATTCCCCTATCGAACGGCCACGTTAGCCGGGCTTTGTGACGGGAAAAACCAGTCATTTCCGCATCCCCGCCAATCCCATGTCAGTCCCTTGACCTCCCCCCCATAAACCGCCAAAAACCCTGCCTTTCCGGGATGATTTGCACCATGCACGCCTATCGCACCCATACCTGCGGCGCCCTGCGCAAGAGCGATGTCGGACAGACCGTCCGCCTGTCGGGCTGGGTCAACCGGCGGCGCGATCATGGCGGTCTGATCTTCATCGACCTGCGCGACCATTACGGCATCACCCAGTGCGTGATCGAGCCGGATGCGGCCGCCTTTGCGCTGGTCGATACGGCGCGCTCGGAATGGGTGCTGACCCTGACGGGCAAGGTGGTGGCCCGCAGCGGCGAGACCATCAACAAGGAGCTGGCCACCGGCGAAGTCGAGCTGCGCATCGAGCAGGCCGCCGTCCAGGGCCAGGCCCAGGAACTGCCGCTGCCGGTGTTCGGCGATCACACCTATCCGGAAGAGACGCGGCTGACCTATCGCTTCCTGGATCTGCGCCGCGAGCGGCTGCACAAGAACATCATGCTGCGGTCGAACATCGTCACCAGCCTGCGCCGCCGGATGATCGATCAGGGCTTTACCGAGTTCCAGACACCGATCCTGACGGCATCCTCGCCCGAAGGGGCGCGCGACTTCCTGGTGCCGTCGCGCCGCTATCCGGGCCAGTTCTATGCGTTGCCGCAAGCGCCGCAGCAGTTCAAGCAGCTGATCATGGTGGCGGGCTTTGACCGCTACTTCCAGATCGCGCCCTGTTTCCGCGATGAGGATGGCCGCGCCGACCGTTCGCCGGGCGAGTTCTACCAGCTCGATCTGGAAATGAGCTTCGTCACCCAGGACGACGTCTTCGCCGCCGTGGCCCCGGTGCTGGCCGGGGTGTTCGAGGAGTTCGGCGAGGGCAAGGCGGTGACCCCGCACGACAAGTTCCCGCGCATTCCCTATGCCGAAGCGATGCTGAAATACGGCACCGACAAGCCGGACCTGCGCAATCCCATCGAAATCGTGGACGTGTCCGAAATCTTCGGCCGCGCCGAAGTCGAGTTCAAGGCGTTCAAGGCCAAGACCGTGCGCGCCATCCCCGCGCCCGGCGCCGGGCCGCAGCCGCGCAGTTTCTTCGACAAGCTCAATGAATGGGCGCGCGGCGAAGGCGCGGCGGGCCTGGGTTACATTCAATTTGAAGATGAGGGCGGGGTGCTGGTGGGCAAGGGCCCCATCGCCAAATTCATCACCGGCGCGGCGCTGGCCGACATGGCCAGAATCGCCAAGGTCAAGGCGGGCGACGCGCTGTTTTTCAGTGCCGATGCCAAGGCCGACCGCGCCGCCAATCTGGCCGGCATGGCCCGCACCCGCATCGGGCGCGAGTTGAACCTGATCCCGGACAACGCGTTCAAGTTCTGCTGGATCGTGGACTTTCCCATGTATGAGTGGAACGAGGACGACAAGAAGATCGACTTCTCCCACAATCCCTTTTCCATGCCGCAGTTCGACCGCGAGAAGTTCCTGGCGCTGGACAAGAACGACAACGAAACGATTTTGGGTCTCAAGGCCTATCAGTACGACATCGTCTGCAACGGCTATGAATTGTCGTCGGGCGCCATCCGGAACCATGACCCGGATGTGATGTTGAAAGCCTTCGAAATCGCCGGCTATGCGCGCGAGGAGACCGAGGAAAAGTTCAAGGGCATGATCAACGCCTTCCGCCACGGCGCCCCGCCGCATGGCGGCACCGCGCCGGGCATCGACCGCATCGTCATGCTGCTGGCCGGCGAGGAAAACCTGCGCGAGGTCACCATGTTCCCCATGACCCAGTCGGCGCAGGACCTGCTGATGAACGCGCCCAGCCCGGCGAACCAGAAGCAGCTGAAAGAGCTGCACCTGCGGGTCGTATATCCTGAGAAGGCTTAGTCATCTGGATGGCCCGCATTTGCGGGCCATGACATTGGTGCAGGGCAATAAAAAAAGGCGGCCAGTGGCCGCCTTTTTTTCGGGTCTAGCGTCCCACCAAAATTTGATCAGTTCAGCTTTTCGCCAACGCCCTTGATGCTGTCGGCGATCAGGCTGGATGCGCGCTTGTCGTCCAGGCGGGCGGCGATCAGCTTCTGGGCTGCGTTCACGGCGCTGTCGGCGGCCAGGGCGCGGATCTCGTTCAACGCGGTGGCTTCGGCCTGGGCGATCTTGTCCTGGGCGGCCGCTGTGCGGCGCGCGATCTGGGCTTCCAGCGCGATACGGGAGTCTTTTTGGAACTGCTCGGCTTCGGCGGTGGCGGCAGCGACGATGCTGCGGGCTTCGGCTTCGGCGCCGGCAGCGCGTTTCTGGTAGTCGGCCAGCAGGGCGGCAGCTTCGGCGCGCAGGCGCCTGGCTTCATCCAGCTCGGCGGCGATCACCGCGGCGCGCTGGTCCAGCATCTTGCCGATCAGGCCGGGCACGCCCTTCCAGACGAGCAGGGCGATGACCAGCACAAAGCCGACAGCAACCCAGAATTCCGGTTCCTTCAGCATTTCCATCCTAGTTCCCCAGCGCCGCGGTGGCGTCTTCAGCCGAGACCTTGTCGCCGGTCAGCCGCTCGACGATGGCGATGGCGGCATCGCGCGCCGCCGTCTTCACATGACCCTTGGCGGTTTCCCGCGTGGTGGCGATGCGGGCTTCGGCAGCGGCCATGGCGTCGTGCGCCTGGATATCAGCAGCCGCCTTGGCCTTGGCGATTTCCGCGTTCAGCTTCTGGCGGGTTTCCTCGGCCAGGGCGTTGCCGCGGCTGCGGGCGCCGGCCAGCGCTGCTTCGTAACCGGCCTGGGCCGCTTCGGCTTCGGCACGCGCCTTGCTCGCCTCGGCAATGGCGCTGTTGATGGCGCCCCTGCGATTGGTGATGGCCGCGTTGATCTTGGGCCCGGCCACCCGCCACAACACCGTGAACAGGAACGCGAACGTCACCGCCAGCCAGAACAACTGGCTGGGGAATGTCGTCGTGTCGAACGGCGGAAAGCCCCCCTCTTTCTTGGGGGCTTCCGTGGTCGCGGTATGGGCGGTCTCTTCGGCCATTATGGTCTTACGTGAACAGGATGATCAGCGCGATGACCAGACCGAACAGGCCGGTGGCTTCGCACAGCGCAAAGCCCAGCAGCAGGTTGGTGGTCTGGCTCGCGGCAGCACCCGGATTGCGCAGCGCGCCCGACAGATAGGAGCCGAACACATTGCCGATGCCGATGCCGGCGCCGACCAGGGCGATACAGGCAATGCCCGCACCAATCATTTTTGCAGCTGCAACTTCCATTTTAAAAATCCTCTCGGTTTAGTGGTGATCGTGGAGATGAAGGGCTTCGTTGAGATAGATGCAGGTCAGGATGGCGAAGACATAGGCCTGCAGGAACGCCACCAGCAGTTCCAGCAGCATGATCGCGACGATCAAGAGCAGGGGCGCCAGCGCCACGCCCATAAAGATGCCGCCCGCCGTGCCCAGCGACACCACAAAACCGGCGAACACCGCCAGCATGGTGTGGCCCGCCAGCATGTTGGCGAACAGACGGACCGAGAGGCTGATGGGGCGGGTGAGGAACGAGATCACTTCGATCGGGATCAGCAGGACCAGCAGGTACCAGGGCGCATGCGGCACGAACAGCTTGAGGAAGCCGATACCGTGCTTCATGAAGCCGACCACGATCACCATGCCTACCACCAGGCAGGCCAGCGCCAGGGTGACGGCAATCTGGCTGGTGACGGTGAAACTGCCAGGCACCATGCCGAAGAAGTTGCTGCACAGCACGAAGATGAAAAGGGTGAAGACGAAGGGGAAGAATTTCAGCCCGTCCTGGCCGGTCGCCGTATGGATCATGTTGGCGACAAATTCGTAGGACATCTCGGCCATGGACTGGCCGCGCGTCGGCACCAGCCGGTTCGGCTTGACGGCGAAGGTCAGGAAGAGGGCGCTGGCGACGGCGACGATCACCATCAGCAGCGCCTGGTTGGTGAAATAGATCGGATGGCCGGCGATATGGAACAGCGGGTCCTGAATGAGGACCGGCTTGATGGCGAACTGCTCCATCGGGTTCAGATTCACGAACCATTCTCCTTGTCGGACCGCGGCTTGGCGATCTCGGCGTTAATCTCGGTGGCTGCGCGCATCACGTTGCGGATCCCCGCGGCTGCGCCCAGCACAAAAAACAAAATCAGAAAGGCCGGACGGGTGTGGAAACCGAAATGGCCGAACAGCCAGTCGATGCCCCATCCCAGGCCAACCCCCACGATCAGCGCCGCGACCAGTTCGGTGGCGAAGCGGAACGCGATCCCCGACTGGTTCGGCGGCGGGCGCTTGGCCCCTGCTGCCTGCTTCGTCTGGAGTTCGTCGAGCCGCTTGCCCAGATCGGTCAACTTGTCGGGGTCTGGAGCCGTCAAAACCGTCTCCCAAAAGTCCGAAAAGCCGCCAAAACCGGGCCTTCGGCGCATCGAAGGCGGGGGGACCATATGGTCGCCCCCTTGGGGTGTCAAGAATGTCAGACGCCTTCAAATACCTGACACAAAAGGGAAATTCGCAGGCGCGGCAAAACGCCAAGGCGGTTTAGGGCCTTACGGCCAGAATCACTTCTCCCCCGTGCGG
>Ga0073936_10006894_pt1 | contig 14836 bp, 10 predicted proteins | sample AliMusrvi5mmetaG_FD_87041 | JGI IMG/M metagenome (GOLD analysis project Ga0073936, IMG submission 87041) | Freshwater lake bacterial and archeal communities from Alinen Mustajarvi, Finland, to study Microbial Dark Matter (Phase II) - Alinen... | ecosystem: Environmental > Aquatic > Freshwater >... | reverse complement strand
TGGGGGCGTCAGCGTAACCGTTTCCGATAGACAATCGAGCGGTACCGAGATCAATAGTATCTGAGAAGTCAGTGCCGGCATTTTTCGTGACATTCACCGTAGTTCCCTGACCGTCATCGCCATCGCCCCAGTCTAGTTTCGCGGCGACATTGCCAATAGGAGAGTAGCCGCCGACTTGCAGAAGGGCATTTGTGCCGGGATTCTCTGGCGCGGGATCGACGTAAAAGCAGATGTCCGAAGCCCAGTTGTCTATCGGGGCGTAATCGAGTCTCGCGTTAACGGAGACTGAGTCTAGAATCGAGCCGGTGGGCAGGGATCCCTTCTCGATCCAGGTTATTAAACCATCAATGCCAGCCGGTATAGTAGTCCCACTATCTTGCACCCCAAGATCGTAGGTGACGGTGGCCGCTTGCGCCGCAAGGCCCGGCAAGAGGATGACGGCCAACACCAGGGCGGCCAGGAAGTTTTTCGTACACGATAAGAGCTTGGATCTCACAGCGCATCTCCCGAAAAAATGAACAGAATAGTTCGTGGCACCCCAATTAGTACCACCCACAAATTCAGCGTAACCGAAAGCCGCAAAAAAGTAAAGCAATATTGATTGGACTTTTACGACAAAATTTTTGGAATTTTTGTGGATAATTCCGCCAAAGGCCCGGTTTTATAACTCGTTTTAGGATTAGGAGTTAGGGGGAAGTATTCAGTTTTTGTCCCGGAGGGACATTTGACAAATAGCCCAGCAGTTCACTGCTGGGTTTGGGATAACCTAGGAATTTCCGGAGTCCCGTTAGGGACGATTGAAACCGAACCAGGAATTCGTCTTCAGTCGTCCAGCCGGTCGATCGCGTTGCGAACCCAGCGACGACCATGCTTCGCACGGTGCCCGCGCTGGGCTAATATCAATCGTCCTTCCAGGACGGGGATCGGCGGGGTCGGGAGACCCGCGCCGAACAGAGGCCACAACAGGTTCCTGCCCCGGAGGGGCATCTGAGAATAGCCCAGCGATTTATCGCTGGGTTGTGGATCACACGAACTTTCAGTCCCGAGAGGGACGACTGAAATCCCGCCTTTTTCAGTCGTCCCTCTCGGGACTACATTTGATCGCGTTGCGAACCCAGCGATAAATCGCTGGGCTATTATCAATCGTCCTTCCAGGACGGGGAACCACCTGTTGTGGCCGGTCTCCTGGCCGAGCCACCCGGGAGACCCACGCCGAACAGAGGGATTGAAAATTGAAAATTGAAAATTGCAAATTGCAAATTGAAGACCGAAAACGGGGCCGCTTAATCTTCCCTTTTTTCCCTTATTTTTCTGGCCCCCTACTTTTCTGTCAAAAGTCCGTTGAACTGTTTTAGCCCCTCCTAACTCCCAACTCAGGGGCCTGACGTCCACAATCGCAGCGGTTAGAATAAGCTGTTTTCAGCCCCATGGGAGACTGCTGCATTGAAACCGATTGTTGGCGACTGGTACGATCACCCGGAATACTACGACCTCTCGCTTCGCGACGACACGCCTCTGGAGGCGAAGTTCCTCGAAGCGGCTTGCCGAAAGTATTGCGATTTTCCCGTGCATCGGCTGGTGGAGCCGGCCTGCGGCTCGGGACGGCTGGTGGTCGAAATGGCCGCCCGCGGTTACCAGGTGACGGGCCTGGATCTGAACGAGAAGGCATTGGCTTTCCTGCGCAAGCGGTTGAAGCGACGAAAGCTCCGTGCCGAGGTTCTCCTGGCCGACATGACGGAATTCACCCTCTCTCAGCCGGCCGATGCTGCTTTCTGCCTCTTGAACAGCTTTCGGCACCTCTTGACCGAAGCGGCCGCCAAGAGCCACCTTGAAACCGTGGCCCACAACCTGCGGCCGGGCGGGATCTATATTCTCGGGCTGCACCTCGTGCCGCCCGATGCCTACGAGAATGCCATTGAACGCTGGCGGAGCAGTCAGGGAAAGACACAAATCAGCACCGATTTGCGTGTCACCGCGACCGATCGCCGCCGCCGCATCGAGACGTTGCAAGTTTCGCTCCTCGTGCGCCGCAGCGAAAAGCTTTGGCGATTCCGCGGCAAGTTCGATCTGCGGCTGTACACCGCCCCGCAGTTCCGCAAACTCTTGACCAGCGTGCCGGCCTTTGAACTCTGCGAAGTCTACGATTTCTGGTACGAGATTGACGAACCACAGAAATTTAATAACGAAATCTCGGATACGGTGTTTATCCTCAGGAAGAGGATTGCAAATTGTTAGGTTTCCTGGCTCCTCACCACCGCATTGCCAGTGTCCAGGAGCTTACTCCCGAGCGGCTTCGTGGGCTGGGTCTGGAAAATTTGCTTTTGGACGCCGACTGCACGCTGAAACGCTACCGTAGCGAGCAGCCTGCCCCAGGCGTGGCCGAGTGGATTAAAACGCTGCGGCAAGCCGGCATTGGGCTTTGCCTGGTCTCCAATGGCCTTGGCGAGCGAATCGGGCAGTTCGCCGAGCGTGTCGGTCTGCCCTTCGTGGCCAGGGCATTGAAGCCTCTTCCCCTGGGCTGCCGCCGCGCAATGCGCAAGATGGGTTTTCGTCGCGAGAGCACCGGCATGGTGGGAGACCAACTTTTCGCCGACATCCTGGCGGGTCGGCTGGCCGGACTAAAGACCTTTTTAGTGGATCCGATCCATCCGGAAGAGGAGCCGTGGTTTACCCGGCTCAAGCGCGGCCCGGAACGCTGGTTGTTGCGATAACCCCACGTTGTGGCCGGTATCCTGACCGAGCCACCTGGGAGACCTTCGGTCGGGCCTTTCGGCGGGGTCGGGAGACCCGCGCCGAACGTGGTTGTTGCGATAGGGAGCACCCTTCCGATATAATGCATCGGGCCGACCCATTTGTCCCTTGGCGGACATCCATCAATTCAGAGTTCGGCGCGAGTCTCCCGAGTTTTAATGGAAACGCCACGATGATCCATCGCGCATCTTTTCTGGCACTCTTCGCCATGTCGCTAGCGGCGCCAAGCCTGTTTCCGCGGGCAAGCGCGGCAGCAGGGGCGCGTTCAGCCGCAACCGCCAACCCGACCGCTAACCAGGCAGCCATCGGCGCCCTCCGTGCGGCCATCGAAGACCTGACGTCTACCTTCGGTGAGCGATATCCAGGCGGCAAGGAGTATTTGGCCCGACTGGATGAAATTTGCAAGGCCGCCGAGTCCGGGGACAAGGCTGCGAAGCAGGGCCTCGATGGGAAGTTCGAGCAGCTTCAACGAATGGCCTTGACCGCCAATCCGTTGGTCAGCGGGCAACCGATCGTGTTCACGGCCCGCGCGCAGTACGCGGCGGTCTACCACGCCATCGACACGCTCTTCCAGATTGGCGAGGCGACCGACGGCAAGTACGTGCGTGGCGGTGCGCTCAAGCTTTTCGACCCACGCAGCGGCGAGACCAAGACGCTCCTCGAATCGCCGCAGGGAACGGTTCGTAGTCCCTGCGTCCATTTCCGCGGTCAGAGGATCTTGTTCTCGATGCGGCGCACGCCGAAGGAGAACCTGCACATCTTCGAGATCCATGCCGATGGCAGCGGCTTGCGGCAGTTGACGAAGGCCGAGGACGTCAGCGACTTCGATCCGATCTACCTGCCGGATGAGAGCATCGTCTTCTCCTCGACCCGCGAGCCGAAGTTCAATATGTGCAGCCAGGACATCGGCGCCAATCTGTTCCGCATGGAGAGCGACGGGGCAAACATCCACCAGATCACCAAGAGCACGCTCTTCGAGAACCAGGCGTCACTGACCCCCGACGGCCGGATCCTTTATAAGCGGTGGGAGTACGTGGACCGCAATTTTGGCGACGCCCACGGCTTCTGGTCGGTCAATCCCGACGGCACCAATCAGGCACTGGTGTGGGGCAACAATAAAGCCGACCCTGGCGCGGTGTACTACCCTCGGATCATTCCCGGCACCAGCCGGCTGTTGTGCATCCTCAGCACGCACCATGCCAACATGTGGGGCGCGCTGGCAATTATCGACCCCCGCATCGATACCGACCGCAATGTGTCGATCCTCCGCACGTGGCCGGCTAGCGTCAAGGGCACCTTGACCGACAGGGACAATTTCAACTGCGATCGTCTCGGCGGCGTACGCCCCAAGTACGAGGATCCGTGGCCGCTTTCCGATAAGTACTTTCTCTGCTCCCGGCAGTCCGGCAATGGCCAGATGGGCATTTATCTGATCGACACCTTCGGTCACGAGCTTCTGCTGCACGCCGAGGCGCCGGGTTGTTTCGGCGCCATGCCGCTGTGCACCAGCCCGCGTCCGCCGCTGCTCGCCGCCCGACGGGACCATGCCGGCCACGAAGGGCTGATGTACGTGGATGACGTCTATCAGGGAACGCACATGCAGGGCGTCAAGCGGGGCGCTGTGAAGAAGCTCCGCATCGTCGAGTCGCCGGAAAAACGCGGCTGGACGAACGGCAAATGGTATGGGCAGGGGTTCCAGGCCCCGGGCATGAACTGGCACGACTTCACCGCCAAGCGGATCATCGGCAGCGTGCCCGTCGAGCCTGACGGCAGCGCCTATTTCAAGGTGCCTTCGGACCGTTTCCTCTACTTCCAACTGCTGGACGAGAACGACATGATGATCCAGTCGATGCGGAGCGGGACCGTGCTGCAAGCGGGAGAGAAGATCGGCTGCGTGGGTTGTCACGACCGGCGGCTCTCGGCGCCACCCATCAGGCCATCCGCCCCGCTGGCGCTCACCCGTGCGCCGAGCAAACCCGAGCCGTGGTACGACCAGGGCCGGATCTTCAGTTACCTTTCCGAGGTTCAGCCGGTGTTCGACAAGCACTGTGTCTCGTGCCACGACTTCGGCAAACCCGGCGCCGCGAAGCTGATCCTGGCCGGCGATCGCGATCCATTTTTCAACGCCTCCTACACGCAACTCCACCGCAAGCGTTATATCACCGTCATCGGGGCCGGGCCAGCCGGCATCCAGCCCCCTTATTCCTGGGGCGCGCATGCCAGCAAGATCATCGCGGTCCTCCGCGCCGGGCATAAACACGATGGCACGGAAGTCAAGCTTGACCAGGAGAGCATGGCTCGGCTGACGACCTGGATCGATCTCAATGCGCCCTACTATCCGACCTACTACAGCGCCTACCCCGACAATATTGCCGGCCGTTGCCCGTTGGGCGACGGGCCGCTGAACCGGCTGGGGCAACTCGCTGGCGTGAACTGGTCCCGCGAGTCCAATTTCGGTTCCAGCAGTGGGCCGTGGGTCAGCTTTGATCGACCCGAACTCAGTCCGTGCCTGATAAAACTGAACAAGAACAGCCCACAATACAAGGAAGCCCTGGCCCTGATCCAGCGCGGAAAAGAGTCGCTCGCCAAACAGCCGCGGGGTGACACGCTGGACTTTGTCCCTTGCGCAACCGACCAGCGCCGCGAGGCCACCTACGCCGCGCGACAGCAGATCGAACTCCGCAACCGCGAGGCGATCCGCAATGGCCAAAATACCTACGATCCCTGAACTCTTGCCCAGGAGTAGATTGCCATGAGAATTGTTTTGAAAACATCGAACGGATTCTCCGCGGCGTGGCAGAGGAACGCGAACGGCTGAGAATCGAACTGAAGGCTGAATCGCGGGTGAACGCGCTTGCCTACCCTTCCGGCTTCTGCTCCGCCAGACCCAGCAACTCATCCAGTGGCCGGGCAAGTCGGCGGAAGTCGGCGGCCGGCATCGCAAGCGTATCCCACTTGGCCGAGATCGGGCGGGCGTGGCCGGCGTAGTCCATGAGGCGCACGGCGACGAACGCATAGAGCTTGTTGCGGAACTCGAACAACTGCTCGTAAGGCAGCGGGGCGCGGTCTCCCAAAATGTTATAGGCAAAGACAAACAGCCCGCGGAAGCCCTGGCCAAACAGTCGCTCCCATTGGGCTAGGCTCACCAAATCATCTCGCGTGGACCAATTTTTCCAATACTGTTTTTGGATATCGCCGCTAGGAAATTTCCGGCCCTTGACGTCGACCAGCCAACTCGATTGGCCGAGGCACGAAACGATGAAGTCGAGGCTTTTGAGAGAACCGCCATCGCTCAGCACGCTCCGCTTCGCCTCATCGACCGCCACGTACGGCACGCCACGACTGCGGAGGTACGCTTCAAACGCCGCTTCGTAATGGTTGTCGCGATTGGCCACGGGATGGTGAGGTTAGCGAGTGACCAACGGTTTGCTCCTAATCGAGGACTCCGCGCTCATTCTACCACGGCCTCCTTCCGCGTTGCAAGCCAAGCATCGAGTGCAAGCAACAACTGCCCCGCGCCCAGCGAGGCTCGTTCCATCCAGTCGGTACTCACCCGCAGCGTCTGCTCGGCTGCGCGGCGGTAGTCGTCGCGGCCGGCGTGCCTGGCCAACCGCAACAAAGCGCTGGCAGCCAGACCGGTACTGCTGGGAACCGGCGTGTCCCAGAGGTCTTTTTTGCGGGCGATGAGCGGTTCGTGATCGCTGGAAGTGTAAAAGAAGCCGCCGCCATCGGCGTCGGCAAATCGCGCGAGCATGGCATCGGCCAAGTGGGTTGCTTCCTCGAGCCAGCGACGGTCCGACTGCGTTTCGTGGAGCGTTATGAGGGCGTTGCATAGGCTGGCATGGTCGTCGAGAAAGGCATCCTGCCGAGCCTGGCCAGCCCGCCAACAATGCAGCAATCGCCCCCGATCGTCGCGAAGATGGGTGAGCAGGAAGTCGGCAGCGGATGCAGCCGCCGTGCGATAGCGCGGTTCATCGAGTAGGGCGCCGGCCTGGGCCAGTGCGTCGATCATCAGACCATTCCAACTCACCAGCACCTTCTCGTCGCGAGCGGGCCGCACCCGGCATGCCCGGGCTTCGAGCAACAAGGCGCGATCGGCCGTTAATTCCTCCTCCAGCGATGCGGCGTCGCGGCCGAGGATCTTGGCGCAGTGAGCGATCGGCTTGGCGAGATGCAGGATATTTTGGCCTTCAAAATTACCGGCCGCGGTCACGTCATAAACCTTACCGAAGGCGGCCGCGCGCTCGTGCCCAAGCACCGCCTGCAGCTCCTGTAGAGTCCAAACATAGAACTTGCCCTCCTCACCTTCGCTGTCGGCGTCCTCCGCGCTATGGAATCCGCCCAGCGGATCGGTCATGTCGCGGAGCACGTAGTCGAGCGTCTCGCGGACGACGCAGAGGTACTCTTTCCGTTCGGTCTCCTGCCAGGCAGTGAGATAACATTCGGCCAGCATGGCATTGTCGTAGAGCATTTTTTCAAAGTGCGGCACGAGCCATTCAGCATCGACGCTATAGCGGTGGAAGCCGCCGCCGAGATGGTCGTAAATACCACCCGCCGCTAGATGATCGAGCGTGACAACAACCATCTCCAGCAACGGTTCATGTCGCGAGGTCCGCCAGCGGGCCAAGAGCAGCTTGAGGTCGGTGGCGTGGGGGAACTTGGGCGCCGAGCCGAAACCGCCCAGGCGGTCATCAAAAGCCTGGGCCAAAGCGGCTTCCGCCGTTTGCAGCGGGGCCTCATTCAACTTGGCCGACCTGTCGCCCACGCTGTACTGGGCCTGGAGAAACTGCACCACCTTTTCGGCCTGCTGGAGGACGTCGTGGCGGTGATCGCGCCACATGGCGGCCACACTCGAAAGCACATCGCCGAAGCCCGCCATTCCGCCCCGGCCGCGCAGCGGCCAATAGGTGCCGCCGAAGAATGGTTTCTGCTCGGGCGTGAGAAAAACCGACATCGGCCACCCGCCCTGGCCGGTCATCACCTGCACGGCTTCCATATAGATCTGGTCCAGATCCGGCCGCTCTTCGCGATCGACCTTGATGCTTATGAAATCGCGGTTCAAGAGTTCCGCAATCAGGGGGTTCTCAAAACTCTCGTGGGCCATCACGTGGCACCAATGGCAGGCCGAATAGCCGACCGAGAGGAAGATCGGCTTCTGCTCGGCACGGGCACGCTGGAGCGCTTCCGGGCACCAGGGTTGCCAATCGACGGGGTTCTCTGCGTGTTGCAGCAGATACGGGCTGATTTCTTGACTGAGATTGTTCATGCGGAATTCTACATCCCCAGAGCATCTTCCAGGGCGGTGCGGACGGTTTGCAGGGCCGGAAGTTCCTTATTCGTCGCGTAGCGATGTGATGATGGTAGCCGTGGGTTTCAACCGGAAAGCGTCCCCCAAATTCAATTTTCGTCGCGTAGCGACGCCTGAAATTGGCCGACCCAACTTGCCAACGCGAACTCAATCGTCGCTACTCAATCGTCGCTACGCGACGAGCGAAATTTGCGATGCACCCCTACCCGTGGGTTGAAACCCACGACTACCGTCACATCGTCGCTATGCGACGGCCAAGGGCCGCAACGGCAACAGGGCGCAACAAAAGTATCGACAACAGGTGAGGCGTTTCATCGCGCCACCCTACGGTCATTATATTGCGCCCAAGCGGCCAACTGCTAGTGTACCCCGGTTTCGAGTCGCGACGGGTATTTAGACCCCGAAAGGGGCGCGGCGGGGCTACGCTCCGCTCCACGCCCCACGCCCCACGCCCCCAGCTCCACGCTCCACAAGAGGGGGCACTGCGCGGCGGGGCTGCAACCTGCGTGGTAGAATAGAAGGATGATCGAAGTTCAGGGATTGACCAAATACTACGCCGACCTCCGTCGCGGCCGATTCGTGGCGTTGGATGGGCTGAGTTTTTATGCGCTACCGGGCCAGGTCTATGGTCTTCTTGGCCCCAATGGGGCAGGAAAGACCACCGCCCTGAGGATCCTCAGCACCGTCCTGCGCCCCAGCAGCGGCACGGCTCGGGTCAACGGTTACGACGTGGTCCTGCAACCCTCGCAGGTCCGCCGCCAGATCGGCTTCATGTCGGCCAATACAGGCATTTATGACCGCATGACCGCTTGGGAGATGGTCGAATATTTTGGCCGCCTCCACGGTCTGCCACCCGCCGAGTTGACCCAGCGCATGGAATCGCTCTTCGAGAAATTCAAGATGAACGACATTCGCGACGTGCTGGGGGCGAAGATGTCGACGGGCATGCGGCAGAAGGTGTCGATCGCCCGGGCCATCGTGCATGACCCGCCGGTACTGATTTTCGACGAGGCCACGGCCGGGCTCGACGTTCTGGTGGCGCGGGCCTTGCTTCACCGCGTGGCCGAGCTGCGTCAAAACGGCAAGTGCATCATTTTTTCCACCCACATCATGCGCGAGGCCGAAAAGCTCTGCGATCGCCTGGCGATCATGCACCGGGGCAAAATTCTGGCGGAGGGCACGCTGGAGGAACTTCGCCAGGAGCATGACGAGAACGACCTGGAAGAAATCTTCTTCCAACTGATTTCCCGGCACGAACAATTCCGCGTGCCGGCCGCCGAGAACGACCTGGTTTGATCGAGCGAAGATGAATTTTACAAACGTCAGACTCATTCTCACCCGCGAAGTCCGCGACCAGATGCGCGACCGGCGGACGCTGTTCATGATCTTCGTGCTGCCGATCCTGCTCTATCCGCTGCTGGGAACGACCTGCCTGCAGATGCTCCAGTTCCAGACGCAGAAATCGGTGACGGTGCTGGTCGTCGGCGGCGGGCAAATGGCCTCCGCTTCGACGCCGCTGATCAGAGGCTCCGAATTCCTGCCGCAACTCTGCATGAACGTTCCCAGCGGCACCGAGTTACTGACATTGGAAATGGCACCCGAGGGGCCGCCTTCTGGCGGCGACGCGGCGGGCGACTGGACGGCCGAGGCGAGCCGGTTGGTGCAGGCCAAAAAATTCGACGCGGCCCTGGTCTTTCCGCCCGACTTCGCCGCGCGGCTGGAGGCTTATCGCAAGGCCATCCACGACAACACCGTGAAGAAGCCCTCACCCCCTGCCACTCTCCCAAAGGGAGAGGGGAGTTCAAAGGCCCCGCCCCCTCTCTCGAAGGGAGATGGGATCGTGGCACCATTGCCTCCTCTATCGAAAGGAGAAAGGGGTGGGGTGGAAATTCCCCGACCCAAGATCATTTATACAACAGCCAACGAACGATCGCTGATGGCCTGCAACCGGCTGGCGGTGGTTTTGGATCGCTGGACGGAAGAGGTCGGCAAGACGAACATCGTGGCGGGCGGCATGTCTGCCCAGGCAGTGCGGCCCTTCGCGATCGACAGTTCAAACCTGGCCGGCGAATCGGCGAGCAAGTCGACAAACCTCTGGTCGCGGATGCTGCCCGTGCTGCTCTTGCTGTGGGCCATGACCGGCGCATTCTATCCGGCAGTTGACCTCTGTGCGGGCGAGAAGGAGCGCGGCACGCTGGAAACCCTGTTGAGCAGCCCTGCCGAGCGGAGCGAAATCGTGCTGGGAAAACTGCTGACGATCATGGCTTTCAGCATGGTCACGGCGGCCTTGAACCTGATCTGCGCGGGAGTCACCGGATACTTGATCTTTCGCCAAAAGCAAGACTTTGGCGGACCGCCGGGGTGGGCGGTGCTGTGGCTCTCGCTGGCCCTCATTCCGGTGTCGGCCCTGTTCAGCGCGCTCTGCCTGGCCCTGGCCTCGTTCGCCCGCAGCACGAAGGAAGGCCAGTATTATCTCATGCCGCTCTTGATGCTGGTCTTGCCAATGGCCGTGTTGCCAATAGTTCCGGGCGTGGAACTGAACCTGGGCAACAGCTTGATTCCGATCTCCGGATTGGTGCTGCTGCTGAAGACCTTGTTGGAAGGTTCCTATATGCAGGCGCTACAGTTCCTGCCGGTCGTGTTGGCCGTGACGATGGCCTCTTGCTGGCTGGCTGTCCGCTGGGCAGTGGAACAGTTCAACAAAGAGTCGGTGATCTTCCGCGAGAGCGAGCGGTTTGCCGTCGGACTTTGGATGCGGCACCTGATGCGCGACCGCGCGGCAACGCCTTCGGCCGCCGAGGGGCTGTTCTGCGGCGTGATGATTCTGGTCCTGAGCTTTATCTTCCGCTCTTCGATAGCGCCGCCGACGGGTTTCGACGGCTTTGCCCGCGTGACCTTGGTTTTGCAATTGGCCGTGATTCTGACGCCCGCGCTTTTGATGGCGGTGGTCCTGACGAGCAGTCCGCGGCAGACGCTTCTGCTGCGGCTGCCGCGCTGGAAGATGATTCCCGCGGCCGCAGTCCTAGCGGTGGCCATGCATCCCTTCGTCATTGTGCTGAACTCCTTGATTATGCATCTTTACCCGATCGCACCCGAGATGAAACGGCTCGTTGACGATTTGCAAACAAAGTTTGCCGCAGCCGATTTGGGGTTGCTGATCCTCTGCGTGGCCGCCGTGCCGGCGGTTTGCGAAGAGCTGGCTTTTCGCGGCTTCATCCTTTCCGGATGCCGCCATCTGGGCAACAACTGGCGGGCGATCATCGTCAGCGCGATCTTGTTCGGCGTCACGCATGGTTTTCTCCAACAATCGATCAACGCCTGTCTGCTGGGAATGGTGTTGGGCTATCTGGCCGTGAGGAGCGGGAGCCTGCTGCCCGGCGTGATCTTCCACTTCCTGCACAATACGATGACCGTCCTCAGCGCGAAAATCACTCCCGAGTTGATCGATCGCGTTCCTGGCCTCGGTTTCCTCGTGCAATCCAGCGGTGAAGGCCCGGCCTATCAGTGGCCCGTTTACCTCTTTGGCGGCGTGACGAGTCTTGCCGTACTGGGTTGGTTCACTTGGTTCCCGGACGCGCGAAGTCCCGAGGACGTTTTGCAGGAAGTCTTCGAGCGATCGACCGAGGATTCGTCGATCGCGGCAAAGGGCTAACCACGAAACATACGAAAAGGGAAAACATGGAGTACGAACGTATCGCCATCTAATTCTTTGTTTTATTCCTTGACTTCTTTCGTGTATTTTGTCCGTTTCGTGGTCTATCTCTTATGCCCATCGCCCAAAACGCCTCACCGCGGTGCCTGCGAGCCTGCTGGGTCTTTCCCGTGACTGGGCCGCCTCTGCGCGACGCCGCGGTCACGATTTTCCAAGGCCGAATTATCGCTGTCGGCAACCCGCCGGACGACGTGCCAATCGAAGACCTGGGACACGCGGCCATTGTGCCGGGCCTAATCAACACGCATACGCATCTGGAATTCAGCGATCTGCCCAGTCCCATCGGCTGTCCGGGCATCGAGCTTGTCGAGTGGCTCCGCTGTCTGATCCAGCGGCGCGCCCACGCGCCGCTACTGAGTCGCTCATCCATTGAACGGGGCTTGCAAGAGAGTGTCCGTCAGGGTGTCACCACGATCGGCGAAATCGCACAACCGGGCGGGACCAAGGATGCCTATCTCGCATCGCCCTGTGGGGGCACGCTTTTCCTGGAATTGATTGCCCCCCGCATCGAGCGATTGGAAGCCGCGATGGAAGCCGCCCAGAAGCATCTCCTTGATGTTGGACAGTGGCAGACAGTTGGGTGGGCCGAGCGGGCACCCACGCGAAGCGTTGGTCGACGAGTCCCATCAGAAAGCTCTTGGCAACCGGGCTTGAGTCCACATGCCCCGTATACGGTTCATCCCGAACTGCTTGCCCGGGCCGTGGATCTCTCCGTTGAGCAGGGGATACCGCTGGCCATGCACTTGGCCGAATCGCGTGAGGAGATCGATTTCCTTCGCAATGGCCGCGGACCATTTCGCGAGTTGCTGGAATCGCGGGACGCCTGGGATTCGACTGCCCGGCCGCACGGCGCTCGGCCACTGGACGAACTTCGTGTACTCTCGCGTGCCCATCGGGCGTTGATCGTTCACGGCAACTATCTCGACGACGAAGAGATCAATTTCCTCGGCCGGCAGCGGTCCCGAATGGCCGTAGTCTACTGCCCGCGGACCCATGCGTGGTTTGGCCACGCGCGTTATCCGCTGGAGAAACTCTTGGCTGCCGGCGCGATCGTGGCCTTGGGCACCGACAGCCGGGCCTCTTCGCCCGACCTCAGCCTGTTGGCCGAGATGCGGCATGTCGCCCGCGAGTTTCCTGCCATGAGCCGCGCGACAATCCTGGAACTTGGCACACGGAGCGGGGCGCGGGCGTTGGGTTTTGACTCTCAAATCGGCACGCTGGAGCCAGGTAAGTGGGCCAACCTGGCCGTCGTTGCCTTGCCGGAAGACGCCGCAACCGATCCGCACGAACTACTCTTGGATGCAGCCGGCGGAGTAGTCGCAACCTGGATCCACGGTCAAAGAACCCTGTTGTGGCCGGTCTCCTGACCGAGCCACGCCGCAGACAATTTACCGGGAGACCTTCGGTCGGACGTTTCGGCGGGGTCGGGAGACCCACGCCGAACTTAGCTGAACAGGGGCACAACAGGTTCCTGCCCCGGAGGGGCATTTGATAATAGCCCAGCGATTTATCGCTGGGTAAGAAGGCAGGTGAGACCGAGAGTCCCGTTAGGGACGATTGAAACGGAACCAGGAATTCATTTTCAGTCGTCCCGCCGGGACTAATGTTTGATGGCATCGCGAACCCAGCGACGACCATGCTTCGCACGGTGCCCGCGCTGGGCTATTCTCGATCGTCCTTCCAGGACGGGGATCGACGGGGTCGGGAGACCCGCACCGAATAGAGTCTCAAATTTGCAATTCTCAATTCTCAATCTCTATTTCTTCCCTCTCCTCCGCGCTCCGATCCCCATCACCAACCCGGCGGCAAGCAAGAGGGCCAGCGTTCCCGGCTCAGGAACCGGTGCAACCGCGCTCATGGTGGGCGAGGCCGATTGAACCGGGGAGCCGCTGAACGAAGGATCGAAGATCAGCGTCCCGCCGGCACCGACGGTCAGGCTTTGATTGTCCGGCAGGGCGGGTGAATTTCATCCGTTCTCGCCGAAAAATGACAATTCCCCGCTTTCCGCACTCAAACCCGGAAGATCCCGAAAAATGGACCAGACCCCGGACTTCGCTTTCGCTCAATCGTCCCTCTGAGACGGGAAAATGCCCCACCTGACCGAGCCTCGCTGCCGATCGAAGCAGGGTTTATGGGAAAGAAACGACAGAAAAATAAGAGGAGTGGAAAAATATGAATGCGGATTCTCCTCTCCATTCATGTTATCTGTGGTTAAATCTGTATTGTCATAACCCCCAGGAATGAAAAAGAACCGGCTGTCGCGACCCCTACTCCTCAGCCAGCCCAGATGCGTTGCAAGTCTTCTGGGCTGATGGCCGTTTCCACGGCGCGAAGAATTGCTTCGAGTTTATCTCGATCGTCAATCTCGCGTATTTCGGGCATAAGCCAAATTGCCGACGCACCGAACTTGAGTCTTAGAGCTACTTCAATGCCTTGGCTGATGCCTTGGCTGATGCCTTGGCTGATGCCTTGGCTGATGCCTTGGCTGATGCCCTCCCTAAGCCCTTCTTCCCGTCCATATCGTTCTGGTGTGGTGATAAAAGGCATCTGCTTTTCCTCCCTAAACTGTTTGACTTGATCCCAAAATGCTTTTTCCAAAGGTTTCGGAAGATCCATCATCCAATCGATCAGGCGAAACAACTGCGAAATCTGGTTTTCGCTCCAACCCCGATCGACCAATCCCCGGATCAATCGAAACTTCCGATCCTTCCGCTCGCTTTGGTCCTGGCGGGTCTCCAAGGTGTCCAAGTGGGCCAAAATCACGGTGGCAAAAGGATTCGGGCTTTGCTCCAGTTCCTGCCGCCTGCTCACGTAATCCAGAAGCTTCACGACCGGAAATTGGAGTTCGGCCTTTACGCCCCAACGGCGGTAGCCAAAGCGGTCTGGACGCCAACGGGGGTTGTCGTCGCCCAGGACGGCAAAACTGGCCACCTCTCTATTATACTTGTCGAACAAGCGGCAGTTGTAGATATACATCCGCCAAGCAAATTTTGTGTCCTCCGAAGCTTGCACCTCGATATGGACCAGCACCCATTGCTCTTCACCGCTCTTCAGCCAAACTTTGA
>Ga0073936_10006892_pt1 | contig 14836 bp, 8 predicted proteins | sample AliMusrvi5mmetaG_FD_87041 | JGI IMG/M metagenome (GOLD analysis project Ga0073936, IMG submission 87041) | Freshwater lake bacterial and archeal communities from Alinen Mustajarvi, Finland, to study Microbial Dark Matter (Phase II) - Alinen... | ecosystem: Environmental > Aquatic > Freshwater >... | reverse complement strand
TCCATAGCGTGTTGAACGCCAAGAACCACGAGCGCGAGGCGGAAATTGTCAAGAATGCCGGCCAGTTCGGCGCGGTGACGATTGCCACCAACATGGCCGGCCGCGGCACGGACATCAAGCTGGGCGAGGGGGTGGTCCACCTCGACCGGTCGGTGATCCTGTCCGGCACCTCGCTGGATGACAGGGTGGAACCGGCCGGCAAGACGCTGCGCGCGCTGCTGGTGGAAAAGCCCTGCGGGCTGTATGTGATCGGTTCCGAGCGGCATGAATCCCGCCGCATTGACCGCCAGCTTCGTGGCCGCTGCGCGCGCCAGGGCGACCCCGGCTCATCGCGGTTCTACGTGTCGCTGGAGGATGACCTGATGCGCCTGTTCGGTTCCGACCGCATTGCCGGCATCATGAGCCGGCTGGGGCTGCAGGAGGGCGAGGTCATGGAGCATCCGTGGCTTAACCGGTCGATTGAGACCGCCCAGCGCCGCGTGGAGCAGCAGAATTTCTCCATCCGCAAGCGCACGCTTGAATATGACGATGTCATGAACAAGCAGCGCGCCATCGTGTACGGCTTCCGCCGCGACATCGCGCAGGCCGCGGAGGCCCGCCCCGTGCTGTTTGATGTGTTCAATGATGTGATCATCTCGCATGCCGAGGATATGCTCAAGGGCAAGGATGAGGGCGTGCATGCGTTTGTGGACTGGGCCCGCACGCAGTTCCCCATCGCCATCCGCGCCGATGAGATCGCAGGCAGGGCGGATGACGTCCAGGCGGCGACCGATTTTGTGTTTGAACGCGTCAACGCCGCCTATATGGCCAAGGTGGCGCAGGACGACCCCATGTTTGTCAAGATCATGGAGCGGCAGGTGATGATCCATACCATTGACCGCCACTGGCAGGAATACCTGCGCAGCATGGATGCCCTGCGGCAGGGTGTCGGGCTTCGTGCGTATGGCCAGCAGGATCCGCTGGTGGAATACAAGCGCGAGGCGTTCGAGATGTTCGGCAACCTGATGACGATGATCAAGCAGGAGATGATCGTGGCGCTCTTCCGTGTGCGCGCGGTTCCCGCCGGGCTTGAATCGATGATGGCCCCGCCGCGCACCACGCTGGTGCATCAGGAGGTTTCATTGCTGGGCGGCGGCGCGGCGCCTGTGGAGGAGGCTGCCGGTGCCGGTGGCCGCGGCGGCGAGCCGCCGCCGGCGGCTTCTGATCCGCGGTTTTCCCAGCCTTTCAAGCGGATGGAGGAAAAAGTCGGCCGCAACGATCCCTGTCCCTGCGGCAGCGGAAAGAAATACAAGAAATGTTGCGGCCAGGGGGCGTGAAGATGCCGTTGCGAGGGGTATGGCCGGGAACGGTATGGCGTGCGGCGGCGGCCCTGGCGGGCGCGCTGGTGCTGGCGTCCGCCTTCCCGCCCGGCCAGTCCACGGTGGCGGCCTGGTTCGGGTTTGTCCCGCTTCTTCTCATCGCCCGCTTCACCGCGCCGCGCCGCGCCTTTGCATGGGGTTTTGCCGCGGGTTGGATCTTCTGGCTGGTGACCCTGTCATGGCTGCTGGGCATGATCGCGTTCAATAAGGGCGTGACCGCTGTCGGCGTGGTGCTGGGCTGGATGATCCTTTCCGCCTATTGTGCGCTCTACCACGGCGCGTTCCTGCTGCTGGCTTCATGGGCCTTTGAGCTGTCGGGCTTGAAACCCGCGGCCCCCGATGCGCCACGCCCCGCCCTCATCACACGGCTGGGTTTTGAAGTGTTGATCCCCTTGATGTGGGTCGGGCTGGAATACCTGCGCAGCACCCTGTTGACCGGCTTTTCCTGGAATGCTCTGGGCATCTCGCAGTTCCGCAACCTGGCCATCATCCAGGTTGCCGAATGGGGCGGGGTGTATGCGGTCTCCTTCGTCGTCATGCTCGTCAATACGGCGTTGGCCCTGACCGTGCTGCAGATGGCGGACGGCTTGCGTCAGCGCGGTCCGGTGCGCCGCTGGCATCCGGAGCTCATGGTGGGCTTGCTGGTCTGTGCCGTCAGCATGGTGGCCGGCCTGCACATGGCGCAGCGGCTGGGCCGCGCCGCCGCCGATGCCGTGCCTGTGCGACTGGCGGCTGTGCAGCTCAACATTCCCCAGTCCGGCAAGTGGGATGAAAATGAAGGGCAGGCGATCTATGACCGGATTGAGATGCTGGTCGGCCGTGTGCAGGTGGGCCGGCCTGATTTGGTGATTTTGCCGGAGACCGCCATTCCGGGCTGGCTCACACAGGAGCCGCGCTGCTATGAGTGGCTGGCCAGCCTGGCGGCGCAGGGCGCGCCGATCCTGACCGGCGCCATGGGGGTTGAAGGCGTGCCGGCCGCGCCGAGGTACTTCAACAGTTCGTTCCTGATGATGCCGGACGGCAGGCTGGCGGGCGAATACCGCAAGCAGCATTTGGTGGTTTTCGGGGAATATGTGCCGCTGGATAAGATATTCCCATCCCTGCAGGGTCTTTGTCCGTTGGGCCTGAGTTGCACGCCGGGCACGGAGGCCACGGTTTTCCGGCTGCCGGTCGCTGCGGCGTCCAACTCGCCGGTCGCCTTCTCGACCTTGATCTGTTTTGAGGACGCCATGCCGTACCTGGCGCGCCGCGCCGTGCGGGCGGGCGCGCGGTTCCTGGTCAACCAGACCAATGACGGCTGGTTTGAGAAGTCCGCCGCCGCGCTCCAGCATTTGAGCCACAGCGTCTTCCGCTGCGTGGAGAACCGGGTGCCGTCCGTGCGTTGCGCCAATATGGGCATCAGTGGCTTTATCGACTGCACCGGCATGCTCGATCCGGTCACCCAGGAGCTGCTCAGGGGCGGCCAGGCCGCTGCGGCGGATTACCGCATGGATCGGCTGCTGGTCCCGCCCGCCGCGCCGCCCACCGTTTACACCCGCTATGGCGACAGCGTCTTTGCATTGCCATGCGGCGTCCTGACCGCTATGCTTCTGTTGGGTTGGATGGCAAAGCAATACCGCAACAAGAGGGATGGATTATGAGCGAGGACTTGGATTTCCGCCTGGCGAACTTGAAGCAACAGATCGAAGAGATGCGGGGGTATCTTTGACGTCGAGACCCGCCGCGCGAAGCTGAACGAGTTGGATATCAAGGCCGCCGCGCCCGGTTTCTGGGACAGCCCGGAAAAAGCGCGCGAAGTCATTGACGCCGCCAACCTGCAGCGCGGCATACTCGGGCCCTTTGAATCCCTGATGAGGAATATCGAGGAGACCGAGCTGCTCCATGACATGTCGCAGTCGGAGGACGACCCGGCGCAGCGCCAGCTGGCGGTGGACGAGGCGGAGGCCGCCTTCCTCCGCGCCCGGAAATATTTTGAAGATCTGGAGCTCCGCTCCCTGCTCAACGGCAGGCTCGACCGGAACAACGCGTTCCTGACCCTGCATGCCGGGGCCGGCGGCACCGAGGCCTGCGACTGGGCGGACATGCTCTTCCGCATGTTCCGCCGCTACTGCGAGCGGGCGGAGTTTGAAATTGAAATCCTTGAATACCAGGCGGGCGAGGAGGCCGGCATCCGTCGGATCACCTTTGCCATCAACGGGCCGTTCGCGTTCGGCTACCTCAAGAGCGAGCGCGGGGTGCACCGGCTCGTGCGCATCAGCCCCTTTGACTCCAACAAGCGGCGGCACACTTCCTTCGTGGCGCTGGACGTGGTGGCGGAGGTCTCTGAGGACATCGAGGTGGAGATTGACGAGGCTGACCTGCGCGTCGACACCTACCGCTCCACCGGCGCGGGCGGCCAGCATGTCAACAAGACCGATTCCGCGGTCCGGCTCACGCATCTGCCCACCGGCCTGGTGGTCGCGTGCCAGGCGGAGCGCTCCCAGCACAAGAACCGCTCGCGTGCGATGAGCATGCTGCGCGCCAAGATCTACGAGCTCAAGCTGGACGAGCAGCGCAAGAGCCTTGAAAAATATTACGGCGACAAGGGCGAGATCGCGTGGGGCAGCCAGATCCGCTCCTATGTGCTCCAGCCCTACACGCTGGCCAAGGACCACCGCACGGGCCTTGAAATCGGCAATGTGCAGTCCGTGCTGGATGGCGGCATCCAGCCGTTCATCGAGGCGTACCTGAAAAAAGAGGCGGCCGCAAACCGCAAGGGGGATAAAGCCATGGCATTGGTCAGCATGACGGGATTTGGCCGGGGCGAAGCCTCGGCCGGCGGCATCAAGATCGAGATCGAGCTGGGCTCGGTCAACCGCAAGCAGTTCGACCTGCGCTTCAATCTGCCACGTTCGCTCATGGTGCTGGAGTCGCGCATCCACACCCTCATCCACAGCCGTCTGGATCGCGGTTATGTCACCGGCAACCTGAACCTCTCCGTCACCAGCCAGGCGCGGCGCAAGCAGGTGGTGGTGGACGCGGCCGTGGCCTCCGCCTGGACGGACGCGCTGCGCCGCACGGCAAAGGAACTTGGGTTGAAGGATGACCTCACGGCGCGCAGCCTGCTGCAGCTTCCGCAGGTGTTCGAGATGGCGGATGCTGCCGTCGGTGCCGAGCAGGTGTGGCCGCTCGTCGAGAAGGCCCTCGTGCAGGCGCTGGAGCGCATGACCGCCATGCGCCAAAAGGAAGGCCGCCACATCCAGGCGGACCTTACGCAGCGCTTTAAGGGGCTGGCCGCGATTGCTGGCGGCATCCGTAAACAGGCGCCGCTGGTGGCGCAGCAATACATTGCCGGGCTGCGCGAGCGGCTGGCCAAGAGCGGCATCGCGCTGGATCTGGACGATCCGCGTCTCCTGAAGGAGTTGGCCCTGTTTGCCGACCGCTGCGACATCAGCGAGGAGATGGTCCGGCTGGACAGCCACTTCCAGCAGGCCAGGGCCATGATGGCCTCCGGCAAGCCGGCCGGCCGCTCCCTTGATTTCCTGTGCCAGGAGATGTTTCGTGAGATCAACACCACCGGTTCCAAGGCCAATAACGCCTTGATTTCGCAGGCGGTGATCCAGTTCAAGACCGAGCTGGAAAGCGTGCGCGAGCAGGTCCAGAACGTGGAGTGACCCCATGACCTTTCAGGCCAGGCCGTTGCTGATCGTCATCTCCGCGCCCTCCGGCGCGGGAAAATCCACATTGTGCGGTATGCTGCTGCGGGATTTCCCCGGCATTAGCTATTCCATTTCCTGCACCACCCGCGCCCCGCGCGGGCTGGAGGAGCATGGCCGCCATTATTTCTTCCTCACCCCGGAGGATTTCGAGTGCCGGGTCCGCAACGGCGAGTTCCTGGAGCACGCCGTGGTGCACGGCCACCGCTACGGCACCCTGAAAAGCCATGTCACTGAACAGATCCGCTCCGGCCAGGGCGTGCTGCTCGACATCGACGTGCAGGGCGCGCGCCAGATCCGCGGCCAGCTCAAACACCTGCCCAAAGGCGATGTGCTCAGGGAAAGTTTCCTGGACATCTTCATCGAGCCGCCCTCCATGGATGAGCTCCGCTGCCGCCTTGAAAAACGCGGCGAGGATGCGCCCGAGGCGGTGGCGCAGCGCCTCCAAAATGCGGCCGTGGAAATGGCGTGCCGCGATGAATACCGCTATTGCGTGGTCAACAACCAGCTCGATGACGCCTATGCGGCGCTCAAGGCGATCATCCTGCACGAACAGCAGGTGTAGCCAGGGAGGGGGCACGCGGTGCGGAAGATCGTCATCAAGCTCCTTTTCTACTTCGCCTTCCTCCTTTTCCTGCGCTGGCGGATCAGCGCCATGTTCTATGTCCCCGACCGCGTGCGCTACGGCCAGCCCTCTGATGCCGGGCTGCCCTTCGAGGAGGTCACCTTTGCCAGCCGTGACGGCACCTGGCTGAGCGGCTGGTTCGTTCCGGCCGTCGGCCCGGCCAAAGGCACGGTGATCCACTTCCACGGCAATGCCCAGAATATGACTGCGCATTTCGGCTTTGTCGCTTGGCTTCCCCGTGCGGGATACAACCTCTTTGTCTTCGACTACCGCGGCTATGGCCGCTCGGAAGGCAGGCCGGGCCGCAAGGGGGTCTATGAGGACAGCATCGCGGCGTTGGATTATGTGCTGGCCCGTCCGGACGTGGTGCGCGGCAAGGTGGTGGCGCTGGGCCAGAGCCTGGGCGGCGCCAATGCCATCGCCGTGCTGGGCACGGCGCGGAAGGGCGCGGTCCGCGCGCTGGCCGTGGATTCCGCCTTTTATTCCTACCGCCTCATGGTGCGCGACAAAATCAGGGCCATGCCAGTCCTTCGCTTCCTGGCCGTGCCGCTCGCCTGGCTGCTGGCGGATGAGCGGTACAGCCCCGCCCCGGCCGTGCCCCGGCTGGCGCCCATGCCGCTACTGATTTTCCACGGCACCGCCGATCCCGTGGTGGATTATGCGCACGCCGGACGGATCTACCGGGCGGCCGGCGTGCCCAGGGAGCTGGTGACGCTGCCCGGCGGGTTCCACACCGATGCCTTTATCGTGCCGGGTGACCAGTACAAGCAGAAGCTGCTCGCATTCTTCCAGCATGCGCTGGAGTTGCCGCTTGATTAAGCGCCAATGCTATGTAAAATTCCGTGTCAGTAAGCACCGTTTTGCAGGTGGTTGGAGTTCTATGTGTAAAAGTTCGTGTCGAAAGGTAAAAGGTTTTCTTATTCTCATGTTTTCCTGAACCCCGAATCCTGACTCCTTATTCATCTGCTTGGAGGGGAATGCATATGCCTGAAAAAACATGCTGGATCGATTTTGCGACCATGGAGCGTTTCATCCGCGATGTGTTCATCGGCGTGGGCGTGCCGCCGGAGGATGCCGCCGTCTGCGCGGATGTCCTCATCGCTGCGGACAGGCGGGGCATTGATTCCCACGGCATCGGCCGGCTCAAGCCCATCTATTACGACCGCATCAGGGCGGGCATCCAGCATCCAGTCACCCACTTCGAAGTCGTCCGGGATGGCCTGGCCACGGCGGTGGTGGACGGCCATGACGGCATGGGGCAGGTCATTGCCAAAAAGGCCATGCAACTGGCGATCGACAAGGCCGCGCGCTACGGCATGGGCATGGTGGCGGTCCGCAATTCGACCCACTACGGCATTGCCGGCTACTACGCGCTGATGGCCGTGGAAAACAACATGATCGGCATCACCGGCACCAATGCCCGACCTTCCATTGCGCCCACCTTTGGCGTGGAGAACATGCTGGGCACCAATCCGCTGACCTTCGCCATGCCCAGCGACGAGGAGTTCCCGTTCTTCCTCGACTGCGCCACCTCCGTCACCCAGCGCGGCAAGATCGAGGTCTATGACCGTGCCGGTGAGGCGCTGCCGGAAGGGTGGGTGATCGGGCAGGACGGCCGGGCGCGGACCGACACACATCAGATTCTCGATGACCTAGTCAAGGGCACCGCCGCCTTGACGCCGCTGGGCGGCATTGGCGAGGAAGGCGCGGGGTACAAGGGATACGGCTATGCCACCGTGGTGGAAATCCTCTCCGCCGCGCTGCAGCAGGGCGCGTTCCTCAAAGGCCTGCTCGGCTTCAGTGCGGAGGGCGCCAGGCAGCCTTATCATCTCGGCCACTTCTTCATGGCGATCAACATCGCTGCCTTTGTCGAGCCGGCGGAGTTCAAAAAGACCACCGGCGACATCCTGCGGGGATTGCGGAATTCCAGACGTGCGCCCGGCCAGGACCGGATCTATACCGCGGGTGAAAAAGAACACCTCATCTGGCTGGACCGCCGCGACAAGGGCGTTCCAGTTGATCCGGTGCTCCAGCACGACATGGTCCAGTTGCGGAACGAATTGAACCTCCGCCAATACCGCTTTGCCTTTGAATCCTGATGCCATGGCATCATCCTTTTTCGCGCCCTTTCGCGCTTTTCGTAGTTAACTCCTGACTCCTGTCTCCATCTTTGTAGACTTCGTCTTTTCTCGACTTGACTTTGAAAGCGAATTCAGGGCATAAAGCCATCAATATTGGCGTCTGCGTATGAGTCAGGCGTGGGTGAATGGACAGGATAATGAAACATAAACTTTCAAGCGGGTTGTTGTTCGGGCTGCTTGTCGTTTTCTCGTCAGGGGTCGCGTCCGGAATCAAAAATGTCGTGGCATGGGGTTATACCAACTATAACGTGACGTCCGTGCCCGCTGGTTTGAGTAACGTGGTGGCTGTGGCTTCGGGTTATTCTCACTGTCTGGCATTACGTGCGGACGGCACGGTTGCGGTTTGGGGGGATGGCCAGTATGGCCAGACAAATGTGCCGGCGAAGTTGCGCAATGTGGTGGCGATTGCGGCGGGTAATCAGCACAGCCTGGCGGTGCGCGCGGACGGCACGGTCGTGGCCTGGGGGGATAACTGGTCCGGCCAGACGATTGTGCCGGCAGGTTTGAGCAACGTGGTCGAGGTGGCTTCAGGAATGAGCCATGTGCTGGCATTGCGTGCGGATGGCACGATTGTGGCCTGGGGAAAGTATAACAGCGATTTAGGCTGTGTGAACATGACGGCGCTGTCATGGTTGAACAACGTGGTGGCAATCGCCGCCGGCGAGAATCACAGCCTGGCGCTGCGTGCGGATGGCACGGTCGTGGCCTGGGGATATAACCTGTCCGGCCAGGCGGATGTGCCTGTTGGTTTAAGCAACGTAGTGGCAATCGCCGCCAGTGATTCCCTCAGTCTGGCGCTGTGTGCGGATGGCATCGTCGTGGCGTGGGGTGATAGCGTTTTCAGCCAGAAAAATGTGCCTGGAGGATTAAACCATATGGTGGCGGTCGCCGCGAATGGCCAGCACAATCTGGCCTTGTGTGCGGACGGCACGGTCGCGGCCTGGGGTGCAGACTTTGCCGGACAGTCCGCCGTGCCGATAGGGTTGAGCAATGTTGTGGCCGTGGCGGCGGGCCAGTATCACAGTCTGGCGGTGGTGGGGGTCGGCCAGCCGTTCTTGGCCCCAATGGTGCATGAAATCAAAGCGCCGTTCGCGGTGCCGGTTTTCCTGCAGGCGCGGCCAACCGGCGCGTGGCCGATGGGGTGCCAATGGCAGAAGGACGGAGCACCGCTGGCCGGGGCGACCCATGCGTTGCTGACCCTGACGGCGACGAACTTCAATCAATCCGGTGACTACCGTTGCATCGTCTCCAATGCGCAGGGCGTGGCCACGGGCACAACGGTGCATGTCACAGTGGTTTCCCTTGCGGTTGGTATACCGCCGCAGGGCGGATCGGCATTCGTCGGACAACCGCGCTGGGCATTTTCCGTGGAAATGTCCGGATCTCCGCCGTTTGGTTATCAGTGGCGAAAAGACGGGTGGCCGATCAGCGCCGCGGCATCGAACACATTGGTGATCTCTCCGGTGCAATGGGCTGACGCTGGGCTCTATGGTGTGGTGGTCAGCAATCAATATGGTTGCCTGACCAGTTCCGTTGCGCAGCTTAGCGTGGCCAACGTCGCAGCGTGGGGGTGGTATCCGGATGACCAGGCGGCTATGCCTCCGGGGTTGAGCAACGTGGTGGCCGTGGCGGCAGGCAGTCATCATAGTCTGGCGTTGTGTGCGGACGGCACGGTCGCGGCTTGGGGTGCCAATAGGGATGGCCAGGCGGACGTGCCTGCAGGATTGAGCCATGTGGTGGCCGTGGCGGCGGGTCGTGATCACAGTCTGGCGTTGCGTGCGGATGGCACTGTTGTGGCTTGGGGTTTGAACTATTACGGTCAGGCGACTCCGCCTCCGGGGTTGAGCAACGTGGTGGCGGTGGCGGCAGGTGATGAACACAGCCTGGCGCTGCGTGCGGACGGCACGGTCGCGGTCTGGGGCGGTGACCTGTACGGCGCGATGCGGGTGCCGGTTGGCTTAAGCAACGTGGTGGCCGTGGCGGCAGGTGATCATCACTGCCTGGCATTGCGTGCGGACGGCACGGTCGCGGTCTGGGGCGGTAACGGAAGTAGTGAGATCAATCCGCCGGAAGGGCTGGATAACGTGGTGGCGGTGGCGGCAGGCAAGAATCACAGCCTGGCGTTGCGCGCGGATGGCAGGATCTTGGCCTGGGGGCTTCGCAGGTATGACCTCGCGTCAATGCCGGATGGGGTGGGCAATGTGGTGGCCATGGCCAGGGGGCATGCCCACACGTTGGCGGTCATGGGGGTCGGCCGGCCGTTCCTGGCTCCGATGGTGAAACGGATCCATCTGTTGCAGGGATCGCCGTTTTTCCTGCAGGCACGGCCAACCGGCGCATTGCCGATGGGTTGCCAGTGGCAGAAAGACGCGAAACCGCTGACCGGGGCGACCAATGCCCTGCTGGCAATGACCGCGACAAATTTCAACCAGTCGGGTGACTACCGTTGCATTGTCTCCAACGCGCAGGGTGTGGCCACGGGTACAACGGTGCATGTCACGGTTGACGTCCCTCTGGCGATCCGCATGTCCCCGCAGGACGGGGAGGCGTTTATCGGACAGCGTTGGAGATTTTCCGTGGATGCGGCGGGAAGCACGCCGTTCGGTTACCAGTGGCAGAAAGATGGCTTGCCGATCAGTGCCGCGACGTCATGCACATATGTTCTGCCTCCGGCGCAGTTGTGTGATGCCGGCTTCTATCATGTTGTGGTCAGCAATCAATATGGCAGTGTGACCAGTTTGTCCGCACGGCTCAGGGTGCGGAATGTCATGGTTTGGGGCACCCCGGAAGTTGTGCCTGAGGGCTTGAGCAACGTGGTGGCGGTGGCGGCGGGCGAGAATCACAGTCTGGCCTTGCGTGCGGACGGCACGGTCGTGGCGTGGGGGGATGGTTGGTATGGTCAGACAAACGTGCCTGCCGGATTGAGCCATGTGGTGGCGGTGGCGGCAGGTGATTATCACAACCTCGCGTTGCGTGCGGATGGAACGGTCGTGGCTTGGGGCTTGAATGACGCTGGTCAGACCGCGGTGCCGGCGGGGTTGAATAATGTGGTGGCGGTGGCCTTAGGCAGGAAACACAGCCTTGCGCTGTGCGCGGACGGCACGGTCAAGGTCTGGGGTTCGAATGAGGATGGCCAGACGGCCGTGCCGGCGGGCTTGAGCAATGTGGTGGCGGTGGCGGCAGGCTTCCGGCACAATCTGGCAGTGCGTGCGGACGGGACGGTCATTGCCTGGGGATATGACGCCGATAAGCAGACGGCCGTGCCGGATGGATTGGTCGATGCGGTGGCGGTTGCCGCAGGCTATGGCCACAGCTTGGCGTTGCGCGCGGACGGCACGGTTGCGGTTTGGGGCTCGAATTACTCTGGTCCGTTGGAAATGTCCGAGGTCTTGAGCAATGTGGTGGCGATCGCCGCATCGCAATGCAATAGCATGGTGCTGTGTGCGGACGGAAGAGTCGTGGCGTGGGGTGATGACCATTATGGCAAGACGGTCGTGCCTCCGGGGGTGAGCAACGTGGTGTCGCTTTCCGTGGGGTTGTATAACAGTCTGGTGGCAGTGGTCGCCGGACGGCCGTTCCTGGCCCCGATGGTGAACCGGATACATGCCTTGCCGGGTTCCTCGGTCTTCCTGCAGGTGCGGTCGTTGGGCGAACTGCCCATGCATTACCAATGGCAGAAAGATGGAAAGCCGCTGGCTGGGGCTACCAATGCCTTGCTGGTGTTGACCGCTACGCGGACCGGCAAATCTGGCGGCTATCGGTGCATTGTCTCCAATGCGCAGGGCGTGGCGACGGGCACAACGGTTCATGTCACCGTGCCCCTATGCCTGTCGGACATCATAATACGCTCGCTGTTGTGCCTGTTGGCGGGGCTTGCGGTCTGGATTGGCGTGCGGCTGCTGCGGGCACGGGCGGCGCGGAAGAACACATAGCTGGGGCCGTCTGGCCCGCTCCTGAAACTAGCCAATAGTCCGACTTTTTCCCGACTAAACGCTTTAAACTTTGTGCCCTGCATCCCGGAGGGTGGGGCATGAAAACTCCTCCTCCCTCCACCTTCTGGCTACTGAATTCTGTCTCCTGAATACTGTTTTCTGCTTTTGCGCCCTTTGCGTGAAAATCTCTGGCTGATCGCTGAAAGCTGACGGCTGACAGCTTTACTGCTCTTTGCATGACTCCTCCTCCATGATTGCGTTTCCGCCGTTGTTCCGGTATTGTTTTCCCCATGAAAGCCCATGAATGTACACCTTTATGCCGGTCTCGACGGGAGCATGACTATGCCGCACGAAAAGCGATTTCCTATCAGTCGGAGGAAGGAGCGCAGGGGCTGTGACGTCCATTGATCTCGCCGAAGTCCGATCCCGCGTGCTGGCATTCTTTCGGGCGCTGCAGGATCGCGAGGGGCTGTACGGGTGCATCCGCATGGCGAAGGGGAAGCGCCCCGACCTGTACAGCAGCGTGGACTACGCCATCGCACGCACGATCATGGGCGAAGACTTGATGCAAGAGGTCAAAGCCAAGGAACGCGCGGAATGGACGGAGCACATCAACAGCTTTGCCGAAGCCCTGCATAACCACACGCCGGACGGAAGCTATTTCGACTGCCTGGACCATGGCAAGCTGCACGCGAATGGCCAGGTGATCAGCGCGCTCGGCGTCATCGGCGGCAAACAAAAATATGTCAGCCATCTATATGACGATTTCGACACCGCCGAGAAGATCGGTCCATGGCTGGATTCGAACGTGGACTGGACCACGCCGTGGGGCGAATCGCACAAGTTCTGGGGCGGCGTTCACTGCTTCAGCCGATCCAAACGCTGTCCGCCGGACTGGCTCGATGCCTGTTTCGCCTGGCTCGACGCAAATGTGGACCCCGACACCGGGTTCTGGCGCAGGGGGGTGCGGGCGAAGGAACGCATCCACTATCTGGGTGGCGCGGTTCACATCCTGCCGATCTACGAACACCGGCATCGTCCTTTCCCCTGTCCCCGGCAGCTCGCCGATAGCGTCCTCGACCTGCAGCGACCGGAAGCCTCCTGGCTGGATTCCCGGGACCCCGTGTCCTATATGGATCTCGACGCGCTTTATGTCTTTCACCTGATCCGGCAATGGTTGCCCGTGTACCGTCGAGCTGACATTCAGAAGGCGGTGGACCGTTATACCGACACGGCACTTGCGTTTTACGCCGAGCGCGCGGACGAACTCTACGCGCGGCACCCGCACTTCGTGCTTGCGGCCGTGGGGATCTTCGGACTGCTGTCGCGTCTGAACCCGAAGCGCGTGCAGGACAGCGAGAAGCTGGCCTGGTCCGACATCTTTAGCGACGACCGCTTCCACCAGACCTGCTCTGTGGAAATGGACGAGCCAGTGCCAGCACCCGCCCGGATAAAATCGTCATAGCGCCCAAATATTGGTTTGCGGACGCCGCGCTTCGCGCGGCTTCGGAAGATATCACGCCCGCCGGGTGGCTCCGGATATAGCATGGCGTTCACTTGGCTGGGTGTAAATCTGGCGTCCAATAATAAGCGGACAGGATCGCTCCATCCATCAGCCCGCCCCTTTTCGTGCTTTTCGTAGTTAAAGTCCGGGTTTTCGCTGACCGCTGAAAGCTGACGGCTGACAGTTTTCATGCCCTTGGCATGAAAACTCCTCCATGTTTGCGTTCCGTCGTTGTTCCGGTATTGTTTTCCCCATGAATGTAGACTTTCATGCCGGTCTCGACGGGAGCATGACCATGCCGCACGAAAAGCGATTTCCTATCAGTATCTGCGAGGCTCACAGCTCCCTTCAAGCGGACAACCCGAGCACTCCGAAGGGCACATGACTGAATAATCGCAGCGTATCTCCGCCGGGATTTTCCAGCAGACAGGACAGGATGCGCGTGCACAACCAAAAGCTAGAAACGCTTCACCACGGCATCCGCCGCGACACCAACGGTAGTCTTTACACTGGCGGCAAGGTCCTGCAATCCAGTCGTCCTGTTTCTGAAACACGTCTAAAGACGTTCGGGTGAAGATAGTTGCCAAATTGTCATTTCGAAGGTCGCCATGACAGATACTCTGGGCACAACAGGAATAAACTTTTCCACAATCGCCATTACCATAATTCTTCACATGAATCCCGGTTATTGACATCGTGCACGGTTGACCATAAAAAGGCGGCGCAAGAAGATTCTCTGGCAACGACTCATCAGTGGCAAGCAATTCGAACAGCTCTCTGGTTTCTTCGGGGCTGGCCGCGTCGGTAAATGTATCCATAGTGTCATATCGTCTGTTCATTTCGATGAATGGTCTCGCCCCTTGGTGGTGACACCAACGGAGGACCTCTGGGATAAAGGGAAGAAAGGGACGAATGATTACGATTTCTGCAACCAACATGACACCCTTACAAGCGGATAAATTTTCAAAAGCCTTGTATAGCAGATCGTTGTATCCGGCCATCCCGGCATGGATATCATGAAGCCCTGCGGCAATTGTCGGCAAAGGGGCATGAATCACTACTGTCACACCCGGCTTGGCAATTTCTGCTGCATATAAATGGTCCGCCATGAGGATCCCATTTGTGCAAACTACTGGCGTGAGTCCCATGGCCAGCGCTCTGTTTACAAGGCGGGGCAGTTGCGGATGCAGTGTGGGTTCTCCGCCGATGAACGCAACTTCGGAAAATCCATATTCATACGCCTGTGCAAGAATGTCCTCGGCAAAACCAACGGGCATATCTCCTGAGAGGTTTGTTACAGACTTAATATCCGATTGTCCCCGTTTGTAGCAATTGCGGCAGGATAACTGACAGCTGGTTCCGGGCACAAGTTCTAAGCTTATCATCTGCAATGGTTGGCCGGGGTTTCGTTCTCGAAAATTGTTATAGCGGGATTTTATAACAAGCTCCTTATGGTAACAATGAGGTTATCCCGGTTTGACGGACACGGTGAACGAAGTAGTATAGAAGGATGGAGGGATCACCGTGAGGATACACAAGAAGTATGATGCTGAGTTCCGCCGCAATGCCGTGGACCTGCTG
>Ga0073936_10006886_pt1 | contig 14843 bp, 13 predicted proteins | sample AliMusrvi5mmetaG_FD_87041 | JGI IMG/M metagenome (GOLD analysis project Ga0073936, IMG submission 87041) | Freshwater lake bacterial and archeal communities from Alinen Mustajarvi, Finland, to study Microbial Dark Matter (Phase II) - Alinen... | ecosystem: Environmental > Aquatic > Freshwater >... | reverse complement strand
GGTTCTTGGACTTTCAAGACTTCAGGTGTACCTTAACTAACATGAAACTATTTCGACCGCAAATTTAGCTCAAATTAAAGACATTGTGAACCGTTTAATTCAATTTGAACCTATAAAATATATTTTAGGTGAAACTGAATTTTATGGTTTGCGATTAAAAGTCAATCCTGCAGTACTTATCCCACGACCCGAAACAGAAGAACTTGTAGACTGGATCATACACGATTGCAATGTACAAAATCCTGTCATTCTGGATATCGGAACAGGAAGTGGCTGTATTCCGATTGCTTTGTCAAAAAATCTCATTGGAGCAACAATTGAAAGTTGGGACATTTCAAATGAGGCACTTATGGTTGCCAGGATGAACGCAGAAATAAATAAAGTCAATATTGATTTCATTTATGCAGATGTACTTAGGCTGACTCATCCAGCCCAAAAGCAAGAATTTGATATCATTGTAAGCAATCCTCCATACATAACAGAATCTGAACAACTACTAATGCTTAAAAACGTACTTGATTATGAGCCTCATGTAGCTCTTTTTGTACCAACCGCTGATCCTCTTATCTTTTATAGAAAAATAGCAGATATAGCAATCACTCAGCTAAATTCAGGTGGAAAACTTTTCTTCGAAATCAATGAACAATTTGGAAATGAAACAGCTGATTTACTGTCATTAAAAGGATTTAAAAACATCGTTTTAAGAAAAGATATCAATGGAAAGAACAGAATGATAAAAGCCGAATTTGATATTCCTGTAATTTGAAAATCCTGCGATTCAGATCATTATTTAATTGGTATTCTTCAAATTGCATCACTTTCGAATTGTTTTCAACTACTCCAATCTGTCTGTCAGAACGCATGCCGATTTAAACTGCTTCTTTCCACTTTGCAATCCAAACAGTTCTACCTGAATAATATATATGCCCAAACCAGCTTTCCTGTGATTCTCTGTCGTCCCGTCCCATTCGATAACATCATGAGCCCCAATCATTAGATTATTTGCCAATCGCTTAATTTCCAAACCGTTTTCGTTATAAATCCGGATATTAACAATTAATCCAGGCTCGCCGGGCGAAAGTTTTATAAAGAAGCGATCATTGATTCCGTCGTCGTTTGGCGAGAAAATCTTCGGCTCGAAAGTTACAATATCGGAAGTATTTGAAATAAGTTCAAGTGTTGAATTCTGATATCCTGGTGTGGCAAATCCTGCTGTTGCAGAGGCAGAGTGCCAATTTGAAGGATCATCAGAAGGTTTCGAAAAACTATTTCGTTCAAGCGAAATTCCTTTCACATCTGTAATCATCGGTTGATGCATACTTTCGAGATAATGGAATTCATCGATGATTTCCATATCTTTATTCAACAGCACAACCCAACCTTCGTCAAGATTATATGCCGGGAATCTGGCCATTTCATAAATACAGTATGGACATGCCGAATAGTAGTTCCTTAATAAAGCTGCAGAATCTGGTGTAAAAGCAGCATACTGCTGACCAGACATTATTTCTGACTTGACCGATAAAGGATATATAGATTTAATTTTCTGATCTTTATCTCGTGATCCAAGATAAACTTCACCTAAATTAATATTCTTTCCTGAGGAATTATAGATTTCAACGAAATCAGCACCTCCAGGAAACGGATTAAAAAGTACCTCACTGATCAAAAGATCACCAGATTTGGGAAGATAATACCAAAAATCCATATGCTCAACAGGAGATTTGTTTCCACATTCATCTGCGAATTCATTAACTTTCAAATCATAAACAACTCCATTTTTTATTGCCCCATTGATAAAATAAATAGAATATTTTAAGCGAATAGGATCAAAACAAATGCTATCCGGAGCCGGAAGTGAGGGAAGAAAAGAAAACAGATTTCCAGTTATTGATTTTAAATCTGGCATTTCAGAAATATAAACTTCGAGCAAACCTGGGTTTGAAACGATAACAGAATTAACGACTGGTGCTAATGTATCCTTATTGTCTTTGAATACGGCATTCACAATTCCCGGTGTACCCCCAATATTCGATGTTGTAGTTTCCCAGTTTGAATCTGGTCCACACGACCTCAAGGGGTCAATTCTTTCCAATGAATATCCGCCACCCGAGAATCCTTGTCTATGCATGGCCGGCTTGTATCTAAAGGAATCGATTAAAACAGTTGCATCTGAAAGAAGCTTAAGGTTATCACTGTCATTTAAAAGTGATAAACCAATCACTTCAAGACAATTACCATAACTCTCAAAAACATCATTACTATTGGTTCCTCCAAGTATTAAATAACTTCCAGGAGATATTGTTTTGTCCGACAGCACTTTTTTCTTTCCATTTACCTCCAGAACCCAATTTTTCAGATTTATCGGGAATTCGGCAGTACTTTTCAATTCAAGATACTCAGCATTGGGAAGTTTTACAACCGGTGTGGGATCGGCCATGATCTCATTAAAAACAATATCTCCAAATTGAGCAGTTGGCACAAATGTAAAATCGATATCCTTATTGGACAATGTCATCCCTTCGATGTCAAACAAATTATCCATCGTGAGATGCAAACTCATTTGGGTAAAATTTTCAAGTTGCAAATAGACACCAGCTGTATCTCCGGCAGCTTTTCTCACAGCGGTCACATTGACAGTTGCTCCACCAGAAGTTCTAATCTTATAATTATCTACGTTTAAAAGATAAGCATCGGCAATAGGTTCCGAAAACAGAAGGAGTACCTGATTGCGCCCAATTGATCGCACTTCATGAACAAATGGTGAACGGTTTTCATAACTCATTGATAAGTCGTCAATCCAGATTTGTCCTCCGTGAGCAGTATTGAATTTATAGAGTAAGCCAATGTTACCGAATGAAAAGTTCATCAGTTTTTCATTACCAACTTTAGGTTGCGACCAGGTATTCGTCAAATTGTCCTTATAGCGAACTTTCCAGATACCATATTCGTGCGAAACTTCAACTTCGAGTATCATACCAGCCTTCCAAACCAAATCCGTTTGAACAATGTCCTGCACGGCTTTCCCCCCTTCCATCCGGCAAAGCTTTAAAATATTGGATCCATCAGTTAAATTTATACCAACAGCATATCCATTTGCAGTTGAAATATCTGACTTGTCAGCTATAAGGAAAAAACTAAATTGCTCAGTTGCTCCAAAAATCCAATTTCCATTTTTAAGTTTAAAATCCCAGGTAATCAACCCATCGTTAAATCCAGAAACAGGGATTTTCCGATTGATTAAGCTTGAACTACGAATACCAGTAACAGCATGACATAAAGAATATTTTCCCGTTATGGGAGACTGATTACTGATGATCCACTGTGTACTGTTTTCCCAGTTTCCAAATTGCCCGTTTTCGAAATCATCGACGAACATAATTTGTCCTTTACTTTCAAATGAGGCGAAAAACAACAAGTAAAAAATAAATTTGTAAATATTGTTGGCCATTTTTGACGAAATATTAAGAATATTCAATATTTTTGCTTTATCAAACTCCGGGAATTGTTTATAAAGGAGTTTTTACAGTTAAAGTTAATAAATCTGAAGCAGAAATGAAAATAGCAATTGTAGGTGTAAGTGGCGCAGTAGGACAAGAATTCTTACGCGTTTTGGATGAACGCAATTTTCCGCTTGATGAACTGGTCATATTTGGATCAGCGCGCAGCACCGGAAAGGAATATACTTTCAAAGGTAAAAAACTGCTCGTTAAAGAACTGCTGCATAACGATGATTTTAAAGGAATTGATATTGCATTAGTATCGGCAGGTGCAGGTATTTCGAAGGAGTTTGCCAATACTATTACGAAATTTGGCACGATCATGATTGACAACTCCAGTGCCTTCCGGATGGAAAATGATATTCCGCTGGTTGTTCCTGAGGTAAATGCAGCTGATGCTAAAAACATGCCCCGCAAAATCATTGCCAATCCCAATTGTACAACAATTCAAATGGTTGTGGCGCTTAAACCGATCGAAGACCTTTCACACATAACAAGGGTTCACATCGCAACCTATCAAAGTGCAAGTGGTGCCGGTGCTTCGGGAATGGATGAATTAAAAGTGCAGACAAAACAGGTTGCAGATGGTGAAGAGCCAACCATTTCAAAATTTGCCTATCAAATTGTACAAAATCTGATTCCGCATATCGATGTATTTACCGATAATGATTACACCAAAGAGGAGATGAAGATGTTCCACGAAACCCGGAAAATCATGCATTCCGACATTATGGTGAGCGCAACAGCTGTTCGTGTTCCAGTTCTTCGCGCCCATTCTGAAGCTATATGGGTTGAAACGGAACAGGAAATTTCTCTGGAACAAGCCAAAAATGCCTTCGAAAATGCTGAGGGTATAATTGTTATTGATAAACCTGCGGAGAAACAATATCCTATGCCCCTATATCTTGCCGGACGTGACGAGGTATTTGTTGGAAGAATTCGTAAGGATCTCGCAAATCCCAAAGGATTGGCTTTCTGGACTGTTTCGGATCAAATTAAGAAAGGTGCAGCCTTAAATGCCGTACAAATTGCAGAATATCTTATAAAAGAAGGCGTTGTAAAATAAGGATGAAGGTAATAGGCTGAAGGCAGAAGTGCTATAAATTGTGATTAAATCGACAATTTATAGCACTTCTGCCTTCAGCTTTTTTAACTTCTACCTATTTCTCATCATAAACCTGGTAAAGGAAATCATTGAAAGGAAAACGCTTAATATGAAGCGTCTTCACCTCATCGTATAAAACCTTTTTAAACTCTTCAATATTTGTCTTTTCCTTTGCCGAGATAAAGAGTGAAATGTTTTGATGCTTCCCCATCCAGGATTTTTTCCAATCTTCAAGACTCATATTATCTTGTGTGGATGGCAGCAAATCGTCTTCCTCTTTTTCGATATATGTAAAGGCATCTATTTTATTAAAAAGGTATATCATAGGTTTGTCGCCAGCGCCAATTTCTTCGAGTGTTTTGTTGACTACCTCAACCTGCGATTCAAATCCCGCATGCGATATATCAACCACATGAATCAGTAAATCAGCTTCACGGGTTTCATCAAGTGTTGATTTAAACGATTCGACGAGGTGAACCGGTAATTTTCGGATAAAACCAACCGTGTCGGTTAACAGAAATGGCAAATTCGCTATAACAACTTTACGTACAGTAGTGTCTAAGGTAGCAAACAACTTGTTTTCAGCAAAGACATCCGACTTGCTGATCAGGTTCATAATGGTCGATTTCCCGACGTTGGTATATCCGACCAGTGCCACACGGATCATATTGCCCCGGTTGCGCCTTTGAACGCTCATTTGTCGATCAATCTTCTCCAGATTTTCCTTTAAAAACGAAATCCTGTCAAGAACAATCCTCCGGTCAGTTTCGATTTGCGATTCTCCAGGTCCACGTGAACCGACACCACCCTGCTGACGCTCAAGATGCGACCAAAACCGGGTTAACCGGGGAAGCAAATACTGACATTGAGCCAACTCAACCTGAGTTTTTGAGTGAGCTGTCTGCGCTCTTTTTGCAAATATATCGAGGATCAGATTGGTGCGATCGATCACTTTACAGTTTAAGACCGGTTCAATATTTCTAAGATGAGTAGGAGACAATTCATCATCAAAAATAACGGTATCAATATCATGGACTTTGACAAAATCAGCAATTTCCTGAAGCTTACCAGAACCCACAAAAGTAGCAGGATGTGGATTTTCTAACTTTTGAATAAACCGTTCCCAAACCTCTGCGCCTGCTGTGTCAACAAGGAACTCAAGTTCGTCAAGATATTCTTTTACCTTTTTCTCATTTTGCCGGCTTGTAACTAATCCGACTATGACTATTTTTTCTTTCTGAACTGATGTATCATGTAATTTTGCCATTCTGCAAAAGTAGCACAATTTAATCCAACTTCAATTGAGTTTTTGCAGCCGGATATCTCAAACAAAAAAAGACGCGGATACTATATAACAGACTAAATACGGAAACCATTTCTTCGAATATTTCACTGTGACCATGGTAAGTTGAGGCGGCCATAAAGAATGCTAAAAAAAACAAACTTCGTGAGGGGCAAAAGATATAAAACAACTGCGGTTTATCTTTTTTATCAAATAGCCACATAAAGAGTAAAACAACAAAGAAACTCATTCCTGCCAGTGGATATGCATATTTAAACAAGGGGTTAAAAAAGTTATGCAAGTTTAATTCTTTCTGATAATTATATTCCTGAAAAACCCCAACTGATTTAATGCCCAAAACCCTTTGCCCCCAGCTTACCTCTTCGCCAAAAAGAAATACAAGCATGACTATAAGTAAAAACAGTAAGATTAGAATAGTATTTCTTTCGCGCTTTGAAAAAAAATCTCGTTTAATAAGGAAAGCAGCGATAAATAAGACTATCCCTGCAACAACATACAAAAGCGTTGTATTATCTTCCATAAAGCCCTCTTTGGCGGGCTCTCCAAATGTCAATTGGAACAAATTAAAGAAGACGCCCAAAGCCGAAGCAATTAAAAACAGAAAAACAGGAAGTTGTTTTTTGCTGCATTGTTCATCTGTCATAAAAAACCGAAAAGCCTTTTCTGTGTCGATGAATTCACTTAGTAATCTCTTTATTTCTTTGAAAAAAAGGAATACTAAACTGATTAAAAGAATAGAGAGATTAATGAGAATAACTACATTTTGGATTGCAATACTACCAACTTTTGAAACAGGATGACTGGCGCCTAAAAAACCTGCATAAAAATTAAACAGTATTAAATTGAGGGTCGAGAAATTGAAAATCATTATCATTGAAAGGATCAATCCTATGATACCAACAAACCTAAGTCTTACAATCGGGGTTTTCATAAATTGCATGTGTTTATAATTTGTTTTTGAATGTCCCTCTTGAAAACTCTTCCGCCAACTGTCAAATCTGGATTATACCATACAATGATTTATCTATTGAAGCTGAAAACTTATTGAAACGGTATAAGATACACGAACTGCTTTTCCACGTTGAATACCTGGTTTCCATTTTGGAAGTGTCATAACTACACGAAGCGCCTCTTTATCAATTGAAGGATCTACTCCCCGTGCAATTTTTGCATTTGAAACACTTCCATCTTTGTCTACAACAAAATTCACATACACTTTACCCTGAATACCATTTTCCTCGGCAACATTAGGGTATTTAATCGATCGCGTCAGAAATTTGCGCAAAGCAAACTCACCACCAGGAAATTCAGGCATATTTTCAACTACAACAAACACTCCGTCTTCGTCTTTCTCTTTCTCCCCTTTTTTTGTCTGAATCGGCAACAATTCTGATTTCGTACCTTTTACACTCTTTGCATCTTTAATACCAATATCTTCAATTTCATCTGATCGGTCATTCACAATACGGACTATTTCATCGACTTGAGATGGAAGAGGTAATGGCAGTTTAAGATCCTCATTCTCTGCATCTGAAGTCATTCCCTCTTGATTGTCAGCTCCATTTATTCTGAAAGGTAAATCTTCCCTTGTAACTTTTCCAATGCTTGTGAAAGCAGATAAAATGATTAACAGGGAATTGAGCATCATCATCCGGAGGAAAAGGAACCCTTTGTTTTCCATATCAGTTTTATACGACTTACTAATTTCCAAAATTGCGCTATTTACGAGTGATTTCAGCACTCCGTTAATTGGCATTAAAGATAAATGATAATCTCAAAAAACAAGTATATGAGAGAAATATTTTTAAGGATGTACTTTAAACAACTTCATGACGAACAAACTCAAAGATATTTATCCCGCTGAATACATAAATATTAGGATATTTATTCCTGAACGCGAATCGGTTGCGAAATCTCTGCGAAAACTTTCGTTTGAAAGCTGTTTAATCAATCATTGTGGATGAAGAGTATCCCAATGCCGTATTATAAGTATAGGACGAATAGTGATTCAATTGACAAGGGTGATAATGGTGACCTCTGCAGCGCAGTTATACCTTAATGGTATACCGCTGACTCCAACTCCCCTGGAGGTATATCCGGTCATCTTTCCGATATTCCATTTACCATGGTTGAATTGTTTACCTTCGAACTGGTGACTGATTAATGGGATTCCTTCTTTCAAACAAATCTGTCCGCCATGAGTGTGTCCGCATAAGTAAAGATCATACTTATTTGCAGAGGCGACTTTTGCCAGTTCAGAAGTATGCACTAAAGCGATTTTAAAATCGTAGCCTTTGGTTTCGAGGCTAAGAAGGGCACTCTCGGTGTAGTAGCTAAATGGATCGTCTGTTCCTGTTATTAAAATTTTCTGTCCCTCTTTGATGATTTCAACAGATTCATTAATCAGCAACTCCATTCCTGATTCCTGTTCATATCGTGCCATCAGGTAAGTATCATGATTCCCAAGTACGGCAAAAGTTCCATAGGGAGCCTTGATATATTTTGACAAAATATGGAGTGGCTTTAAAATATGGCTGAAACTTCCATTAAGATCTCGCCTGTAATCGCCCGTAAGCAAACAACAATCGAATTTAATGCCTTTTACTTTATCGATAATATAAGCGGCAAATCCGGGAATGCTGTCGATATGGAGATCAGACAAATGCAGTATTCTGAATCCATTAAAAGCATCGGGAAGATTCGGATATTTTAAAACTAATTCATTCACCCTGATTGTTTTGGCGTTACCATATCCCTTTTGGTGGTATCCCACCATCTTAAGGAAGAAGGCGAAGACCTTAAGCAGCGTAAGGAATAGATTCCAGTGGCTTTTACTTTTTCGGCCACTTCTTTTTGAGGCAAACCCAGTATTTTCCATAACCGACCGGTTCACAGCCCAGATTAACCTCTTTTCTTTTCGGTCGGATACTGAATCGACAAATTGATACATACTAAAACAATTAAAGCCCTAAAGTATAAAAAAAATACTGCAATAAAGATTCAGGTACTGGTATTTAATCTGCAAAGGTCAGTCAATTGATTCGTGCTGGATTTATTTAATAGGAAGACTGAAATATTAAGTAAATTCAATTCGTGACAAAAAAATATTCTTATATTTGCCGCCTCAATGGGGGATTAGCTCAGTTGGCTAGAGCGTTTGACTGGCAGTCAAAAGGTCATCGGTTCGATTCCGATATTCTCCACTGAAATAAAAAGAGTTGCAAGAGTAAAATTTTGCGACTCTTTTTTTGTGCATACAATTGTACATACAATATGAGTCAAAAAAAGACTACGAAAAGCTACCAAAAGAGAACAAAAGTAAAAACAACTTCTGGGTAGAGATGATAGGAGTTCCGGTTCTTATCGTTACAAACGACGGACAGCTTACTCCTCCTTGCAAACAAGGAGGAACGTGATTTTTGTTCCGGTATTGTTTTTTTTTCGATATTTCAGAAGCTAACTATCTGATGTGAAAAAAGAGGTAAGGTATTCCCGATAGATAAGATTCCGTGGGGTTACTCTTCCGTATCAGTATTTATTTTTGAAGGATGTTGGTTTGTATGAAAGATATCTGCTATAATTATGCAATCGTCAGTTACTTCATAAATTATCTTGTAACTCCATTTTGATACTGAACGATAATTTTCCGTTTCATCTGCCAGGTATTCTTCGATAGAAAATTTTTCCGGGAAATCATTCAGGCTATGTGCTAAGTTTATTAATTCTTTCTTAACCATCCTGGCAACTGTAACTGATTCTTCTGCAATATAGTCGCAAATATTATCAAGATGTTTTTTTGCCAACCTGTCCCAACGGATTGGAAGTTGTTTTCTCCTTATCAATTTTCAACCTGCTTTTCAACTTCTTCCTGAGTTAAATAATCGCCCGATTTTACTCTTTTAGAAGCTGCTTTTATCCTATTTCTAAGTTCTTGCTCGGTTATTGGTGAACCATCTGGGTTATATCCAACAATAACAGGGCTTTTGTATTCTTTGCTCATGGCATAGACCATCTTTAAAAACCGCTCATCCGCATGGTTTATTAAGTTGTGTAACTCTTCTCTTAATTCCAGTACTCCCATGATGATTTATTTTTACAAGTTTAGCGATTAATATTCATTTTTAGTACCATTTTGGGGGTTATATTTCTTTAATTACATTGAAGGCCGTCGACTTTAACTGTTAGTATTCTATCTCCTAATTCTGCCAGTCACGATTCAGACTTTCCTCTATCCTGCAAATCATTTAATCCTCCAAATCCTAATTCAGACTTTGCCCTAAAACAACAAAAACCGACCATTTGGCCGGGCTTGTTGTCTTAATTGTTATAAACTACGGACATTTTATTCGTTACAAATACAGAAGAAGTTCCGGTTCTTATCGTTACAAACGACTGACAGCTTACTCCTCGTTGCAAACGAGGTGTATCCGGAGCTAAACCACACCCCTGCTCAATTCAGCTTTTAATAGCAAAAGGATTTCTGATTTAATCATCGATCCCCGTCTCCGAACGATCATGTTTCATGATTCAAATTATTTGTAAGATTGTAAAAATCTGTATTGCACTTAACACAGGCACAGAAAGGATCATCATCTGAAATACAACAACCTCCAAGAATAATCTTTTTTCCCTTTAAATCTGCTTCAAATTCTTCTGAATATGCAGGCTCTCCCCAAAGATATGCTGCAATTTTGACTGATCCACAAACCGGACATTTTTTAGGCATTTCAGACACTCTTATTTTATCCATTTTCATTTTATCAATGTCTTCATTTATATCTTCGTTGGTGATTTGCCTTTCTGTTCTACTTTCGTAAATGATGAACCAAAAGGGTAAACCTGTTCCATATTCACTAAATATTAGCTCTTTGCACTCAGTTTAATCATGATCTCCCTGAAGCTCTCCAAACCAGCTTCCAGATTTTCAATGATATCTTCTGCTATTGTTTCAGGATCAGGCAGATTGTCCAGATCAGCAAGTGATTTATCTTTCAGCCATGTAATATCAAGGCTGGTTTTGTCTCTGTTAATGATCTCCTCATAGCTGAACTTCCTCCATTGGCCATCAGGATTGTTTTCAGCATGATAGGTCTCTTTACGTTTATGCCTGTTGGTTGCATTGTAGCAGGTAATGAAATCTTTAAGGTCATCAAGTTTTAAAGGATTCTTCTTTAATGTGTGGTGGATGTTTGTCCTGTAATCATATACCCAGATCTCTTTTGACCAGGGATCTTTACTCGCTGGTTTGTTGTCAAAGAAAATAACATTGGCTTTTACTCCCTGGGCATAGAAAATACCTGTTGGCAATCTTAATATGGTGTGCACATCAGTTGTCTCCAATAATTTTTTACGGACAGTTTCACCTGCTCCACCCTCAAATAGCACATTATCCGGAACAACAACTGCTGCAACTCCTGTAGTTTTGAGCATAGACCTGATGTGCTGCACAAAATTCAGTTGCTTGTTACTGGTGGTTGCCCAAAAATCCTGTCTGTTGTAGGTAAGGTCATCCTTCTCCTGTTCTCCTTCATCATTGGTGAAGGTTTGCGAGCTCTTTTTGCCAAATGGAGGATTGGCTAATACATAGTCATAAGTAATTGGTGAAGCGGCAATCAAAGCATCAGCAGGAGAAATAAAATTATCGCTTTCGATATCGCCTATGTTGTGCAAAAACATGTTCATTAAAGCCAATCTTCTTGTTCCTGCAACAATTTCGTTTCCGAAGAAGGTTTTGAGTTTGATGAACTTGTTCTGGTCTTTATCCAGTTTGTTATTGGCAACCAGATAATCATATGCTGCAAGAAAGAAACCGCCAGTACCACATGCAGGGTCAGCAATGGTTTTCATTGGTTGGGGCTGTACACATTCCACCATTGCCCTGATTAATGGTCTTGGTGTAAAATATTGACCTGCTCCACTTTTTACATCCTGTGCATTTTGCTCCAGCAATTTCTCATAAATATCACCTTTCACATCAGCACCCATCACCAGCCATTGTTCGCTGTCGATCATATCAATGATTTTAGCAAGCATGGCAGGGTCCTGGATCTTATTCTGACTCTTGGTGAATATTTGCCCTAAAATTCCTTTCTGGGTACTCAATTCCCGAAGTAATGCCACATAATGCAACTCCAATGCTGCTCCTTTAGTACCAGTCAGGCTTTCCCAATCGTATTCCTTTGGAATATTCAATGTCCGGCTGTAAGGTGGTTTACTGTATTCATCTGCCATTTTAAGGAACAGCAAATAGGTGAGTTGCTCCAGGTAATCGCCATAACCTACACCTACATCACGCAGGGGATTACAGAATGACCATACTTTTGATACTATTGAGGATGTGTTATTGCTCATTGTCTGAACTATGATTCGTGTGAAAATATCTGAACTATGATTTATTTGATTCTTTTGATTTTTGTGACTTTTGTGATTTTTGTGACTATTTCTTGAATAAAGTTGATGATTCTGTAGTGATGTTTAATTCATGCTTTTCAGAAAAATCATCTGAATCATTGTTCAGACCTAATTTCCCTTCTTTTGACTTTTGTGACTATTTCTTGACTAAAGTTGATGATTCTGTAATGATGTTTAATTCATGTTTTTCAGAAAAATCATCTGAATCATTGTTCAGACATAATTTCCCTTCGAATGCTTTCTTTAATATAGATTGCCGCAGCGACTCACTTTTCAGAAGGGCATCTTTGATGGTCTCTTCTATTTTATCACAAACAGTAAGTTTACTTTCTAATTCATCAACAATGAGTTGTTGTTCTTTAAGTGGTGGAATAGGAATAGCTATTTGCCTAATTCTTTGCTGTCCAATGTTTCTCATAGACTCCTGATTACCTGTTGATAATCTTTGTATTTCACTTCTACCTTTCCTACTTCTAAGATAATATAGGATATACTTTTTTGAAACATTTGATTTAAAAATGAATCGTAATGTTTTGTCGCTCAGCATCAATGTTCTTTCAATCGAATTTACTAAAACAACAGCACCAATTAATTCCAGGGTATTTGCTCTGCTAAAAAGAAAGTCATCTTTTTTTACGAAATAGTCTTTATTCACCCGTTCTATATCAATTACAGTTTTACTTTCTATTTCATTAAATACTTGCCATGTAACTGCGCTAACTTTTAAAACTCCAACTTCACTTATTTCTGGTGTTCTCTCATTGCACCGAAAACTTTTTCCTGCTTCAATTTTAATTATGACATCCCCCAATTCCATAACCTTCCATCCCTTTGGCAAATTGTCTGAACTGTGATTTTGATGATTAATGTGATTGCCCTGATTCTTTCCAAATTCATTTTTTAAATCCTGTTCATCTCCTAAATCACAAGAATCATAGTTCAGACTTTTTTCACAAGAATCATGGTTCAGACTTTTTTCACAAGAATCAAAGTTCAGACTTTTTTCACAAGAATCATAGTTCAGACATAGTTTTCCTTCAAATGCCCATTTCAACAAACTTTGTCTGTAAATCTTTAATTGCTGCTGTGCAATTTGAAGTTGTTGTTTGCCATTTTCCAAATCACTAAGTAATTCTTCAATTTTGAATACAATGGCTTGTTGTTCGGATAGAGGAGGTAGTGGTAATTCCAAATTTTTAAGAATACCTTGACTGATATTTGGTTGTGCCCCACCAATACCCTGTTTAACTAAACTTGGTTTTTTAGAAAACAAGTAGTAATAGAGAAAATATGAATCTATGTTTTCATTTTTATAAATACCACAGATAGCCTGATTTGTAGCAGCATCAACACCAAGAAATGCAAGTTTTCCAATTGTTGCACCATATAATGCAATCAATAGCGTCCCTTTCGGAAATACTTTTGCACTTGATTTTTTAATTGCCTCTTCTGAAATATTTTCTTCTGTATTAGTTATCAGGCCCTGGTTTAACTCACCTGATTTTACCCAAGGTATATTTCCTTCATAGAAACTTTTATTCCCCCTATTTGGTGTTCCACCACTTGTAGTGAAGCAAACCTCTCCCAGCTTCTTTATTTGCCAATGCTTTGGTATATTTATTTCTTCACTCATTGTCTGCACTATGATTCTTTTGATTTTAATGATTAAGTTGATTTCTGTCGATTGAATAGCGCTGGTCTGCATGGTTTGAATCTTGTTAATCACATCAATCACAAAAATCAAAGTTCAGACATTCAGACTTTCACCATTCAGCCTGCCTTATACTTTTTGTTCTCAAGCCGGTGAAATTCGAGACTTGTATTTCCGAAATTGATAAGCAAACCAATTTCAAGATTGTAAGCTTCGAGGTAATTTATTGCCTGCGCCAAATGTACGGGTTCCAGTTTGATCAAGGCTTTTATTTCGACACTAATTTTCTCTTCAACCAAAAAATCAACCCTTCGTGTACCAACCTGCAATTTTTTATAAAAAACCGGCATTTCAAATTCGCGTGAAAATGAAAGCGCTTGTATCTCCATTTCGTAAGCCAGCGAACGCTGATAAATGACTTCCTGAAAACCATTACCAAGCAGTTTATGAACCTCCATCGCGCAGCCAATAATCTTTCCTGTTAATTCAGAATATTTATACTCCGGCTTTATCATCTTTTTTTCCCTTTCTCCTGTTTTTCAAATCAATCAAAAAAATCATAGTTCAGACATTCAGGTTCAGACATTTTATGCTGCCAATACCTCATTCAATTCCTCCAGTATAGTTTCATAATCCTCTTTAAATAACGAGTAAAACTTGCCAAGTCCTCCATTCGCATTAAAAGGATTCAAATCAAAATCATCTTTCTCGATATGGAAACTGTTGGTCACATACTCTTTAATCATCCTGAGCCATTGCATTTGTTCTTCATTAAACTTAGTTGCACCAGCTTGCTTCTTAAATACCCATTCCTGGAAGTTCTTGTCCACCGTTTTATCATACGAAGTTAAGATGGTATCCAGTCCACTTACT
>Ga0073936_10006885_pt1 | contig 14843 bp, 18 predicted proteins | sample AliMusrvi5mmetaG_FD_87041 | JGI IMG/M metagenome (GOLD analysis project Ga0073936, IMG submission 87041) | Freshwater lake bacterial and archeal communities from Alinen Mustajarvi, Finland, to study Microbial Dark Matter (Phase II) - Alinen... | ecosystem: Environmental > Aquatic > Freshwater >... | reverse complement strand
GGAATATCGAGGCGGCGGCTGAGGTAGCGCTCCGCGCGCATGACGGCGCGGAATTTTTCGATGTCCTCCTCCATCGAGCCGCTGATGAGCGTGTAGCGGTAGTCGCGCCAGTGGCGCATCTCGGCGGCGGCGTTGTCGAGCCGCGTGGCGATCTGCTCCTCGCTCTCGGTCCCGCGCCGGCGGAGACGCCGCGCGAGTTCGTCAAGCCCCGGCGGCATGATGAAGACGTCGGCGAGCGCGGAGGCGATGGCGGGGTCGCCGCAGTTGCGGATGCTCGTCGCGCCGGCGGTGTCGATATCGATGAGCACGTCCACGCCCTGGGAGAGGTTGTCCACGACCGTGGATCTCAGCGTGCCGTAGAACCGGCCGTGCACCTCGGCGTATTCGAGAAAATCCCCGGCGTCGATGCGCGCCCGGAAATCGTCGTGGCCGAGAAAAAAATAATCCTCGCCGTCGATCTCGCCAGGCCGCGGCGGGCGCGTCGTGCACGAGACCGCATAGACGAAATCCGGCTTCTGCCGCAGGGCGGTCGTCAGCGTCGTCTTGCCCGCGCCGGACGGCGCGGAGAGGACGAAGAGGATTCCGGAGCGTTGGATTTTATTCAATGTTGGCGAGTTGTTCGCGGATTCTTTCGAGCTCCGCCTTGGCGTTGATGGTCAGCCTCGCGAGATCGGCGTCGGAGGATTTCGAGCCGATGGTGTTGAACTCGCGGCCGAGTTCCTGCGCGAGGAATTCGAGCGTGCGGCCGACCGGGCCGTCGCCAGCGAGCTTCTCGCGGAACTGGCCGATGTGGCTCGCCGCGCGGTCGAGCTCCTCGGTGATGTCGCCGCGCTCGGCGAGAAGGACGACCTCGGTGAGAAGGCGCGGGTCGTCGCCGGCAATCCCGATCCCCGCGCGCGCCACGCGGCGCAGGAGCGATTCCCGCTGCAGCAGCGTCACGCGCTTCGCGAGCGGGGAAATTTTTTTCGCGATCGCCCCGAGTCTCCCGATCGCTTTTTCCAAAACCGCCTGCAGAGTTTTGCCTTCGCGCGTGCGCGTCGCCACGAGCCCGTCGAGCGCGTGGTCGAGCGCGGCCGTGACGGTTTCCTTCACGCCTTCGCCTGACGGCTCGGCCGAGCGGACGACGCCGGGCGCGGCGAGGACATCGGTGATCGTGATCTCCCCGGCGAGGCGAAGCTTTTTCTGGAGCGCCCTCGCCTCGCGCAAAAAGACCGCGGCCCGCGCGCTGTCGAGGATTCCGCCGGACGCGCCCTCCGCGTGCGAAAGCGTGAGGTTCACCTGCACGCGCCCGCGGGCGACGCGGGCCAGTGCGCGCTCGCGCACCACCGGCTCGAGCCACGCGGCCCCGCGCTCGGCGTGAAACACGATCTCCGCAGTCTTGCGGTTCACGGAAAAGCACTCGACGACGGCGGTCCACGTCTTCGTCCGCGCCTCTCCGCGCCCGTGTCCGGTCATGCTGGTCATGCCGGAAAACTAAGCGTCCGCCCGCTCACGTGTCGATGGAGAAACGCTGCCGGGGCATCGGGGGAGGGCGGGAGACAAAGCGACCAGGACGGGAACGATGACGGCGGCATGGTTCGCGAAGGACCGGAGGTTTTTCAAACGCTCTGAAACGTGATGAGGCATTTGAAAAATCGGCGAGATTACGCGGGACCCCACCAGCAGTGGCCTGCCTCTTGAGTCATCCACATGTCGATTTGAGCGGTGGCTGAAAAAACGCAGGCACCCGAGTCTGCCCCGCATGATCGCCATCCATTTCTCCAACAGCGTTATCCGGACATCCATGCCAACGAAAGCAACCCGCAAAGTGCTCCTCGGCATCGAAACGGCGCTCGATGCCGCCATGTTTCTTGCGCGAATCGACAAGATGGGTGAAGCCCGAAGAATTCACCTGACCCCCAAGCAACGCAGGGCATTTGATAAATGGTGGGAGGAGTGGAGGAATCGGTATCTCCTGACTTCACAGGCCAGCCTTTCCAGATATTCTGAACAATGATGTTCGAGAAACTCTTCGAGCGCGGCGGGCTCTCAATGGACCGGTTGAGAACGCTCTGCGAGGTGGTCGAAGCCGGGGGAATTGCGAAAGCTGCCCCAGGTGATCCTGCCCGCCAGAGCCTCTACAGCCGGCAGATTCGCGAGATCGAGAGCTTCTTTAACGTCGAATTGCTCCGCAGGCGTGGAAAGGGAATCGAAATCACCAGCGCCGGAGCCGAACTTTCCCTGGCCGCACGCGACCATTTTTCCCGCCTCGGCGATTTTCTCGCCACCAACGCATCCCAGCCCGTGGAGTTTCACGTGGCGGCGGGAGGCAGCCTGCTCGAATGGCTGGTGATCCCCTTCCTCGCTCAGCATCGGGACCGGTTCAAAAATGTCTCGTTCCGGTTTTCCGACATGCGCTCCCAGGAAATCGTCGCGGCCCTCCGCGAACACCGCGTGGATTTCGGCGTCCTCCGAACGAATGCCGTCTCCCACCCGCTCAAAAAACGCACCATCCGGAAGATGGGCTACAGGATTTTTGCGCCGGAAAGCTGGGCCACCCGGATCCAGAAGAACCTCTCATCGGTCCCGATGGCGATCCTGAGCGGCGGGGAATTCCGCGACCGAATGCTCGGGGAGGCGCAGAAAGCTGGTCTGAATTTGCAGCAAACCTTCTCTTGCCAGAGCTTCGCCCAGTGCGCCCAATTCGTGAAGCTGCAAGCCGCCGCCGCAATCCTTCCGGATATTGCCACTGTGGAAAACACCATCAACATTCAGCCGAAATGGCTGACAGCATATCGACGCGACATCGCCCTGGCATGGCACGGGCGGATCGTCGATTTTCGACCGATGGCCGCTGAGATCACCTCGGCATTCTGTGATTTGGCGAAGGTCTCGGATTGATCCGGCGTTCCTGCCCCCATTTTCTACTTTTCGCGGCAACCTTGACACGGACAGACTTGTGACGCAATATTGATTCACGATGAAAACGGCCACAATCCGCGAGTTGCGATCCCATTTCCCGAGATTGGAGGCCCTGCTCTTCGAGGGCGAAAGCATCGCCATTACGAAGCGCAAGCGCGTTGTGGCGACTCTCAGCCCGGCTGGCGATACAGCGCGGCCCGACTTCCGCGCGCGATTCGGCGGCGCGGCCCCGGCCGGCGGGCGGTTGGAACAAAGTGCCGTCACCATGCTTTCCAAGGAGCGCGGGGAGTGACCTATTGCGATTCCAGCTTTCTCCTTGCCCTGCTGCTCCCCGGCGATTTCTTCCACCGTCACGCGGCCCCGCTGGCGGCGCGGTTCACCGAGAGTATTCCTTACACCCTGCTTGCGGAGTTGGAGGTCGCCAACACGATCCGGCGGGCTTTGCGGGAGGGTGCAATCACGCGGGCGGACCATGACGCGGCATTCCGCCAGATCGAGGCCGACCTCGCGGACGGCATTCTTGCCCGGCGCGACATCCCGCAGAGCGAGCACTACCGGAAGGCCCGGGAGCTGTCGAAGCGACACACCCCGGAAATCCCGGCCCGTTCCCTGGACATTCTGCAAACGGCAGCGGCCCTGCTGATCGGCGCGGATTCACTCCATTCTTTCGATGAACACCAGCGGCAGCTCGCGAAGGCGGCGGGCTTGAAAGTCTTCCCCCACTCCATGCCGAAATCGGGCAAATGACACCCGGCAATGCGCGGTGACCAAAGACCGGGGGATTGGAAGTAAATGCGTGAACCCGAAGTAAACGGCGTCGGACATCAACAAGACCAGCGAGGAAAAGTGCGCACAACGAATCTGAAAACCGGCACGGCCAAGGTGGAGTGGCCCTGGAACGGTGGGAGTTTGCAGCCCGGATCCAGCGATTCCGCACGCAAAGGGCGTCGAGCCAGCAGAGAAAAGCGCTCTTCGGGGTATGCGAAGCGATTTTTGAAAATGTCTCCAGTGCAGCGGGAAGAAATATAAAGAGCGAGGAGTGGTAACTTTTCCTTTTTCGGTTCTTAATTGCGCCTCGATATTTTTGCCGCTATAATTTTTCGCTTTAGAAGCATGCCGTCATTTACAGAGCTATTTTCTCGCCTTGATTCGGACCTTAGCCGCCGCTCCATGAGTGGTGCTGACTTTGAGCGTCGTCTTCACCAGTTGCTATGCGCAAGACTTCCATTTTCAGTTCTTCCGAACATCACCATGTTTCGATCTGAGCATTTTCGAGGTGATCAGGAGAAGAGGGGCATGCTAGCATATGAACTTGACAACGTTTTTCACTACCGCAGGGAAGAAATTGATCACATCATCATATTTGATGCTAAGGCTCAGCCAGTGGAGATCTTGCCAGATGGCAAATGGAAAGTTTCCCATATAAATCGCCTTACGGGACTGCAGGAAGGAAAAGACGTAAAACGACAACTTCGAAATCAAGCTGAAACGGTTTTACGATATCTTCGGCCGCTCGCGCCGAATGTTGAATTGCAGATAGAAGCATGGGCAATCTCTTCTTTTGCCTCCCAAAAAATGGATCACTGTAAAGAGGCGAATGTCCATCTCGGATTGGTTTCTTATCGTGGGCTTGAGGGGCTTTTGAGCGGCTTCTTATCAAGAGAGAATAATTTTGAGGCTGAGGTCCTGAGAGTTTCTCAATCGCAATTCTTAAGCCTGCTCCGGCTTGGAATTGCGGTGCCAGCACTGGGGCACCCGGAACCTCGACACGCCATACAATACGTCGAAAGATGCAAGCGAGAACTCGATTTTCAGCTTTACAAATCATTCGCACCGTCCAAACGACGGTGGGTCATCAACGGGACGGCGGGCATGGGCAAAAGCATTCTTCTTGCATATTCTATTGCTGCTCTCGCCAGTGGCAAAAGGGCAACCGTCTCAGGGAACATCGTGAAGCTTGAAGATTGGGATGCAGAGAGTTTAGAAAAGGGGGTGCCTAGTCTTGGCGAACGCGCAATAAATGTGTACGCGATGAAGCCCAAGCAGTTGTCGGTGCTTGAGGACAACTACAATCGATTTGTCAGTGAATATTTTAGGATTGCAGGCGAATCAGATATTCCATTCCTCAAGCCGTATTTTTCGGTTTGGAGCGATACGAAGGTGATTCCTCACGGCTGCAACATTGTCATTCTCGACGAAAGTCATGACCTTTCATTAAAGGGACAGGAGATCTTGAAAGAATGGCACGAAAGGAAAGAAACCAATTACCTTTTACTAGCTTGTGACCACCATCAGAAAGTCGATGGATACGGAACGGACGCAGTGATTCTCAAAGGCGTCTCATTTACTGGCCGTTCCAAAAAGCTAAACAAGAACTATCGGAACCCATTTCCGGTCTTTGCGACAGCCCTGAGTTTGCTATGCAGATGGTTTGGCGAGGAGGGACCTCAAATACGACCAACGCAAAGTCAGCTAAAAGACCTTCTGGGATTCGACCTAAAAACTGACGAGTCCGACCCGAATGCTACACTCCTCAGTATGCGCAGCGACGTCCATCCTGCAAATAGTTGGTCGCATTGCGTGGAGATGTATCCAAACTGCGCGTCGCTTTTTGATTACCTCGCCCAGCAAAACCTCTCGCGCGAAGATGTTCTCTGGGTGCGCTTGAGCAGGGAAGACGCTGATTTTGACTACGAAAAGCTGAGCTGCTATACCTATCACAACTGCAATTCAAACGAAGGCCCGGAAACCGTTGATAAATACGTCAAGGGACAGGAGTTTCCGGTAGTAGTAATTGAAGGTTTTACTGAACCGATCAATGAATGGGGCGAAAGTGAAGACCAAGGCGTCATCACGGAAACTGAAAGAGAGATGTGGAAACTCCGCCGTATGCTCTATGTATGCTGCAGTAGAGCGAACGCATTCCTGTATTTTGTGGTCAATACTGTGGAGACGCCTGCCGTAAAAAGCATGAAACGTGAGGTCGAGAAAATTGTTCATTCTTTGTCCAAGCCAGTCGATCCATCCGTCGTCATTGGAACTATTTGGGATTTCAAAGTGACCTGGGGTGCTCAGTGTAGGAGATTTACCGAGGTCGCTGATTTGAGTGGATCTCAACCAGCGACCCATGACGGCGACGGAAAAAGTGTCCTTGAACTCCACGAACCAATCGTCATCAAAGAACTTGCCGTCGCGCTTGGCTTGAGACCATTTCAGATTATCAAAAAACTGATGGAGATGCAGATCTTTGCTAACATCAATCAGACGCTCGACAAGACTATCGCTGCGAAAATCTGCGAGCTTCATGGGTTCGATCTGCTCGTTTTGCAGCGACCTCAATAGACAAAACTCCGAAAAGGTTTTTTACAGTGTCTGAAATTGTCACTCACTCCCAATCGTCATACAGGCTCATGACCAGTGCCTTATCGAACTCACCGTTCATGGCCAAAGTTTCAACTTTTTTTACGAGTTCCGCCTCGGGCCAAACCGACCAGCCAACGTAGGGGACATGAAAATGGTTTCCGGAAAGCATCATGTGCTCCCACTTGCCACCGAACCTCCAAGGGCGGCGTGGAGGGAAAAGGGAGCGTCCCTTCTGCTCGACATGCAAAACGATGGTGGCGACGGCAACAAAGTGCTCTGCTGTCACCTCGACGTCTGAAACTTCGACGACTGCGACAAACTTCTCATGGTAGATAGCTTTCTGCCCGGAGAGGTTTTCGAGGAATGGAGAAAAGATGCGACAGCGAAGTTCCCTGTCACCTGGGAAGTAGCTCAGTTCATCCTCTGTGTAGGTGTCCTTGAGATCCTTGAGCTTCATCATTGTCCTTTCTTGAGCCTGCTGGCGTTTCGGGCGGGCAGCTTTGCTTTTTTGAACCGCGCTTGGGCTCCGGCGATGTCGTATTCCACCCGGCGGTGGAGCAGCAGGCGGTTTTCGTAATCGTAGAGGGCGTAGCAGGCGCGGGGGTCATTGTCGCGGGGCTGACCGACGCTTCCCACATTGATCGCGTAACGGTTGCCCTCATCGAGGCGCACGGGTTTGTCCAACGGTTCAAAGCAGGAGATCTTGCCCGCCTTATCTTCCCAGATCACCGGCACATGGGTGTGCCCGTGAAAGCTGATGAAGGTCTTCTGGGCTGCAAAGTGGGCCTTCGCCTCACCGGTGTCATGGATGTAGTGGAAATTCCCGATGTCGTTGAGGGCGGCGTGCGAAAGCATCATCGGATCGAGGTCGGCAGTGATCGGGAGGCCGCGCAGCCATTTCATCTGTTCACCGCTGATTTGCTTGAAAGCGAGCGCGATCGGAGCGCCCACGGATGCCCCCAATTCCTCCGGCGGGAACTGTTCCGCGAGGAAGAGCATTGCCTCGTGGTTGCCGAACACCGTAACGGCGCACGTTTCCATGACGCATTGGACGCAAGCCGACGGTTCCGGCCCATACCCGACGATGTCCCCGAGGCAGAGAGTCCCCCGCACGGGAAACTCTTTTATGTCGGCCATCACCGCATCCAGGGCATCGATATTGCCATGGATGTCACTGATGAGCGCGAAGAAGGAGGGTTTGGGATCAGGCATCTGGTTTTACGGATCAATGTGGATTGGTCGTGGCTGGCGGAAACGTATTTCCTTTTTTCAGGCCCCGCTAAAGAAGGGGAGAGAAATATTCGATTTGCACAAAACAAAGGGCGATTCTCGGAGTGCTGCGGATGGCAACTCTCGGCGAACTCACCTTGACTGGAAAGCGGGTCAGGGTCTTCTCTCCAGCACGACTTGAGCGTAGATACCCCATTCCCGTCCGGTCATCTGGGATTTGCGATCCAGTAGCCCGGATGCAGTCGGCAGTGCCTTGCGCACGCCCGTGGGCAATTTACCCAGGCAGGAACGGAGTGCCTCCTCCAGTTCGGGAACTATCAATCGCTGCAACCTCTCCTGGGCATCCAAGCCATGAAAAAATATCCTGCGGCTGACCGCCTCCGCCGGCGTGCGTTTGCCGGGATGCCTGCGCAGCCGATCCAGATCCTTCACCGACGTCGTTTCGGTGATCACTGGAATCCCTCCACGCCTGTGTCCTTTTTGAACAAGCCCGGCCACGCGCCGATCCAGTTTCCGGAAGACCACCTGCGCCGTGTTTCGTGATGCGCCAGCAATCAAGCCAGCCTCGCCCGCACGGGTGCCCTTGCAGTATTCGACAAGCAGGCGGAGATGCTTTCTCCGCCCTTCGAAATTCCACTTCGCCCGGCACTTCGGACATTGGCGCTGGGTTCCGCTGGAGCGGTGCGTCGGCGCGCCGTCATACCAGCACAAGCCGTCTTCGAGAAATCTCGTGTAGGCGGAAACATCCAACAGGCTTGCAAAGAAACCACTCGTCATGGGGTAGAAAACGCGCCCTCTGTTCTGTGCATTTGCTTAAAAATAGCCATGTGTATTGTGCAATACAAGATATTTTGCCATTGTTTTTGCGCATTCAGGCGATCCGTCGAATTTCTATGGAATGAAAATTCAAATCCTGCTTTCCCTCGTGTTCCTCCCGATGCTGGCAAACGCGGAAGACCCGTATCGCCTTGATCCGCTCGCGGTCAATTTGGATGGCGGATTGTCGAAGCCATTGAAAGCGGATCTCGACGACTGCACCCTGAAACCGTTGACGTATGATTCCAGCAGGCGACAGGACGAACGGGGGGCGAACCGTGAGATTGTCCCGGAAAAATGCGTGATCACAACGTATTCCATTCCTGAACCCGGTGGTCCCGATTACTCCCTGTCCAACATCAAGACGATCATCGACTACGATCCCAGGACCGGGGATGGAAAAGTCTATGCGGCCGACATGTTCGGCAAAAATGAACAGGTGGGCGTCGTGAAAAAGCAGACCTATTCCGACAATCTTATCGTGTATCCCGCGACCATTTTCGGGAATGCGGATTACTTAAAGCCGTCGCAAGTCATTGAAGGAATCGAGCGTCCCCTGCCGCGTATGGATATTCCAGGATGCGAGCGACGGGACGGGGTTCCACGCACGACCTCCAGCAACGCGAAAATCTACCAGTCCGACGATCTCGGCAGGCGAGCCTTGTTTGATGAACCGGTCGGAAACGCAAAGGTCGAATGCCAAAAATGAGACTTCCCATTTTATTCGGTTCCCAGGCAGTTGCCACTTGATTAACCCACCCTAAAAACAACCTATGTCGGAATTAACAGCAAACCAAAGACGTTTCCTAAATGAACAGAGAATTCCTCTATCTCAAGTATATGATGCAACGGGGCTAAGCAAGGATCAAAGGCTATCCGCGATGGAGTCTCTTGATAAGCTATTTTTTTACGGAGGCTCTCCATGCAAAGCAGAAGGCCACACACTTCGATCAAAGGCCGGGCACTGTATCCAGTGTGATACCGCACGGATTGCATTTCAAACTCGAAACTCACAGTCGGGCTACGTATATCTTGCATACTCGCACTTTGGCATCTGTGCAAAGATTGGAGTAACATGTGTTGTATCCCCGAATGCCTGATGTCTAGCACGGCGCTGGAGCTAAGGTCGATGGAGGTTCACGATTTGAAGTCCCGCTGTTGGAAGACGACGGCGGCGAGGACGACGAGGGTGGCGTTGATGGCGAGCAGCCAGGCGTAGTCCTCGATCATGTGCTCCCAGGGGATCCGGTATTCGAAGGCGCGGATCCACGCGGACATGTGGGCGGTGACGAACCACGGTTTCAGCGACTCGAAGAACGGGATGTTTTTCAGGATGGAGTCCATGAAGAAAAACGAGAGCGTGGTGATCGTGGCGGCGGCGGGCTTCATGTCGAGGCACGAGAGAAAAAAACCAACCGCCGGGATCGTGAGCAGCGAAAACGAAAGCAGCAGGACCGCCAGCGCGTAGCGGGCGAGGCCGGGGCCGAAGTCGTAAAGCGCGAAGACCTTTTCCATGGGCGCGAAAACGAACAGGCCGCCCGCCCCGCTGTGCAGCAGCCCGACGGCCAGCGCTGTGATCCCGACAAACCATGTCAGCGCGAACGAATACACGGCCACCGCGCAGAGCTTGAGCGCCAGAATCCGCCCGCGCGAAACCGGGCGGCAGAGCATCATCCGCAGGGTCCCGTCCTCGGCTTCCTTGCCGACGACGTCGCCGGCGACGAGCGCCAGGTAAAGCGAGCCGAGCAGGAAGATCGACCAGAGGAGGACAAAAAACGCGAGCGTGAGCCCGGAGAGGTAGCCGTCCGCCGAATAGCCCGCCTCCTCGATCAGGTGGGCGAACGCGCCGCGGACGCGCGGGAGGTTGAGCAGAAAAAGGATGATCAGCTCGACGCCGAGAAACGCGCCGAATCCGATGTAGGTCCGCTTGCGCGCGAAAAGCTTGAGCAGCTCGCCGGAAAATTGGTGGAGGAACAGCATGGCTCAGGAGATACGATGGTTCAACAGACGCTCCATTGACCGGTTCCGGTGGCATGGGCATCCTGCCCATGCGTCAAAATCCAGCAAGACATGGGCAAGATGCCCATGCCACGGTATGGTTTCTACGCAGCAGCGCATCAGCCGGTCCTTTCCAGGTAAAAATCTTCGAGCGTCCGGACAAGTTTACGGAATTCGGCGACGCGCACGCCGGCGGCGACCAGCGTGGCGACAACCGCTGCGGAATCGAAATTGTCGGGCAGGGCCAGCGTGCCGTCCGGCGCGAGCGCGAGGCCGAGGCCGCGCAAAACGGCGGCGCATTTTTCGGTGTCGGGCGTTTCGATTTTCCAGCGCGTCCCGCCCGGCCCGGCATCCTGCCAGCGCCCGCAATAGACGAGCGATCCGCGGTGGAGGATGGCGACGCGGTCGCAGAGCTGCTCGACCTCGTGGAGGATGTGCGATGAAAGGATCACGGTCATGCCGTGCTCGGCTCTCAACCTCTGGATCAGGGCGCGCATCTCGTGGATGCCGGCGGGGTCGAGGCCCTCGGTCGGCTCGTCGAGCAGGACCAGCTCGGGATCCGGGAGCAGCGCCTGGGCGAGGGCGAGCCGCTGGCGCATCCCGTGGCTGTAGGTGCGCACGCGGTCGTGGATCCGCTCTTCGAGCCCGACGAGGCGGACGACTTCCTCCATGCGCGAACGCGAAACGCTGCCGCCGAGCGAAACAAAAAACCGCAGGTTCCTCCACCCGCTCAGGTAATCGTAAAATGCCGGCGTCTCGAAAATTGCCCCCACGCGGGCAAGCGCGGCGGCGCGGGTGGTCGAGACGTCGTGGCCGTGGACCGTGACCCGGCCGGCATCCGCATGGACATGCCCGAGCGCGATCCCGAACGCCGTGCTCTTGCCGGCGCCGTTGTGACCGAGCAGGCCGAAGATCTCGCCGCGCGCCACCTCGAACGAAACGTCGGCCACGGCCGGTCGGCCGCGGAATTTTTTGCTGATCGACTCGAACCGGATCATCCTAAAAACAGAGCTGGAACCACGGATGGACGCAGATAGACACGGATTTACAAGAACTTAAGACAGTTAGAGAACAAACCCAAAAGATGAGACGAGTGATATTTGGAACCCTTTTTTGATCAGTGTTCATCCGTGTCCATCTGTGGTTCAATTTCCCTCTGTAGGATCATGGGTCGGTGAAAAGCCGGAGCTGGTTGGCGGCATGGCCGTCGGCGAACAGGTGGTTGACCTTGTCTTCGGAGTGGTAGTGCCAGCCTTCCTTGTCCACGACGACGGGGATTTTCGAGAGGTCGGTCGCGAGCGAGAGGAAGTTTAAATTCACGGCGGACTGGCCGCTGAGGACGCTGTTCCAATAGTAGCTGGTGCCTGTCGCGGCGGCGAGCGACTTGTCCTCCGGGCAGGCGAAGACGCGCTGGTCCGGGAGATACGGGGCCAGCAAGGTGTCGATCACCGGCACGTTCTCGTCCCGGCTTTTTCTGCCCGCCGCCAGCGGTGGCATCACCATGTTGTTGTCGGCCAGCCAGCCATTGAGCCCGGCCCCGATCGCGCGGAGGTTGCCGAGGCATTTCGCCGAGTCGGCGCGCGCGATCCCCGCGACGGCGAGCGGGATCGCGATGGCGGCGAGAACCGCCACAATGGCAACGACGACCAGCAGCTCGATGAGGGTGAAACCAAAAACGGCTCTACCTGTAGCGGAACATGGAACATGTTTCGTCAACGAGGTTTCCGGGGTGAAACCGCGCGGGCTCATCGCGGGCTTTGGAGGTTCCGCTGCAGCTCTTCGAGCACCGGCGCGAAATCCAGCTTCACGTCCGCGTTGGCGTTCTCGTAAAAACTCGAAACCCCCTGCACGACGATCTTTTTCACCTCGTCCTCGTGGATCCGCTCCGCCGATTGCGGCGCGTTTTTCTTGATGTCGTCGAGCACCCGCTGCACGAGCTTCTGGCGCTTTTCGGGATCCATCTTGTTGAGGGCGGACATCATCTGTCTGAACCCCTCGGGCAGCGTGAGGTCGAGGAACCGGGCGCGCTCGGGCGGGGTCAGGCTCTCGAAGAACCCGCGCACCGCGCCGCTTTCGCGCAGGTCGCGCCGCTGCTCGAACGTCAGGCTGTTGAGCTGCGCGGCGGTTTTCTCGAGGATCTTCGCGCGTCCTGCTTCATCAGCGCCGGCGAGCGGGTGCGATTCCACATACGCCTTCAGTTTTTCCGGCGTCGGGCTCGCGGACCGCGAAATCCAAATCACGGCCGCAGCCACGGCCCAGATCGCGACGAGGACCGCAGCGGTTCGCCAAAATAGTTTCACGTTTCATTTGTATCACAGTCTGAGCATGTCGGCAAAGCACGGCGTTGGAGAGGCTGACCCCAGATAGAATGTTACGGCGGTTTCGGCGAAACCGCCCTACCACACAACGGCAGGGATGGCTCGCCGAGCCGTCTGTCGAAATGGTCTCACTTTGTAAGAAGAGATGTCTTCGGTGAAGGCAGGCTGATCGTGCTGCCAGGAACCGCGAACACGCCCTCGCCCCGGTGATGGAGCGTCCGCGGAAGTTTCCGGCGCGGGTCGATCCAGGCTTTGACAACCTCCAGGATAAAAAAGTTGTATTGGGTGACGAGCTTCCGATCCACCACCTTGCATTCCAGGTTGGCGTAACACTCGGCGATGAGCGGGGCCGCGATGACCGACGCGGGCACCGGCGTGAGGCCAAACTTCTTGAACTTGTCGGCCGTCCGACCGCTCGCGTTCCCGCAGGCGACCACCGTTTTTGCGAGGTCGGCCGTCGGAATATTGATCGCGCATTCCCCGGTCGCCCGCAGCATTTCAAACGTATGGTTCCGGTTGCTGATCATGCACCCCACGAGCGGCGGATCGAGCTCCATCATCGTGTGCCACGACATCGGCATGATGTTCGTTTTCCCCTTGCGAGCCGTCGTCACCAGCACGACCGGCCCGGGCTCCAGCAACCCGTAAACCTGCCCCAGCGGAAGCTCGCGTTTACCCCGCATTTTTTCCTGCGACATGCTGTCTGGTGACCGTCATGGCGGCGGCGTTTGTTTTCGCGCTGCGAAAGGATTGACCAGCTTCAAGTTCTCCACATGCTTGAAGTCCTCGGTATTGCGGGTGACGAGCGTCAGATCGTATTCCAAAGCGGTTGCCGCGATTATAGCGTCCATCGCTCCCATTTTCCTGTTCTGGCGAAGAGAAATTGCGCGCTCGATCACCGCTTCGTCGAGAGCATGACAGATGCTGTCGTCCAAAAAGCCCCTTATGGCGCCTTCTTCCTCTCGGCTGATTCCGGTAAAACCGAGCGCCTCGATCCGCGTGACGCTTGCAATGGCTGCCGCCGGGTCATCCGTCCACTCCGACAGCCACTCGCTGCCGGGCTGACACGCATGGATTACGATATTTGTATCCAGTAGCACGGCGGATCAATCGCGCCCCGGCAGCGGGCGGTCCCGGCGGATTTCTCTTTGCCAAGCCGCCGGGTCGGCGATGTCTCGGTAAGGGTTCAACCGCCGCACGGATGCCAGAGACTTCTTTCTCCGCGCAATCATCTCCGGCGTCGCCTCCGGCTTGAAACGCCGTTGCCCCAAGCCGCCCTGCATCGTGTCATCAACCACGAGCAACACCCGCGCATGCCCGGGCCTCACCCATCCGGGCAGGGGCTCGGCGATTGTCACTCTCCCGTCCGCAGCAATCTCGGCTTCGGCTGTCAACGTGGTCATGACAAGAGGCTAACGCATCGAAACCTCCCGGTCAATCCGCCAAGGAGAACGCTTGATCCTACCTAGAATGGCAAATTGAACCGCGGATTCACGCAGATGAACGCTGATCAGAAAAGTGTTTCGCAGATCGCTTGCTTCATTCTGTGGCTGAATCTTCTCTCCGCGAGAACCCGCTGGAAATCCGTGTCTATCCGAGTCCATCCGTGGCTCTCCCTCTGTTTTTTGGTTCATGGATTCGCGCCAGCGTCGTCCACGATGGGAATCTGGTGCGCCTCGGCCCAATCCCGGACAAACTCCTTCATGGCGCTGTCTCGATACTGATACCACTGCTGCAACAAGCCTAGCCGTCTGGCGGTGTCCTTGAAATAGCGGAACGCGCCCTTGCCCTTGATCGCCCGCCACAACTCCTCGGCAGCCGCACTGTCTTCCACCGTCCCAATGAACCGCTCCATCTGCCGGTATTCGTGGAACTCAAACTTGCCCGGCGCCTCCACGAACCGCTCGCCCGAATCTGCCACCACCGCCTTTGCGATCCCGACCTCCTCGTCGTGTTCGGCCAGCCTCTCAGCATCACCTTCTTCGATGGCGCTGATCAGCGAATGCGACACGCGAACCACGCGGCCGTTCTCGAGGTCCACCCAGCTCCCATACTCGTCGGAATCAAAATCGAGATCGTCGATCAGTTCGGAAAGTTTGACCGGTTTCATGACAAAATGATTTTGGACAGGATTAACAAGATTTACAGGATTTCTGGGAAAAGTTGGAAATCATAATTCCCCCTTGAAGGCACGATCTAGGATGGCCGGAAGTAGGG
>Ga0073936_10006884_pt1 | contig 14844 bp, 11 predicted proteins | sample AliMusrvi5mmetaG_FD_87041 | JGI IMG/M metagenome (GOLD analysis project Ga0073936, IMG submission 87041) | Freshwater lake bacterial and archeal communities from Alinen Mustajarvi, Finland, to study Microbial Dark Matter (Phase II) - Alinen... | ecosystem: Environmental > Aquatic > Freshwater >... | reverse complement strand
TCAAGAGGGTCGCCTTCGGCTTCACCAGCTTCAGGAACTATCGCGTCAGGGCACTGCTCTACGCAGGCAAGCCTGACTGGTCACTGCTCAAGACCATCGCCCCCCACTGAAATCCGAAGAGCCCCATATCGACTCGACACATAGTCTCAGACAATCCTCTGGGAACGAGCAGAGCTCTGGTCGAGATCCTTTCACGGGATGGCGAGAAGACCACGGCTCGGGGAGGGAGTGTTGAGATGTGGGTCTTCGGAGACTCTCGAGTCACCTACCGAGAATCGCTGAGCAGCGACGGGACACCCGCAGTTCAGCTCACAATTGCGTCAAGCGCTACCGGTATCCGGTCGGGACAGAAGATTCACTTCATCAAATTCATCGGGTTGCACTGGTGTCGTGAAACACACGCTCGGTGCGTCGATCAGTCCCGAAGACATCGCGCGTGTCGCGCTATGCGAGCAACCCGGAGAGCGCTATCGCACCCGTGACTCCGGGTTTCCAAGGGCCGGCAGGAGCTCGAGATCGAGGGGTCGGCCCGTCGGTTCGCCCGAGCCCTGCCGACGCGTTCATCGCGGAGAGAACGAATGGCTCTCTCGGTACGAGAGCAGCGTCCTCTCGTCAGCGCGCCACCCTCACCGCGCGCGGGCCGCGGCCAGTGGGTTCGGCGACGGGGCTGCGATCCGACGAAGCGTGTTGACGTCCCGGTGCTCGAAGGGCTCTGCGAACCCTGTGACGTCGAGCATTGCTACCTCCTCATAGGACCAGTGGTCATCGTCGATGGTGGTCACCGTCATCGAGAAGTGCGTGGTCGTGAAGTGCTCGTCGAGGAACGGGTTCGATGAGATGCCATTGATGGTCGATCCTCGTGCAGCCTCGACAGAGAACGTCGTCGCGTCGGCAGTTGCGTGGCCCGACGCCAGCAGGACCTGACCTCGAGGGATGGCCAAGGAGAACGTCACCAGCTCCGCGGCTGGCTCCCAGAGCCAGTAGCCCACTTGGTCGTGGAAGGTCTCGGCCTCGCCCGGCTTCACGATATGCGTGTGGTAGCGGAGCCCATAGAAGAGCTGTGGGCCGTTGGTCTGTCGATCGATGGGCTGGAGCTCGTAGCGCTCCACGAACACCTTGCGCTCAGCACCCTCCGCAACGGGGTGGACGTCGTCGCCCCGATTGCCCTCGAAGATCCCGGCCATCGCCCGGAGTGGCCCGAGGTTGGCCAGAGTGTCGGGATCGCCGTCGGGCTCAGAGAAGATGTCGAGCGTCGTCACCAGGGTCATCCTCCTCGCCATCCGCGCCGTGCCTCGTCACCATACCGAAGCACGTTGCGTCTCGACTCGCCGACGAGCGGCTCACGCCTTCGGCGCGAGCTCCGATCACGAGCCTCGTCCGCCGGTGGCTCTGCTGGCTAGGAAGCCCAGAGCGAGTTCATGGCCCCTTGGACCTTGACCACCCACACAATCCACCCGACGAATGGCAGCAGGAACCAGAGGCCCGTCAACGCCGTCACCGGTGACGACGAGCTCTTGGCCGCGTAGATCTGCTCGATCTCGGCAGGCAACAGGAACATGTCGACCACGTAGAGCAAAATCCCGACGATCAGTCCAACAACACCACCAATGCCCTCACCGCTGTAGTCCTTGAGCTCTTGGAACGATTTGTACGTCCAATAGAGCGCGTAGATCCCAAGCGTGATGATCGAGAACACAATCACCACCGCCGTGTTGCGCTCGATCCCCTTGGTCCCGGTCATCACGCTCCCTCGTCTCGCCGATGCCTCAGCCTTGCACTCATCTCGGTGCTCGATGGGCCGATGGGATCAGAACCCCGCCGTCGAGCAGGAGGCACCCACCAGCTGTGGCGGCGTCCCCCACACCCACATGACGCCGCCTCGACCCACCACTGGCAACGTGGTGCAGAAGGCGACGCCCTTGGGATCGAGATAGAGCTCGGCGGTTACCGTCAGACCCCCGACGGTAATCGAGACGTTTCCGGTGAGCGAAAAGCTCGAACTGGTCACGACCCCGTGAAGGACACCTGTGGCCTGGGCCGCCGTGCCGAGGGCCAAGCCCTCGCTCCCATCGCCGGGGCCGAGCACCACCGTGGCGTGCACCACGGGGTTGTCGCTGACGATCAGCTGACCCGTCCCAAGGGTCACCCCTCCGATGGCCAGGGCACCGGTGAAGTCATAGGTGCCGATCCCGCCCCCCTGGCTTGGGAAGGTGTAGCTGAGGCCACCGGTGACCTCGACCAAGGATCGGGACTTGATCGATGCCCCGTACGAGATCCCGACGCTGCCGGCGATCCTCCAGCTGGCGGTCGGGGTCGGCGCATCGATGGCGACGCCGATCGACTGCAGGAAGACACCGGAGAGGAGGTGGACTGACAGGTGGGCACCAGTGATGGAGCCGGAGGCGTACAACCCATTGACCATCTGGAGGTGACCACCGATCGCCGTCCCGGTCTGGCCCGGGAGCGTCACGGTGGCCGCCACGTTGAAGTCCTCTTGACCGTTCTGGGCCGAGTAGGCGAACGATGCGCTGTTGAGAGTCATGACGCCGGCGAAGCTCAGATCATTCAGCGAGAAGCTGGCCCCGGTGATCGCCCCGTTGGCCGAGCCAAGGATGAACGAGGTCGTGCCCGGCCTGCCCGTCGACCCCGTCGTGGCCGGGATCGCAGCCTTCATGGCGGCATCCCATCGTCCGCTGGAGGGATCGATGCCCAAACGGAAGGAGGTGAGCGTGATGACCCCGAAGATCGACACTGGTCCATTCGCATTGACAGCGCCCGACGTCAGCTTGCCCGCGGGGGAGAACCCAAGGTGGATCGTGGCCCCACTCCCATTTGGCGAACTGGTCAGGAGGTTGGCAAATGTCGCGCTACCTACCCATCCTCCGGCGGTGCTGTAGCTCAGGTCGAATGAGGAGAGATCGATCAAGCCGGCAAGGGAGAGTCCACCGACGTGGATCGAGCCATTGGTGATGGTGCCGGCGAGAGAGATCGTCAGGTTCCCCGACAGGCTGGCACTCTGGTGGGAAGGAACCGACGCCTGGCCTTCGAGCACCCATCCAGAGGGTCCGTAGACCAGTCCGATGCGATCCACGCTGAAGAGGCCCGCGATCGAGGCATGCGCGCCCGAGACGGAGAGCGACTGGACCTGACCAGCGGTGATGACCGCATGCAGGGTCGCCTGCGTGCCACCGAAGATCGCTGGCAGGACCGCCGAGGCGGTCCACGTGCTCGTCTCCGAGCTGTCGACGTGGACGCTGAAGGTCCCGTGAATCGCGATGCCGAGCACCTTGCTGGTGGGGGGCACGCTGAGCGTATAGGTGGTGCCGGTTGCCGTGAGGTCGACCCTTGTGTCCTTGATGAGTCGAGCTACGAAGTCGTCGAACGACGCCGGGTTGCCGATCTCGGGGGTGAAGGTCGACGACGGCACAGAGGCCAGCGAAGATCCGACGGAGTTCGAGGCGACGACCGAGGTGGTGTACGTGGCGCCGTTGGTCAAGCGCGTGATCGAGCAGCTGAGAGGTCCGGACGTGACAGGCGTGGCCGTGCAAGATCCCGCCGGGGTCAGCCCGGCGTCGTAGGCAGTCGCGGTGTACGCGCTGATCGGCCGGCCACCGTTGGACGGTGAGGGGTCCCATGTGATGACGACCGAGGAGTCGGCCCCAACCGCCGTCACGTTCGACGGAGGGTCGGGAGCGAAGGCGAGTGGCGTGGCCGAGGAGGCAGCCGAGGGGACGCTCGTGAGCCCTGCCGCGTTCGTCGCCGTCACCGAGACGCTGTAGGTGGCGCCGAGCTGGAGCCCCCCGATGACACAGCTCGTGGCAGGAGCGGCGGCGGTGCAGGTACCGACGACGGTGCCTGCGGGAGTCACGGCCGAAGCGACGGAACTGGCCAGTGGTGAGCCTCCCGTCGTCAGCGGCGCGGCCCAGGACACGTCAAGCGTGGTCCCAGAAGGTGCGGCCGACACAGAGGTCGGTGCGTCGGGAGCGGTCTCCGGCGTCACGGGCCCGACGGAGGCAGCTGGTCCCGTCAACCCATGGGTGTTGGTCGCCGCCACGGAGAACGAATAGGGCGTCCCTTGGGTCAGATTCGAGAAGGTGCACGTGGTCGGCTCGCTGAGCGAGACGACCACGTAGCACTCCGTGGTGGCCGGCGATGAGGTGGCCACGTAGTAGTTGACCGGGACGCCTCCGGTCGAGCTCGGAGTGGCCCACGAGAGGGTCACCGCGGTTGCGCCGACGGAAGTCGTGAGACCAGTCGGAGCGCTCGGCGCTTCGATGGACGCGGCGTTGGCGGCCGGGGCCGCCATGATCGATCCCGCCAACAGGACCATCCCGGTGGCGAGGGTGACACCGCGCCTCCGCCAGAAGCCGAACATCGTCATCGATTCTCCCTTGGTCATCTCAGCGGCGGTCGGCTTGGCGGCTCACAACGCCTACCAACCCTTGATCTTCGCGATCAACTTCATTTGGTATTGGTGGAGCGCAACCTCGCCAGAAAGATCTGAGGCGACGCTGATCGTTCCGCTTGACAATCGCTGCGGCTGGTACACAGCGTTCATCTCATCGATTGCCTGCTGCGTGCTGTTCCGGTACTGGAACAACAAGGGGCTCTTTGAGGGGGCCAGATCGTCGAGCATGTTGTAGCTCACCACCGAGGTCGTGCGCCCCGACGAGGCAGTCGCTTCGGGGGCGAGGATCCGGTAGAGGTCGTTGACGCTGGATGAATCGCCTGCGCTTCGTGCCAGCTTCGGGGGCGACGCCGTTCCACTGGCGTTCCAGAAGATCCGCCGTCTCGTCCGCTGCCACCAGGTGTTCGTTCCCAGTGCCTCAAGGGAATCTTCGATGTTGCCTCTCGCCACTGGCGAGCTTACGCCCCGGAAGCTCAGATAGCCCTTGCCGCTGATGGCCTTGAACAGGGTCATGTTGCGACTCAAAAGTGCCTTGGCTTGCTGATGCTTCAGGAACGCCCAGGGGGCGGCAAAGCACCGAGTCGCACCGAAGGAGACCACGCTCAGTCCGAGGCCGACGCCTGCGCTCATCCCCGCCGAGGCCCAGTCGATGTTGCTGAACCCACCATTGTCGATGGCCTGACCAAGAACAGAGCCACCGAAGTCGACAGCCGCCGCGGCGACGGTGCCGACGGCGAACGCCAATAGGGCCGACGACGCTCCTGCGGTGACGGGGATGGCCACCGCGGCGGCGATGCCAACGACCACCCCGACGATCATCGAGAAGATGTCACCGAAGGAGCCGAAGTTCCCGCTGGGATCGGTGCCGTCGATCGGGTCACCGTTGGCATAGGCATAGAGATTGTTCGAGGAGATGTTGGAGTCTGGCTGGAGAAACCGGCCGCTGGCCGTGTCGTAGGTCCGCTGGCCGAGCTGGACCACCGACGCATCGACCGGCAGGGTCGTGCCGCCCTGACCATCGCCCCAGGCCATCTGGTCCATCACCAAGGTGACGGCATCGGTCGGCTGCACCGGCGCACTCGCCGCGTTCCAGCTCCCCCACGGGTCATAGGCCGCCGTCTCGGATGGCGCCTGCCCCGTGCTGCGCCACAGCACCGAGCCCTCGACGCCGTCGTAGGACCAGTCGGCTGGAGTGCCCGAGGCGCGAAGACCGACGTTGACACCCGAGCCGAGAGAGAGAACCTGGCCCACGATGGTGCCGTTCGTGTCGAGCAGGAGATCGGTCCCGGAATAGTGCACGGTGATCGGTGTCGCTGCCTGCAACGCGACCGTGGGTGCTGCCTTCACTGCAGCTGGTGCCTTCGGAGCGGTGGTGGACGTGGTTGAGGTCGTGGTGGATGTGGAGGGCTCCGTGGTGGTGGTCCCAGGCACGCTGGTGCTGGTCCCAGCCGTCGGCATCGACGTGGTCGTTGGCGACGAGGTTGTGGTCGGGGACGTCGTCGTGGTCGGCGTTGCGACCTTGGGAACTGCCCCTCGCGCTTGCTGCACCGGCGGTGCAGGAGCGTACGTCTCTTGGTCCATGCCGCTCGGGCCATAGCCGAACGTCACGTTCGAGCTCCCGTTGGTCGCCGAGACCAGGTTGCCGAGCGCGTCGTAGCCAAGCATCGTGGCGCCCATCTGGGTAGTCCGACCAGACGCGTCTGCGGAGACGGTGACGTTCTGATTCGCCACCTGCATCGAGCTCAGCGCGTCACCCGAGTTGTAGGTTGCCGAGGTCACCCGCTGCGAGTCAGCCGTGGAATAGGCCGTCTTCCCCTGCGCGGTCAGGGTGGCTGCCAGGCTCGCTCGGTCACCGTTCGCACCTTGTGACCCGGGGTACGACGCCGTCCAGCTCGTGGCCAGCACTGGGACGGTGCCCGTCTCGGTTCCGCCGACGACCTTGCCGTTCAGGTCCCCCGAGTAGCACTGGCTCGTCGTGCCATCGGGAGCCGACGTGGAGTCGCACAGCACGCGCCCACCGGTGGAGTAGGTCACAGTGTCGGTCGTAGTCGACCCGTTCGGGAACCGATACGACTCAGAGGTCAGCTGCAGGTTGGATCCGTAACCGAACGTGACCACGACGCCGTTGGCCAAGGTCGCCGTCGTGGGGAGGTCAGAGCCCGCAGCGTAGGACAGTGACTCGAGCAGCTGCGAGTCGACCGTCTCCGAGGTCACCTGTCCATTGCCGTTGTAGGTGTACGACTCGACGCGGTGCTGACCCTTCGCCGTCCTCTGGGTCATCGACGTCACCTGCCCGGTCGCCGGGTCATAGGCGTAGGACGTGGTGGTCCCCCACTCGTCGAGATCGGTCCAGGGGCGGCCGAGGAGATCGACCGTCGTCTGCTCGACCTTCGACGTCGCCGGGGTCACTGTGGACTGGAGCGAGACCATCGGGCTGTTGCCGATGTACTCCGTCGAGACGTTCCCCACGGAGGCGCCGATCCCGGCGATGCCGGACGCCTGCTCGAGTGGATTGCCGAGCGTCGGTGCACAGCTAAGCGTCGACGCGGTTGTGACGGAAGACTGGCTCGCTGTCGGGTTGTTGAGGTACGTGGCGATCGCCCCAGGACGCGACATCGTCTGCACGAGGCCACGCTGAGCGACCGAGGTCGCCGTGTCGCAGGCGGCTGGGCTCGACTGCTGGTCGCCATAGTACGAGATCGTGGTGATTTGGCCGGCGGGGTTGGTCGTCGTGGCCGGGGATCCATCCCGGTTGTAGGTGGTCGACGTGACCGTACCGGCGGGCGTCTTCTCGGAGAGCACCTCACCCGTGGCCGGGTCGACATTCATCGTCACCGTGAGTGCCTGTTCCGCCCCCAGCGAGTAGGGCGAGGAAGCCGAGAGGGAGTCCACCGTCGTCTCCGACATCACGTAGCCAAGGTTGGGGCGGAGCGAGCTCGTGGGAACCGGGTTGGGACCGCTTGTCGGCGTGGTGACCAGGAGTCGGATCGCTGGCGCCGACGGTGACGAGGGGACGTCGATGCGCAGCGCGGCGCTGCCGCCCGCACCCATTGAGACGGTGCAGGTTCGCAGACAAGGCAGGCCATTGACCCAGACCGTCGCCTGGGCTGTCTCATTGGTGAACACATAGGTCCCCTTCGCGCCGGCGAGGTAGCTGCCCGTCATCCGAGCCGCCCAGCCGTCTGGTCCCGGCGTCACGCCCGCCGGAGGAGTGGGGAAGCTGAACGCCATCGTGGCGGGGGGGTTGTTACCCCCAGAAAAGGACGGCCCGATCGAGCTGCTCACCGGAGAGCCGGCAAAGGTGGGATTGTCGTAGTAGAACGTGGCCAAGCCGGTCCACGCCTGGCCTGTTGAGCTCTCGTCATAGGCGGTCGTCGTCTTCGGCGTCGACGAGCTGGCAAGCGATGACGTGGTTGGACCGAACTCCTCGATGGGCCGGCCCTGCGCGTCGTAGACGGTCTTGGTCGTCGAGCCGGTGACCAGGTCGCGCTCGGTGAGCAGGCTCCCCGTGGCGGTGTTCCAGGTCATCAGGTTGCGGTCGCCGGTGCCCGACGAGGTCCAGTCCGGCAACATGGTCGAGGGGCTTGCCGACGTGGTTCCGATGATGCGCCCCGCTGCGGTTGCGCTGAAGGTTGGCGTCGTGCTCACTGATGACTTGTAGGCGTTGTAGGTGAACGTTGTCGGTATCTGCGCCGTCTGAGCAGCTGTTTGGGTGTCTGCTGGCACGAGGCCAGCTGGCGGGGTCACCGAGGCAACGCGACCCTCGGCGTCGTAGGCAAGCTGGTAGAGGGCGCGGGGATCCTGATTGCCCAAACCTGGAATCGCACCCGCGGCGACGTCGGCCGTCGCTGCGGCTGATCGGACGCCCGCGAGACGGCCCGAGCTATCCCACTGGTAGTCGGTGACCTGCGAGTTCTCAAGCGCCCCGACGCCCGCCACCACGCGAGCAAGCCGAGGTCCAACCGGCGTCTGGACGTACGCGAACCCGTACTGCTGACCCGACCAGTCCGTGACGCCGCACAGCATGCCGGTCGGCGCGGCGATCGCTCCGCTGACGCCAGCGATCGAGGGGCAGCTCGGCGAGCCGCCGTAGGCGAACGTGAAGGTGTTGGTCCCTGAGGTCGGATCGACGATGGCCTGGAGGCGACCCTGGCTCCAGGCCTGCTGCAGGACGGTGGTGCCGTCGCTCCAGATCTGGGTCGGCTCTGCCGTGGTGATCGCTGCGGTGGTTGGGGCGAATACGGTGACCATGCGGCTCTGCTCGGTGGCGGTGAAGATGGTCGAGCCATCTTGTTGGTGCTCGGGAACCAGGGTGGTGGCGCTCCCGTTCGGCCAAGTTTGGTCAACACCGAACTCCGGCCGGTAGCTGTCACCGGCTGAATCCGCCGGCACGAACGTGACTGCCTCCCCAGAGCGCGAGGTCAGATTAACGGACTGATCAGGGTTGATATGAAGCTCGGCCCAGTTCGACGTGGTCCCTCCCGTCTCCAACGACCACCCAGTCGGGACGCCGACCTGGCCTGGGTTCGTGGGCCGATACACAAGAGAGAAGCTCGACGTTCCCTCCTTCGTGCTCAGACCACCGGAAGTGAACATGGTCACTGGCTCGCCACTGACCTCGCCCACGCTGACGGGACCAGCCGAGAAGAGCTTTTGGACGTTGGATCGTTGGACGTCGACCTGGAGCACTCGCTTCGGTGTCGCCACCGCTGTGTTCTGCACGGAGCTCGCCTGCCACGAATAGGTGCGCCCCTGACGGAGGATCCCGGCAGGAACGGTGACCGCCGCCTTTCCTGCGTTGACCGTCGCCGATCCGGACCAGAGAGTCTGGGGGCTGCGCGTGGCGATCGTGGTGATGACGAAGCGGGCCGACGCCACGCCGGAGGGCACGGTGGCCCACGTCAGCGTCGGCTGCAACGAGGTGGCAAGGCCGATGCTCCCGTCAACGACGTCGCCGCGCAACACCGGTGCACTCGGCCCCGTGGTCGGCTGCACCGAGAGAATCGGAAGTGATGTCGGGTCCCACAGTGGCAACGAGGTGCTGGCCGCACCCGCCACGGCCGGGCTCACCGCGACGAGCGAAGATCCGGCGACGATGACTGAGAGTGAGATGGCCGCACACCAGCGGCTCGATGACCTCTTCATGATGATTCAACCTTCTTGCGGCGCGACACGGGCACAGGAAATGCTTCTGGGTGAGGGCGGAGTTAGTTGAGGACGACCGTCAAGTGGTTAAACCCGTGTGTCAGCGGCGTGAAGCGCTTCACCTCGCAGTTCAGCGACGCCGTGCTCATGCCACTCACGTTGCAGTACGAGCCGGTGGAGTGGTTCCCGGGCTGACCCTCGTCGGTCTGCGCCGGCTCTGCCTTGGCCGTCACGTTGATGTGCACCGTCACCGTGGCTCCGGCATGTGGTCCATCGAGCACCCGGTATTCGAAGTTGAAGTCGGCCGTCTTCTTGGGGTTCATGGTGAGGAGGCCGGTGTCCACCGACTCTCCCGGCATTGACCCCGATGCCGCCGCGACGCTGGCCAGCGTGTGCTTGCCCGGGATGTCATTGATCGCGTTGGCGAGCGAGAGATGCCCGATACTCACCAACCGGCCACCGGTGTAGTTGCGCACGTAGAGGGCATAGGGGCGGTCCTTGACCGTCCAGGTCCACCACGCGTCCTTGCTCGAACCCTCCTCGGTGGGGCGAGCGGTGGTGCAGTTGAGGTACTCGGCTTCGTAGTCACGACAATCCGCGCTGTTCGATCCAGAGTGCGGAACCTCGAGGTACCAGGTCAGCAGGCCACCCTGGTGTCCGAAGACGCTTTGCAGCCCGCGGAACGAGACCGTACCGATCGCACCGCTCACCACGCCACCGTTGTTGGCGATGTTCGCACCACCAATCTCACCGGGTTTGATGACATTGGTCTTCACGTAGTTGGCACACGAGCTGCAGCTGCCCTCTTGGAACCCCGCCCAATCCAGGTTGAAGCCATGGTTCACGTGTGGGACGTCTTGGCCCGGGGCAAAGCCCTGGGTCTCATTGATGATCCGGGCACAGGCCGATCGATAGAACCCCGTGTCACACCACGATGGTCGATCGACTGCACTCGCGCCTCCAGCGCTGACGATCGTTCCAATTCCCGCAAGCAGCGAGGCTGCGGAGGCCAGACGAAGGGATCGAGTGAACTTCATGCGACATGTGCTCCTCTTGAGAATCGCCTAGGTCACCGCCCGGGCTCTGCTGACTCGCCGACTCACGAAGCGCGCGGGAGAAACGAGATCACGAGCAGCATACGTGATATCGACCACTGGTCTAAATCACGTCACCACGGTGGAGTTTCACTTACGGTCCCGTTGTTGCTCGGCCCCTCAATTCTGGAGCCTGCGCCGTTCAGCTTCGAGTCACGATCCGAGCAAGGTGCACCTCGACCACCTGCCGGATCTCCTCCCTCGACAGACACATCGGATCCGTCATAGTTCGCAGGGACAACCCATCGACCAGCGCGTGCAGGGCGCGGGCCTCTGCCACCAGGTCCAGCCCAGACTCCAACCGTCCGGCCTCATCGAACATCGTCAGCACTCGGAGGACATCGCTCTCAAAGTCCGCGTTGAACTCGTGGAGCACCGCAGCCACACCCTGATCTCGAGTGGCTGACCGCAGCATCCAGAGCCAGATCTCCGATTCCACCCGGCGAGATTCAGACCCGGGGATCGCCCGCATCGTCGCACTCACGATGTGGTCAAGATCGAGATCGAGGGCTAGTTCTGCATCGACGTCGCGGTTCGCCGACGCCGTGACTCGCTTCATCGCCGTGGCGAAGAGCTCCGCCTCGTCGGCGAAGTAGTGGCTCAGCGTGGACTTCGTCGTCTGGGCCTCCACGGCGATCGCCCGCAAGCTGATGCTCTCCGATCCCCCCCGCTCGATCAACCGGAACAGCGCATCGACATAGAACTGCCGGCGTTCCTCGCGATCAACGATTTTGGGCACGGCGGCGTCCTCCAATCGCCGACCCTAGTTCCCGGAGACCTGGCGGAACCAACGTGATGAGGGAGCGCCAACGCTGGCGAGGGAGGGACCTGACCATGCTCGACGCCTCGCGCGTTGTCAGCCCGGATTCGACGTTGCGGCCTCAGGGTGTGCGCCGAGGAACCGCCTCCATGGGATGAAGGGCAGGGCCGTCACGGCAGCGAGCAAGAGCACCTGGAGGGCGATCGACCACGGGGAGCCGAAGAGCCGCCCCACCACGTTGCCGAGGTGCTGGTCGACCACGGTGGCTACCGACACGTAGATCGAGTAACTCACCAGACGACCGACGAAGAAGGCCGCGGTCAGGATCCCGAGCGGCAGATCCAAGAACCCGGCGGCCAAGAAGAGCTGCGCCGAGGGCAGTGGCGAGATGACGAACACGGCGAAGAGGCCCAGCGCCCCGACTCGCTTGCGCTCGAGCAGGGTCCGGGCATCCTCGAGGTTCGCCCGCATCTTCGGGGTAAGCACGCCCTTGAACCGACGCGCCCCGCGCGCCAAGAGATAGCGACCGGCAACAGCCGCCATGGCGCCGAGGATGACGAGGGCTACGGGGTTCAGATGCCAGCTCAGCCGTGCGAAGACGAGCACCGCCCAGGTCGGTGGTCCGAAGGCAGGCAACAGGTTGATGCCGAACACGAGGGCGACCAGGACCACGTACTGCATCAGACAACCCTAGGCATCCTCTTCTCCTGGCGCTGAAGTGCTCTCTGGGGTCATGCATCCCTAGGCTCAACGTCATGGCTGCTTCTCGCGTCCCCGCCTCCATGGAGCCCTCGGTCACAATCCAGCACCCCACCGATCGATTCGCCACCGACCTTGGATGGCTCGACTCCAAGCACTCCTTTGCCTTCGGACACCACCGAAGCCGTACCAACACCCATCACGGGCTTCTGCTGGTGAACAACGACGATCGCGTCGCTCCGGGGACGGGGTTCGAGACCCACCCGCACCGAGACATGGAGATCGTCACCTGGGTGCTCGAGGGGTCGCTCGTCCACCAGGACTCCATGGGTAACACCGGCGTCCTGTACCCGGGCCTCGCCCAGCGAATGAGCGCCGGAACCGGCATCTTGCACTCGGAGAAGAACGACTCTTGGCGCGTCGACGGCGCCCCGCACGAGAGCCCCGTCCACTTCATCCAGATGTGGGTGCCACCCGACGAGAACGGGATCGATCCCGGCTATGAGCAGCTCGAGCTGTCCGATGAGGACCTTCGCGCCGGACTGACCGTCGTCGCCTCGGGCATGCCCGAGCACCGAGATGACGCGGCGATCCGGATCGCCAACCGCTTCGCCACCCTGCATGCCGCCCGGCTGGCAGTTGACCAGGTCATCACCCTGCCCGACGCGCCCTTCCTCCACCTCTTCGTGCCTCGCGGGTCGGTTGAGCTCGAAGGAGCCGGCATCCTCGGGACCGGAGCGGCGGCGCGCCTCACGGCGACCGGTGGCCAGCGCGTCACTGCGATCGAGCCAGCCGAGATCCTCCTGTGGGAGATGCACGCTGGCATCGCTGCGTAGCTCGCTGTCGCCGAGGCATCGCGCATCGACCTAGTGGTGTATCCTTGGTGTATGAGTCGCACCAACATCGACATCGATGAGGCCGCCTGCCAGCTCGTCATGCATCGCTACCACCTTGCCTCGAAGCGTGATGCGGTCAACTTCGCCCTCCGCTCCCTGGCCGGCGAGATCAAGTCGATCGATGAAGCCAAGGCGATGCGAGGATCCGGATGGGACGGTGACCTGGCGGAGCTCAGAGCAAGTCGCGCCACGTGATCATGATCGACTCATCGGCGTGGATCGAGTTCCTGCGCGACACCGGAACCCCGGTCTGCGCCCGAGTCGACGAGCTCCTCGGCGCTGACCTCGCCATCTGCGAGCCCGTCCTCATGGAGATCCTCGCCGGTGCTCGCGACGAGCAGCACCTGGCTGATCTCCGCGGCTTGCTCGCCATGGCCACCCTCATCCCCACGGTGCCGGTGGACTTCGAGGGAGCAGCCGCGTTGTACCGAACGTGTCGACGGCGAGGAGAGACCCCTCGGAAGCTCATCGACTGCCTCATCGCCGCCATCGCCATTCGAAATGGCGCCGCCGTCCTCCATGCCGATGCGGACTTCGACGTCCTGGCCCGCCATACCGACCTCGTCGTTGCCTGAGGAGGCTGTGCGCCGTCACGCCGCCGATGCTGGTCAGCCAGTCGGTGTCCGACGGGCGGGCATGGCGAGGGCCGAGTGGCCTCGTCTCACGCCGATTCGTCCCAGTTCGCCGTGACGGCCACCACCCCGTCGGCCTCAAGCCAAAGTCGGTGACCGTCGACCGCGAGCATGACCTCGTCGCCGGCCTCGACCGGGCCGTGATGGATAACCGTGACCGCCGCAAGGTCGCTCCCCGCCACCTCGACGAGCGGTGCCCAGAGCGCCGCGTTGTTGACGTGGCCGACCACGTCGAAATCGACGGCGCGCAGCTGCCACGGCTGACGGAGCGCCCCTGACGACGGAGCGCCAGGTGCCTCCAGACGACCAGAGACCTTGCGTCCCTGAGCCGCCTCGCCGTAGACCTCCTTGAAGTCAGGCCGAACGCGCTGGGGCCGACCGCTAGAGGTGTCGATGGGGACCCAGAGGGCAGTGGCTTGGATGACCACGTCGCCGTCAACCAAGAGATCGGTCCGCCGCTCCGCCCACGCGGCACCGATCCCGGCGCTGGCCGAGAGCTGCCCCAGGCTCACGACGAGGCTGCTGCTCGAAATCGGCTCGTTGCTCGTGGTGTAGAGATCGAGCACGGCGCCAGAGAAAATCGTCCGCCCAGTGGCAGCGGAGGCTGCCCCGGCCGCCATCACTGTGGCCGACTGCCATGCCGGCACCTGGGCATTGGTCATCGTCACGTAGGGGGGGTTCTTGAGATCGCCGAGCCCATCTTGAAGCCAAACCCCCGTGATCGACGAGTGGGTGAGCAGCGCCGTCAGATCCCCCATGAACCCGCATGGGGTATCGAAGGCGGGGATCACCGTCTGGCCGACTTGGATCTGGCTTGCCCACGGGCACGACGGGCTCGCCGGGATGATGCTCGAGGTCGCCACCTGGTCGATGTACGGCGCCACGATGATGGACTTCCCCGGCGTCAGGCGCGCCAGGAAGTCGCTGATCTGCCCATCGAGATAGGGGCTCTTCGGAAATGAGTGGGGGGTAGTTCAGCCAGGGGTCCACTGAGAAAGCACGGGGGCCCGCCATTCTGAAGGTGTCTAACGCCAACAGAGATGGAGAGCCCCCGTGGAATCGAACCCTACGCGCATGTGCGAGCTCCTGGTGGGCTTGCCCGCCGTCACCGTCCTCGGCATCGACGACGTGGAGGACGGTCCGATCCGGGTGCACCTCGAGCGATCGGAATCGAGAACCGGGTGTCCTGCGTGTGGTGTCGTTGCGGAAT
>Ga0073936_10006877_pt1 | contig 14857 bp, 8 predicted proteins | sample AliMusrvi5mmetaG_FD_87041 | JGI IMG/M metagenome (GOLD analysis project Ga0073936, IMG submission 87041) | Freshwater lake bacterial and archeal communities from Alinen Mustajarvi, Finland, to study Microbial Dark Matter (Phase II) - Alinen... | ecosystem: Environmental > Aquatic > Freshwater >... | reverse complement strand
GGCAACTGGCCTGATTTGATTTCTCCATAAAGCACACTAAACACCTCTTCCGGTTCGGGCAAGGCGGGCGAATCCAGCAACACTGCCAAAACCTGCCAGAGCGCTAGGAAAAATAGTGACGAAAAAATAGGATGTTGCAGGGCGGAACGCATCAACTTTCCACCGGCAATTCAGCTAGTATCGCCTCGGCCAAAACCGAATATTCTGCAATAGCGACCTTACTCAACCGGTTAATTTTTTCAACGTCAATATTTTCACTTAACGCATCGTTCAGCCGTTGCGCGTTTGCCTGTAATGACATGGCACCCATCGTACCGGCCAGACCTTTGAGGGTATGGGCGATACGTTTAGCGGTGATCCAATCGCCATTCACCAATGCCTGTCGTAAATTAGCCATTTCGACAGGCTGTCTTAGCGCGAACTTGCGTAGAAGTCTAATGTAACTTCCCTGCTTGCCGGCCAAGCTGACTAACCCTATTTGTGGGTTTAGGCCTGGTATGGCGGCAAGCTGTGCCATTTGGTCTTCCATGGACGGGGGTGAAGAGGAAATAGCCGGCAACACCATAGCATCTGTTTCATGGGCAGTCGATAGTTTGCCGTTCAACCAGAACAACAGCGTCTCGTACAACTCTTTCACTACAATGGGTTTGGCGACGTGACCGTTCATCCCTGAGTCAATATAAAGGTCAACATCTTCGGGGAAGGCGTTCGCGGTAAGTGCCAAAATAGGAACATCGGCCCGATCTGGCATCCGTCGAATAACGCGGGTCGCTTCCAAACCATCCATTTTAGGCATTTGAATATCCATCAGAATCAGATCGTAAGTTTGCGCTGCGACCCGGTTGACGGCTTCCACCCCGTTCGATGCCACATCCACCGCCATACCGGCATTTCTGAGCAATTCAAAGGCTATTTCTTGGTTAATTACATTGTCTTCAACCAGCAACACGCGGACATGGCCATGGCCTTTTGCCAGGCTATCCGCTAGGCCAGTCATCGAGAACGTCTCGTCTTGCCGGGGCGGAGCTTGCGAACCCTTGCTTAACGGTATCACGCACCAGAAGGTGCTACCGATGCCCAATGCGCTGTCAACGCCAATGCTTCCACCCATTTGTTCCACCAAGCGTTTACAAATGGCCAATCCAAGCCCGGTCCCGCCAAATTTACGAGTGCTTTGGTTGTCCGCCTGCTCGAAGAAATTGAACAAGCGTGGCTGGTCCTGGGATGAAATGCCTAAACCAGTGTCCTGCACCTCAAACCGAACCAAGAAGTTTTCTTCACCCGGAGACATCCGCAACACTCTGACAGTGACTTTGCCCTTTTCTGTGAACTTTAATGCATTGCCTACTAAATTTAACAGTATTTGCCGGATTCGCATCCTGTCCCCTCTGAGAATCTCGGGCAGGCCGGGGTCTATTTCAGACGACAAATCCACGTTTGACGCGTCCGCCTTGTCGGCAAGCAAATTGATAACCCCCTCGATTTTTTCCCGTAGCGGAAAGTCGGAGATTTCCAACCTGAGCTTGCCCGCTTCGATTTTAGAAATGTCCAGAATATCATTGACGATGGACAATAGATGATGGGCCGCCTGGGCAATGGTTTGGATTTTCCTTTTGACGTTCCCATCCAACTCCTGCATTTGTAAAAGCTGTGCCATCCCAAGTATGCTGTTCAACGGTGTCCGTATTTCGTGGCTCATGTTCGCCAGGAACGCACCTTTGGCCCGGTTGGCCGCCTCGGCTGCCTGTGTTGTCTCGGCAAGCCTCTCCATCAACTGCTTGCGCAAAGTAATCTCCCGCCAGCCGCAATAATAAAATGGCGATCCGCCAATCTTGATGGGTGTCAGGGAAACATCCACATAAAAATCGGAACCGTCCCTGCGAATGCAGTGCCAGTCAAAGCGCTGGCTCCGTCCTTGACGGAGTTCATTCATAACTTCTGTGGATATTTCGTCACTTCTGCGCCCATCATCCTGGAGTTCCGGGGAAACATCGTCAGGGGTCAGGCCAATAAACTCTTCCTTTGTCAGTTGGATCAAGTCCAAAGCCGCCTGATTGCATTCGACAAAATAGTATTCCTTCATCAGTATTACGGGGTCCAAGGAGTCTTGGAAAAGCCTTCGGAAAGTTTCCTCGCGTTCCTGCAAAATAGCCTCGGCCAATTTTCGCGCATCAATGTCGGTGTGCGTCCCAATCATCCGTAGTGGTTTTCCATCAGGCGACCAATGCGTCACCTTTCCGCAAGTATATATCCAGCGATACCCGCCTTGTTTGGTGCGAAGGCGAAGATCGGCCCGATAATCAGGATTGTTGCCGACAAAATAATCTTGCAAACTCTGCATCACACCCGCCCTGTCGTCAGGATGGATCAATTGCTCCCAAGCATCAACATTGCCGTCGATATCGTCTTCCGCATAACCCAGCATGCTTTTCCAACGAGGGGAAAAGAGTACCTTGCCACTATCAAGAGCCCAATCCCAGACACCCATCTCGTGGCTATCCAGTGCGACATGCCAGCGCATTTCTTTTTCGGACAATTCTTCGGTCCGTTCTTTCACCTTCTGTTCAAGCTGCTGGTTCAAGAGCAGCAGTTCTTGCTCCATCACCAACCGATGCCCTAGGTTTTGGTTGCGCCAAACCAGAAATAGAATTAGGTAACTTACAAACAAAGTGCTGGTAAAGAACGCCCCTGAGAATAAACCTAACCGGTGAATCTTGGCATACGCTTCATTTTTGTCCATCTTGGCCACCATGATCCAAGGTGTTTCCTTGATTGGCGTCACATAGGACAATACCGGCTGCCCACGGTAATCCGTGCCATTTTTAACAATCCCTCGATAGCCCCGCAAACCTCTAGCGTCAGGCAATTCAATGTTATGAAAGGGCATCCGTTTGACCATGGCTGGTATTTTTAACAGGTACAACGGGCTTATGTACTCGATAGACTCGCCTTCGCGACGCACTAAAATCGTTTCAGCAGTGGCATGGGGAACAGGCCATGAAGTCAGCATGGGATACAGATAATCCTCCGGGTTCACTGTCAGATACAAAGCGCCAATAGTTTGCCCTGACTGGGTGACGAACGGGGCCATCACCCCCAATTCGATCTTTCCGTCGATATTCCTATGCAAATCGACAAATCTGGGCCTGCCGTCGCGGATTACTTCCAAGACCAACGGGCTGTGTTCGGCCAGATCCGCTGCCCCCCCCACCGTCAAAACAACTTGACCCTGGGTGTCGAACACGACGAGGGAGTCGAAATGGCGACTGTCGCGAATTTGCCCCAACCGGGTAAGGATTGATTTTTTCAAGGCTTCATCCTTTTGCCCATTTTGCAACCACGCACCCAACATATCGGCCAAGAAACTACCTTCACTGAATATAACGGTTTCTTGGCTTATATTTGATAACCAAAGTTCAATCTGTTGTTTTTTTTGTTCGGCTATGGTTGTCAGGCTTTGCTGCACCTCTTCCCTGATGGATTGCCTTGCCTTCAAGAAGGCATAGCCACCTATGCCACCTAAAATCAAAACCGGCAGCAACGCAATGAAAACCCAGCCCAGGCGATGCCACTGTGATCGGATTTTTGGCGCAGATACCCCTGGCGCTTGCCCTGGGGAAATTGAAGGGGAACCATCACCCACCATCATACCTAAGTTCATACCTAAGTTCGGGAAACTGAACGGGGACTATCACTCGCTTTCATTCTATGGTGGACTCTGCGTTCATGTTTTCCTCTGGAAGCCTTACCGTGGCAACCACGGTGTTGCCGTTACCCTGATATTCGAGGGAGTCGAAACTCGTCGTGCGCGCCATGGCAATTCCCCTGCCATTGGGATCAAACACACGCTCAGGGTCGAAATTCAAGTAACGCTGCCAATCGAAGCCTTGGCCTTGGTCGCGGATGGTGAAAACCAAATCGTTGGGTCTGCGCTCAAAAACAATTTCCACTCGCTTGCCTAGGTTTTCCTCCAAAGCCAATCGCCTTGCAATTTCCTGACTCATCTGACCCGTATCGATTAATTCTCCTTTTTCGTGGTAGGTAATCCCCAAATTGCCATGTTCCACCGAGTTGATAATCAGCTCCCGCAATCCAAGGATGGCCTTGTCGGGTTTAGGGCAGGCATGGGCGAAAAAGTCGGCCAATAGGCAACCATCTTCAATGGTTTGGAAACGGAAAACACCATTATCGAGGCATGCAAAGGGCCGTTGGGCCTGTCGCAAGCTGTCTTGCATGGCCAGATGGTCGTGGTATTGCGTCACTGCCGCCTTGACAATGCTTAACAAAACCTTGGGTTCGAAAGGTTTGATTAGATAATAGTAGGCACCGGCATTAAGCCCTTCCTGTATGCTAGCTGAATCACCCGCGGCGGTTTCCATGATAACGGGGATTTGGTCAAGCTCTGGGTTTGCCTTGATTTTGGACAACAGTTCCATGCCATCCATCCGGGGCATCAGCCTATCCAACAAAATTGCATCAAAGCCAGTGTCGCGCTCTTCAGTCAGAAACTTCCATGCTTCCTGCCCATCCTCGGCATGCCTGATTGAAAAACCACCATCAGTGAGAACCTCTTCGATGATCTCTGCGAAGATAATCTCGTCTTCCACCAATAAAATTCGATTGCCTGACATCTTTAATTCTCCTATACAAATTTCTGCTATCATAATAGCATTATAAATTGATAGTATTGTGTGTCTACATCGGGTGACAGAACTTGATTAAGCGTTCACCCCCCTTGGGAGCGCGGGTGTCTCGCCCGCTGAGGGCGGCCAAGATGGCCGCACTCCCGAGAAAAAGCAGGGGGGAGTGAACGCTTACGAACTTGATGGGCCGGTATTTATCATTACCGTTTAACTTTCCAAATTATCCTTCTGAGACACTCATACAGCCTATGCCTAACATCATTGACCGTATATTCCAAGGGGAATGCAATCAACCTGGTCAAGAAGAGTGGTTTTACCGTGCCCGTGAGGGCATCGGTGGACCCTATCTATCCAAAGATGATGCTGCATCTGCCCTGCTTAGTTTCATCCACTTTTGCAAAGAGAATGGTTTCAGCGGCGGCAGGAACGATAACTAACCATACCGATGCCGGGTTCGGCAAGCCATGGCGAGAAACTGAAAGATGCTGGGAATCTTCGGTGGAACTTTCGACCCAGTGCATTACGGACATTTGCGCACTGCACTGGATGTGAAGGAAACCCTGCGGCTATCTGATCTGCGTTTCCTACCTTGCCGCATTCCGTCCCATCGCAGTTCGCCTGGGGCAAGCCCTCAGCAACGGCTAAGGATGCTAGAATTGGCCTTGCAGAATGCGGACACGGGGTTTTCCATTGATAGGCGTGAACTTGACAGAGAAGGCACGTCCTACATGGTCGATACATTGGCATCCTTACGGGAAGAGAACCTTTCCCGGTCAATTTGCCTAATTTTAGGGATAGACGCGTTTGCAGACCTCCCCTACTGGCATCGCTGGGGGGAATTGTTCAATCTGGCCAATTTCGTTGTCATGCGGCGTCCAAACTCAACGGAACCTGAATTAACGGGCGAACTTGCGGACCTTGTACTGGAAAACCGGATGGAAGACACTGGGGAATTTGCAGCCAGTCCGTTTGGCAAAATTGTATTTCTTGAAGTAACCCAGCTTGCCATTTCTGCCACTGGAATCAGAAAACTGATTGCCTGTGGCAAAAGCCCCCGTTACCTGTTGCCTGACCCCGTGCTTGAGATGATTCAGTCGCAGGGGCTTTACCGAACCGCGAGTTAGCTAGGCATCATAATATCAGAGTGGGTTTAGACCGACTCGGCTTTTGAGCAGCAATTCTCATTTTGAAAAAACCGGGCGGGTTTGGAACCCGCCCCTACGAATCGACATTCCGTATCCTGTTTATAATACATTGAAAATTCTGAATTAACTACCTGCGTAGGGGCGGGTTCCAAACCCGCCATTATTATCTTTGCCAAAATTTGAATTGCTGGCGTTTGAGTCCGAGCTGACTCGGCCTACTCTAGTCTGGTTCGTTGAAATCGACACCGAGCATGTCCCAACTTTTCACATCAGCCAAGTCACCCCCGTTAAACTTGATCTTACAGGCGTACTTCCTCTCGATAGAACCCTTTTCGGGTGAAGCGACTATCACCACGGAGCGAATGAGGTAAGTCCTGCCTCCCAATGCCCATGCTTCGTATTGCTTGTCAACAAATTGCGCTGTTTCCGGGACGTGTCTATCCGCCACCATCACGCTCTTGCACTGGTTAAATGCCATATCGCTGCGTTGATTATTGATTTTACCCAGCTCCTCCTGTTCCTCGTCCTTCTCAAAAAAGAAATTGGATTGAACCACTGCCATGACTCCGGGCATGATGACCTTTTGCAGCAACACATAAAGCGCCACAATGAATAGAACGAGCAAGATGACGGACCATATTTTAGGAAGCTTGGCAATTTTTTCTAGCAATTTATTGAGCATGTCTTTTTTTCTCTAGGTTTGGTTCGAGTAGTTTAGCCTTCATCTCGCTTTGGCGGAAATTTTGCGTAAAAGTTCATGGCAGGGTTCGGTATAATGAACTTCTTTTTTGCAGCCACTGTCTTTTTCATGTCCCAACTGTCCAACGAGTTGAATCGCAGGCGCACTTTCGCCATCATCTCCCATCCCGATGCCGGCAAGACCACTTTGACCGAAAAATTGCTACTTTTCGGCGGTGCCATTCAATTGGCCGGATCGGTAAAAAGCCGCAAAGCAGCCCGTCACGCCACTTCCGATTGGATGGAGATGGAAAAACAGCGTGGCATCTCAGTCACCACTTCGGTCATGCAGTTCGAGCACCAAGACTGTGTACTCAATCTATTGGATACACCCGGTCATGAAGACTTTTCCGAGGACACCTACCGCACCTTGACCGCAGTGGACTCCGCTTTGATGGTCATCGACAGCGCCAAAGGAGTGGAGGACCGCACGGTCAAATTAATGGAAGTCTGCCGTTTGCGCGACACCCCGATACTAACCTTCATTAATAAGTTGGATCGCGAAGGCAGGGAACCCATCGACTTGTTAGATGAAATAGAAAGCATTTTGAAAATCCAATGCACTCCGATGACCTGGCCTATTGGCATGGGTAAACGATTCAAGGGTGTTTATAACTTGATCGAGGATTCGGTGCATTTGTTCAGCCCCTCCCACGGCGACAAAATCATCAAGGGCGAGACCATTCAAGGAATCGACAACCCCAAACTCGACGATGTTTTGGGGGATATAGCCGATGAACTGAGGCTGGATATCGAGTTAGTCAAAGGGGCAAGCCACGAATTCAGCCTGGATAGCTATCTTGCCGGCAAGCAAACGCCCGTGTTTTTCGGTTCGGCGATTAATAACTTCGGTGTGTTGGAATTGCTCGATGCCTTTGCCGATTTCGCGCCTCGGCCCAAGCCGCGCCAAGCACTTGAACGTTTAGTCGAAGCCGAAGACGATAAATTCACAGGCTTTGTCTTTAAGATACAAGCGAACATGGACCCCGCCCACCGCGACCGGATTGCCTTTCTTCGCATTTGCTCTGGCAAGTATGACAAAGGCATGAAGATTTTCCATGTCCGCACCGGCAAGCAAGTGCAAATCGCCAATGCCATCACCTTCCAGGCCGATAGCCGGAAGAATGTGGAAGAGGCTTACGCCGGCGACATTATCGGGCTGTACAACCATGGCACCATACAGGTGGGCGACACTTTCACCCAAGGCGAAAGCTTAAAATATGCCGGGGTGCCCTATTTCGCACCGGAACTGTTCCGTCGTGTCGTTTTGAGAGACCCCCTACGCGCCAAAGCCCTGCAAAAAGGCTTGCAGCAATTGACCGAAGAGGGTGCCACCCAATTGTTCAAACCATTTAAGAACAACGATCTGATTTTAGGCGCGGTGGGCGTGTTGCAATTTGACGTGACTGCCTTTCGCTTGAAATCCGAATACAACGTCGAATGCGCCTACGATAACGTCTCTGTCTACACCGCACGCTGGGTGTCCAGCACCGACCCCAAAAAGCTGGAGGAATTCAAGAAAAAATCCTTCGACCACCTTGCGGAAGACGGTAGCGGATGCTTAGTATACCTCGCCACCAGCCGGGTGAACCTGTCATTGACCCAAGAGCGCTGGCCCGAAATCAGCTTTAACGGAACCCGCGAATTGTGAGCGAGAGCACTAGCGTCATGACCGACCCCATAGAACAAGAACGCCAAGCACTTTTCAGTGCATTCCAACTGTTGCCCGGCCCGGACAAGGCAGCAGTCAAGTTACTGGCTATAAATTGGATGCCCTTGGGTAAATCACAAATCACTAGCGCTTTGCGCAAGACTTTGGGTCCTACGGGAGTGAAAAGCATCGACTTTGCCGGGCTGCGCAAAAGCAAAATATTGGTATCAGGCAGTGCTTGGAGTAGCGAGCATCAAAGTTGCAACCCGTTGATTCTCGAACTTGTGGCACGTTATGCCATTCTCGATGCCACATTCAACCTCTACGCGGATTTGGCCCATATTGCGGCCCCCTTGCAAAAAAGTTATGGGGCCCCTGCAAAAAATGAAATTTATTTCCGCAACGATGACGAATTAATTAGGGAAACACGGTTGGGCATGTATTGGCGGGACGAAGCATACATCACCTCGCTGTTTCGGATGTTTGAACGCCACCGCTCTGGGTATTACCAAGGCTCTTTGAAGTATTGCACCGATCCATCCATCATTTACGGGATAGTTTGCTCAAACCCTTTCGACGCAGAATGGTTCCAAGGGCTTCCCATCGGCATCAGGATTAAGGCACTGCCGAGCACACTGTCCCTGTTACTGGAAAATTGGCGATGTGATGGACAAGCGCTGGCATTGGCAATGCAAAGCTGCAACTCCGCAGAGGCTCTCCCGGAATGGATTAACCAAACCACAAAGACAGCTATTTGCCGGGGCGATTGGGATGTTGCCAAAACTTTGTTAAAACAAAGCCCCTTGAATTCCACCGAACATAGCCTGCGTGGCCTGCTCGCCCTGGTAATGGGTGATATTGACGCGGCAATCAAACTTTTTCAGGATGGATTGGCTTTGTTGCGCAGGGAGCAGGGTTCGATCAAGGGCTTGTTTCCAAGTTTCGTCGGCTTATTCCACATTTATGCCCTATACCAACGCAATTCCACAGGTGATTTGGATGAAGCCGCCAGACTCATGGTTCAAGGCATGGACAATGCCCAATTCCGTCCAGCCTATGCGATACTAGCCTGGATGCCAATGTTGGAATTAGACGAGAAAACTGCCCTGCCAAAGGTGCGCGACCAATTGCAGCAGGCTAAGCAAAACCCTTGGACATTTTGGATAGGTTTGCTCGTGCTTTCGCGTTATCAAGCCCCCCGGACACTGACCGAATATTTGCCTGTCATGAAACGGTTTGGGGAACAGGCAACAGTTAACGGGTTAAACTGGCTGGCGGCGGAAATGGCCTGTTTAATTGCCAATGTGGACCCGAAGGCTACCAGTCGACAACAACAAGCTGCTGAATTTGAAGCCCATATGGGTGTCAAACTGCTGTTTAACCGAATCCAACGCGAAGAATACTGGGAACGCGCACTTAAAGCCATTTCCAACACGGCAGCCAGGCCAAAGGAAAGCAAGGAAAAAAAACCGTGGAAACCAGACTGGCTTGGTTAGTTTCGCCAGACACCTACTTATCAACCGGCTATAAAATTGAAATCAGGGAACAGGCCCGCAACGCCAAGGGCGGGTGGAATAAAGGCAAAGCAATCTCCTTCAAACGCCTAAGGGAAAGCTCCGCCGAGATCAATGGGTTAACTGAGCAGGATATCCACACGATCAGCCATATCGTCCTAGACCGTTACAGCAACGCCTACTATTTGGACGAGAAGGGTTGGCTGGCCTTGGCGGGTCATCATAACGTATTCTGGAAAGATAGCGCAACCGCATTGGAACTGGCGGTCGCCGAGCCCGAATTGCGCGTCAAGAAAACACCCGGCTCCGAGCAGGTGAACATTAGCTTCTGGCCAAAATTCAGCAGTGAACAAAAAGTTTCCATTGCCCCGGATGGCTTGACCCGTTTGAAAATCGTCGAACTCAAGCCCGAACACCACCGCCTCGCCGCCATCATAGGGGAAGGTTTGGAAGCGCCTTTGGCTGCACAGGAACGCATTCTTGCCAGCCTTAGCACGGTATCTTCCCTAGTCACCATTCATTCCGACATCGGCGGGACCGAATTGGCGACCGCCGAAACCGTAACTGCCGATCCGCGCCCACGGATACAATTGGTCCCAGAAGGGGACGGGCTAAGGATAGCCTTGTTGGTCAGGCCATTCGGGGAACAAGGCTCTTATCACGCACCCGGGGCAGGCGGGGCCGGTCTCATCGCCGAAATCGGCGGTCAACGCCTGCAAACCCTGCGCGACCTTGAACAAGAACGGAAGTTATCCGATGAAATCCTTGCCCTCTGCCCGACTTTACGGGACAAGGCGCAGGAAACCCAAGCATGGCAGTGGCTTGCCGATGATGCCGAAAGCAGCTTGGAAGTCCTGCTGGAACTCCATGAAATCGGTGACAAAGCCATGGTGGAATGGCCCCAGGGTGAAAAATTCAAACTGATGGGCCAAGCCGGCTTGAATCGGTTCAGTGTCAAAATCCAGCAACAGCGTGACTGGTTCAGCCTCAGCGGCGAGTTGAAGCTGGACAATGGTGAGATAATCAACATGCAGCGCCTGCTGGAATTGACGGCTGGAACTCGAAGCAAGTTCATCCGCCTTGACGAAAACCGCTTTCTGGCACTGACCGACACCTTCCGCAAACGTTTGGATGATTTGCGGAGTTATTCCGAAAAGCACGGTAAGGACCAGCGCCTCAATGCCCTAGCCTTGCCGGTCATTGAGGAAATTGCCGAGGAAGTGGGCGAATTCAAAGGCGACGCCGCTTGGCGTAAACAGGTTTCCCGCTTGCGTCAAGCAGAACAATTCAAACCTATTCTACCCTCCACCCTTCAGGCCGAACTTCGCGACTACCAACACGAAGGATTCGACTGGCTGTCGCGTTTGGCCTCTTGGGGAGTGGGCGCCTGCCTAGCCGACGATATGGGCCTGGGCAAAACCTTGCAAGCCATCGCCGTAATCCTGACCCGCGCCGGAGAAGGCCCGAGCCTAGTCGTTGCCCCGACCTCAGTGTGCTTCAATTGGCAAAACGAATTGGCCCGCTTTGCGCCCACACTTAACGTGCGCTTCCTAGGGGGCGGCGACAGGCAACAACTGATCGACAACCTTCAGCCGTTGGACTTGTTGATTTGCAGTTATGGCCTACTGCAACAAGAATCTGTCGGGGAACTGTTGGCTAGCGTTAAATTCCGCACCATTGTCTTGGATGAAGCGCAAGCCATCAAAAACCCCGCTACTAAACGCTCCCAACAAGCCATGGCCTTGCAAGGGGAATTCAAGCTCATTACCACAGGAACCCCGGTCGAGAACCACTTAGGCGAACTTTGGAACCTGATGCGCTTCGTCAACCCCGGCCTTTTAGGTTCCTTGGAAAGCTTCAACCGCCGTTTCGCCGGTCCCATCGAACGTAACCAAGACCGCGAGGTCAGGCATCGGCTAAAGAGACTAATCCAACCCTTCATCCTGCGCCGCACCAAATCTCAAGTGCTGGACGAACTGCCGCCGCGCACCGAAATCGAACTTCAGGTCGAACTGAGTGAAAAGGAAGCAACTTTCTACGAAGCTTTGCGCCGCAAGCTAGTGGATGACCTCGCTAGCGTAGACAGTGATATTCAGGACAAACGCTTCCAAGTATTAGCCGCCATCACCAAACTGCGCCGCGCCTGCTGCAACCCCGAACTGGTGGCCCCCGGACTCGGGCTATCGAGCAGTAAACTGGAACTGTTCGGCGAAGTGCTGGACGAATTGCTGGAAAATCGCCACAAAGCCTTGGTGTTCAGCCAATTTGTAGACCATCTTAGCATCATCCGCGCCCATCTGGATGAAAAAGGCATTAACTATCAATACTTGGACGGCCAAACCCCGGCACCGGAACGGAAGAAACGGGTGGAAGCCTTTCAGGCCGGTCAGGGCGATGTATTCCTAATCAGCCTCAGAGCCGGGGGCGTCGGCCTTAACCTCACGGCGGCGGACTATGTCATCCATATGGACCCTTGGTGGAATCCTGCGGTGGAAGACCAGGCATCCGACCGCGCCCACCGCATCGGCCAGCAACGCCCGGTCACGGTTTACCGCCTAGTGACCAAAGGCACCATTGAAGAGCAGATTGTCTCCCTCCACCGACAAAAGCGCGACCTTGCCGATAGCTTGCTGGAAGGCGGAGAAATCAGTGGAAAGATTGGCGCCGAAGATTTGTTGCAGTTGATGCGGGGGGAATGAGGGTTGCTAGGACCGTAAAGGGCGCAATAGCGGCATCAGCCGCGTATTGCGCCGTATGTGGATGATCCGCCCATTCGGTGCAATACGCTTCGATATTTGATGGCTCCCACGCTCCGGCGTCACTACCATTAAGTTAAGATGCATTAAGCGTGAAATCAGCCCTTGACGGAACGCCAAGCCCCAGCTTGGCGGGCAGATTGCCGATGCCAAGCTGGGGCTTGGCGTTCCGATAAACGCTTAACTTAATGGCAGTGACGCTCCAGGACTGTAGGGCGGCAACCCTTTGCCGCCAATTATTTTGATCGTTCCCACGCTCCGGCGCTCATCGTTATACACAAGTGTAGAAAACCCGTCATTTCGGCAGGGATGCCGAAATGACGGCTATTCCTATTTTCCCAGACTTGTGTAATCGCCGAGCGCCGGAGCGTGGGAGCGATCAGAGCACTGGAGCGTGGTAACCAGAAAAACTTCAATCCCTCACCCAATCCTCCACCAAACGGCTGGGTTCACGGGGCGATTCCGTGCTTGGAGGGTGCGGCCTACCAGTTAATATATTGAAAATAACCCGCATCGTATCGAGCGCCAGCACCCAAGTCACGGTCAGAAACAACAGGGTCAGGCCGGCATCCAGATAATCGTTGAAGATAAGCTGCGGGGCAGAAGCAGCTTGGATAGCCGAAAGCTTGCCATCCAATAGTCTGCCGGACAAATCAGCGGCATGGGTCAAAAAGCCGACTCTTACCTCAGGGCTGAAAAGCTTTTCCAATGCTGCCGTACTGGTGATGATGAGTAGCCAAGCCAAGGGTCCGCCGGTCACCCAAAAGTAACGGGACTTGCCAGTTTTCACCAGAATGGTCGTCGCCACGCACAAGGCAATCGTCGACAGCATCTGGTTGGCGATGCCAAACAAGGGCCAAAGACTGTTAATGCCGCCCAAGGGATCAATCGTTCCCATGTAGAGAAAATAACCCCATGCAGCCACCACCAAGCCCGAACTCAACAACACCCCTGGAAACCAGCTTGTCCGTCCCAACGCCGGAACAAAATTACCCATCAAGTCTTGCAGCATGAAACGGGCAACCCGGGTGCCGGCATCCAGTGTCGTCAAAATAAACAGTGCCTCGAACATGATCGCAAAGTGATACCACAGCGACAACAAGCTTTCGCCAAATGCACTGGCAAACAGGCTGGCCATGCCCACGGCCAAAGACGGTGCGCCGCCAGTACGGGCAAATAGAGTTTCCTCGCCCATGGCATGGGCCAATTCGCTCATCTGCCCCACCGTCACGGGAAACCCCCAGGCACTGATTTTCGCCACGGCATCCACCGCCTCTTTTCCAACGACCCCCGCCGGACTGTTGATGGCAAAAAATACCCCCGGCTCCAGCACCGTCGCCGCCACCATCGCCATGATGGCGACAAAGGACTCCATTATCATCGCCCCGTAACCGATAAAACGTGCGTCAGCCTCGTTAGTCAACAATTTGGGCGTAGTCCCCGAAGCAATCAGGGAATGGAAGCCGGAAATGGCCCCGCAAGCAATCGTTATGAACACAAAGGGAAACAGCTTGCCGCCGAAAATCGGGCCGGTTCCGTCAATAAAGCGGGTCAGCGCGGGCATTTTTATATCGGGGTGCAACAACAAAACCGCGACGGCCAAAGCGGTGATCGTGCCTAGCTTGACGAAAGTGGACAGATAATCTCTAGGTGCCAGCAACAGCCACACCGGCAACACGGCAGCGGCAAAGCCATAGGCAATGATCATCAGTGCCAGCGACGGTCCGTCAAAATCGAACCAGCCGCGCAAACTCGCATCGGCATCAATCCAACCGCCACCCGTCACCGCCAATAACAACAGGCTCACGCCGAGGGCGGTTGCCTCCAACACCCGTCCAGGGCGGATATTACGCATGTACAGCCCGACGATCACCGCAATGGGAATGGTCGCCGCCACTGTGGACGTGGCCCATGGACTATGTTTCATCGCGTTGACCACCACCAGCCCAAGCACGGCAATCAGGATTATCATGATTGCCATCACCCCCAATAAGGCCGCCGAACCGCCGATTGGACCCAGTTCATCCCGCGCCATCTGGCCCAAGGAACGCCCGTCGCGACGGATGGAAAAGAACAAAATCGTGAAATCCTGCACACAACCACCCAACACCGCGCCGAAGAGTATCCACAAAGTGCCCGGCAGATAGCCAAATTGCGCCGCCAGTGTCGGGCCTATCAACGGGCCTGGCCCGGCGATGGCTGCAAAATGATGACCAAAAACCACCCACTTGTTGGTCGGCACGAAATCCCGCCCATCGTTGAAACGCACCGCAGGCGTCGCCCGCGTAGCATCCAGCACCAACACTTTGGCAGCTAAAAAGGCACTGTAGAAGCGGTAGCCTAGGCTGTAGACGCAAACCGCCGCGATGACGAACCAGAAGCTGTTGATGGTCTCGCCCCGGTGCAAGGC